>Ga0255345_1005670_pt1 | contig 12654 bp, 10 predicted proteins | sample wastewater_treat_6_FD_192415 | JGI IMG/M metagenome (GOLD analysis project Ga0255345, IMG submission 192415) | Wastewater microbial communities from Lulu Island WWTP, Vancouver, Canada - plant20 | ecosystem: Engineered > WWTP > Wastewater > Unclassified | place: Canada: Vancouver, British... | reverse complement strand
TCATCATCTTTTTATCCACCTTGATTCCGGCTTGTGTATATTCAATTCCGCATTTGTCCAATTCTGCCGTAAATAATAACGGTTTTCTGCCTGTGCAAAGGAGCGCATAGTCGGCGCTGATCTCCAAGTGCTTGCCGTCTTTTTGCGCGACCATTGCCACAGAACTTCCCGTATCCTTCAAGCTCTCCAGTTTTGTCGATGTATGAATAACAACACCCATTCTGGTTAATTCCTGTTTGAGCAGATCGGCGCATTCCTGATCCTCCAGTGGAATGATCGTATCGAGGATTTCCACCATGGTCACTTTTGTCCCCAACTCGGCGAAGAAGGTGGCAAACTCCGCACCGATGACACTGCCGCCGACAATGATGATGCTCGAAGGAAGCGCATTTAAATTCAAAACGCCGTCCGATGTTAAAATCCTTTCGGAAAGATTAATTCCCGACAGCACCTGCGGAATGGAGCCCCAGGCCATCAAGATATTTTGAGTTGATAAATTTTCGCTTTTCCCTGATGAATCCGTAAAACGAACTTCCGAAGGAGAAATAATTTCTCCAACACCTTGTTTGATTTCCGCACCGGCATCGTTGAGCATTTTTTGCGCGCCCAGAGCGGACACCTTCACAATCTGCTGTTGGTGTTTTTTGACGGCGGGAAAATCGACGGATGAATCCGCGATGTTGATCCCCATCCTTTTGAGTTTTTTCAGATCCGCGTAATATTTGCTACAGGAAAGCAGAGCTTTGGTCGGAATGCAGCCCCGGTGTGTGCAGGTCCCGCCCCAACCTTCTTTTTCGATGATCAGGACTCTTTTTTTCTTTTTCGCCGCCATTTCTGCAGCAGTCAATCCGCCCGGTCCTCCGCCGATAACAATCAAATCATATTTTTCGGACACGTTTGTACCTCGCAATTTATAAAGACATTTTTATTAAAGACAAATCAGATTCACCATTCACCCTGCTTTTGCCGCGTGATAGGAGCTGCGCACCAGCGGTCCGGACTCTACATGCTGAAAACCTTTTTGATAAGCGATTTCTTTGAACTCGGCAAATTCGTCCGGATGATAATATTTGGCCACCGGCCAGTGTTTCAGCGTCGGCTGCTGGTATTGCCCGATCGTCAGGCGTTTGCAGGAAACCGCTGCCAGATCATCAATCAATCGCAAAATATCATCACGGTTCTCGCCGAAGCCAATCATAAAACCGCTTTTGGATACAACGGAAGACGGACCGATATTTTTAAGAAGCTTCAGCGAAACATCATAATTACCCTGCGGCCGCAATCGCGTAAACATCGGTTTCACAACTTCCATATTGTGGTTGATAACATCGGGCTGGACGTCAATCACCTTTGTAAGTGCCGACGGATTCCCCTGAAAATCGGGAATCAATACTTCTATTTTGCAATGTTCAACAGTTTTGCGCAGCCGCCTGATACAATCAGCAAATACGTGCGCACCGCCATCGCGCAAATCATCGCGGGTAACGGACGTGATCACCACATACTCCAGTTTCATTTTCTGCACGGCATCTATTAGATGATTAATTTCATTTTCGTCAATCGCTGCGGGTTTGCCGTGCTCAACATTACAGTAAAGACAGTTGCGTGTGCAGATATTGCCCATGATCAGAAAAGTCGCCGTGCCGCTTGCAAAACACTCCGCCATATTGGGACACGCCGCTTCCTGACAGACGGTATGCAACTGCAGATCGTTCAAAACTGATCGTATCTTCCGGCATTCATTGGAAAACGGAGGTCGTACTTTTAACCAGTCAGGTTTGCGGATGATTGACGATTTCTCATTTAATGGATTCATAGATTATTCTGCATGACGCGTTATCGCACATAGAAAGATTACCCCGGCTCCTGAGAGTCGCCTCGCAATGGCGCTTACGATTTTTTCCAGCAGACATCCGGTTTACGCGCGGCCAAGACTTCGTCAAGCCGACTCACCGGGGTTGATACGGGTGCGTTCTTGACGCCTTCGGGATTTTCCTTGGCCTCGCGGGCAATGGCAATCATGGCATCGCAGAACGTATCCAGCGTCTCTTTTCTTTCCGTTTCGGTCGGTTCGATCATTATCGCTTCCGGCACAATCAGCGGGAAGTAAATGGTCGGCGGATGATAACCGTAATCAATCAACTTCTTCGCGATGTCGCTGGTATGCACCGAGCTTTGAGCAACCTGTCTGTTGCCGGAAAAGACGCATTCATGCATGCAGACCCGGTCATAAGGCAAATCAAAATACGGTTTTAATCGCTCCTTGATGTAGTTGGCATTGAGCACGGCCATTTCCGTGGCATGTTTCAAACCGTCAGCTCCCAGTGACCGGATATACGTGTAGGCTTTAACAATGACATTGAAATTTCCATAAAATGCGCGGACACGGCCGATACTGTCCGGAAATTTTTCCGACCATTTGAATTTATCATCTTTCCGAATAATGCGGGGGACCGGGAGAAAATCAAGCAGCGCATTGCTTACGCCTACCGGCCCGCTGCCCGGACCGCCTCCGCCGTGCGGTGTGGAAAAGGTTTTGTGCAGGTTCAGTTGAATCACGTCGAAGCCCAGATCGCCGGGTCTAACTTTACCTAAAAAAGCGTTGGCATTGGCGCCATCGCCGTAAAGCAGGCCGCCTTTGCCGTGAACAATGGCCGCCACCTTCTCGATATTGCGTTCGAAAAGTCCCAGCGTGTTGGGATTGGTCAGCATCAGGGCCGCCACATCCTCCGTCATCAGCGATTCCAGATGCTCAATATCCACACCGCCTTCGCCGTTGGATTTCAGTTCCCTGATCTCAAAACCGCAAAGAGCGCTGGATGCCGGATTCGTCCCATGCGCTGCATCCGGTATCAGAATAATTCTGCGTTTCTGGCCCTTTTTCTCAAAATATTTTTTTATCATCATGACGCCGGTCAATTCGCCATGCGCGCCTGCCGCCGGCTGAAGCGTAAATTCCGCCATGCCGAAAATCGCGCATAGGTACTTCTGCATGTCATAAAGCAGCCGCAGATTGCCCTGAGCGGATTTGACATCAGCATAAGGATGCAATCCGGTAAAACCGGGCAGAGCCGCAGCATTTTCATTAATTTTGGGATTGTATTTCATCGTGCAGGACCCCAGAGGATAAAATCCCAGATCGACGCCGAAATTACGGCGCGACAAATTGGTATAATGACGGACCAGGTCAATTTCCGCCACTTCGGGCAAATCCAGATCGTCCCGCAAATATTGACGGCCGATCGCCTGTTCAATATTGATGGAAGGAACATCGCTCGCGGGAATACCCGCGGCAGCGCGTCCGGGTTTGCTTATTTCAAAAATTAATTCCATTCCCCATCCCCTATTTCACAATGTCAGCGACCTTATCCATATCTTCTTTGGAAATCATTTCCGTGGCGCAGAAAAGCAATGCGTCTTTCAGCTCCGGATAGTCCTTCTCCAATTCATACCCGCCGATGATTCCTTCTTTTTTCAGTTTTTTATTTACTTTCGCGGCATCAGGACAACGCAAAACAAATTCATTATAAACCGGCGCGGAAAAAACGTCTTGCCAGCCTGGAAGTTCCAGCAATTTATTTTTCAGATACCGGGCTTTATAAACGTTGAGCTCGGCCAGTTTTCTGAGATTTTTGCCCAGAGCGGCCAGGTAAACTCCCGCTGCCAGCGCGCACAGCGCTTCGTTGGAACAAATATTGGATGTCGCTTTTTCGCGGCGGATATGCTGCTCGCGCGTCTGAAGAGTCAACACGAATCCGCGCTGACCTTTTTTATCCACGGTTGCGCCCACAAGCCTTCCGGGAATGCGGCGCATGTATTTTTCTTTGGCGGCAAAAATCCCCAGATAGGGTCCGCCGTAATTCAGCGGATTGCCGAAGCTCTGGCCTTCGCCCACGACAAAATCAGCGCCCTGGGCTCCTGCGGGCTTCAGAAGGCCCATAGACGTCCCCTCCGTAAAACCGGCCACCAGCAAGGCTCCCTTCTGATGAGCGGCATCAACAGCCGGCGCGATATCTTCGATCACACCGAACACATTCGGGCTTTGCACAATTACCGCGGCCGTCTGATCATCCAATTTTTTTTGCAGAGCATCCGGATCAATCTGGCCGGACGGCATATAAGGGATTTCCACAACCGTATAGCCGTTGGCCCAACAGTAAGTCCGCAAAACCTGCCGGTATTCCGGATGCACCGAACGGGCAACGATCATTTTATTACGATTGGACATTTTCGCGCAAAGCACCGCGGCTTCGGCCGTGGCGGAAGCGCCGTCGTACATGGATGCATTGGCAATTTCGGTGCCGGTAAGACGGGCGATCATGGTCTGATATTCGTAGATCGCCTGAAGAATGCCCTGGCTGATTTCGGCCTGATAAGGCGTATAGGCCGTATAAAATTCCGCGCGCCCTACAATATGACCGACGACCGCCGGGATATAGTGATGATATGCGCCCGCGCCGGTTAACGTCACCTGCGGCATTTTATTTTTTTGAGCCAGTCCGCCCATGCATGACAGTGTCTCCATTTCGGAAAGCGCCGGGGGAATATCGGGAATGTGTTGCAATCTGAATTTTTCCGGGATATCGGCAAATAGTTCGTCGAGGCTTGAGATGCCGATGACCGACTGCATTTGAGCAACGTCATCGAATGTGTGGGGACAGTAATCCATATCGTTTTTTTCTTTCTTTAATGTTTATCTTCCTGCAGCATTTCATCATACTGATTCGCGGTCAGCAGCATATCCAGTTCTTCGGGTTTGGACAGGCGCATTTTGACGATCCAGCCATCACCGAAAGCATCCTGATTGATCAGCTCCGGCGTTTCTTCCAAGACCGTATTGACATCAATCACCTCTCCACTGACGGGCGCAAAAACATCGGACACGGATTTGACGGATTCGACTACGGCCACTGTTGCATGCTGGACCACCTTTCTTCCAATTTCCGGCAGGTCGACAAAAACAATATCGGTGAGCATTTCCTGAGCATAATCGGTGATGCCGATAATGGCTGTCCCGTCATTGTAGTAGATCACCCATTCATGATCGCGGGAATAATATCTGTCATTCGGGTTTGGCTTGGACATAATGCCCTCCTTATTGTTATTTTAACCGTTTATAAAATGGCAGTTTAACGACCTTGGCCGCCGTCATTGTATCGCGAATCGCAATTTCCAGTTTTGTATCCGGTGCACAGTAATCAATATCGATGAATGCCAAAGCGATAGCCTTGTTCAGCGTGGGCGAAAACGTGCCGGATGTGACAAGGCCGATTTCTTTTCCGTCGCAGAAAACTTTATAACCGTGACGCGCGATGCCGCGTCCGGTCATTTCCAGTCCAGCCAGCTTTTTTCTGATTCCGGAACTTTGCTTGGCTCTCAGAGCCGCAGACCCGACAAATTCCTTTTGCGCATCGACAATCCACCCATAGGGAACCTCCAGCGGACTGACGGACTCGTCCATGTCCTGTCCATTGAGCATCATGCCTGATTCCAGTCGTAACGTGTCACGGGCGCCCAACCCGCAGGGTTTCATGCCCTGTTTTGCGCCCTCCGTCATCAACCTGTCCCATATTTGGCCTACAACGTTTCCCGGCGCATAAATTTCAAATCCGTCTTCACCCGTGTAGCCGCTGCGCGATACAATCGCATCAAATCCCGCGACCTGAGCTTTGCAAAAATGATAGAAGCGCACATTTTTCAAATCAGCATCTGTTATTTTCTGCAAAATCTCTTCCGAAGACGGCCCCTGTAAATCCAGCTTACCCGTTTCATTGCTGATATCTCGCAATGCGCAATCAAACTTTTTATCCGTCTGAATTCTGTTGATCCAGGCCCAGTCTCTGTCTTTCGGCGTAGCGTTGGTGACGAGCATATAGTCATGCTCATCCATTTTATAAACGGTTAAGTCATCGATAACGCCACCTTCTTCATTGAGCAGCGCGGATAATTTAACCTGTCCGATTTTCTGATCAGCCAGATTTCTGGTCAAAACCAATTGCAGAAGATCAAGCGCCTGCGGTCCTTTGACCAGTATTTCTCCCATATGGCAAATATCAAAAAGTCCGGCAGCGTTTCTGGTTGTTCTGTGTTCGTCGATGACGTTGGTATACTGGACGGGCATGGCCCAGCCACCGAAATCAATAATTTTGGCCTTCAGGGCGACATGCTTTTCGTATAATGGCGTTTTATTCAATTTTGATTCATCCAATCTTTAAAAAATATACGGCAATCACTCAGGTAAAAAGCATGCCCGTGAAAACTATAATTTCCGGAAAAAAAATATCCCTGAAACAACCCGACCGCATGTCAGATTCCGGGAATCTTTCATCCTTGCAAAAAGGATAATACAATACTTCAAATACCGGATTTAGAGCATAAAACCGGCTTGTCCGGAAAAAATCATTTCGCAGGGGAATATATCCATTGCACCTGTGATGATTGCTTTTTAAAAATTACTATAAGTAAAAATATATTTCAATAATGAATACTGAAATAATCTTGTATCAATCCCGTGTCGTAGCAGATGCCCTTCAGAGCACTCCACTCCCGGGATCGCGGCTTACATTTCCTATAGTCAACGAGTTTTAGGATCAGCGAGTGTCACCCCATTTCGCTTCACTTCAGGGATAATTCCACTAACGCTTCGAGCTGCGCTACGCTTGCTCTCAGCGAGTGTCATTATTATTCTTTAAACAGTTTTTCAAAAAACAGTTGCTTGCTCTTGGGATAATAAATGTCGCCATAATCAACGATCAATTTCCCGTCAAGATGATCAATCTCGTGTTGGACAACACGAGCGATATAATCCAGATATTTCTTGTTGACTTTGCCTCCCTTGGCATCCAAGGCACGTACTTTTATTTCAGGAAATCGACTGACCTCGACCTGCACATCCGGACAGGACAGACACCCTTCCGCCCCGATGACCTTTTCTCCGCGTTCCTGGGTAATCCGCGGGTTGATGAGAACTTCGATATCATCGATATCTTTTATCTTTTTTTGACCATCCTCAAAGCCTTTGACCCGGAAAACGATTATTCTTTTATTAATACCGATTTGAGGCGCGGCCAGACCCACCGCATCATCTCTTTCCATAAAAGAGTCTACCAATGCCTGAACGGCTTCCCGTCCTTCCTTATCCAGGGGCACGGGCAACTCAGCGGATTTTTTCCTTAAAACAGAAGTGTCGCGGGCGTTTAGGCCTGCTTCATCCCATAATGCTAAAACTCTTTTCGTAGACATGATACTTGCTCAAAAATTATTTTGAAAAACACTTATCACCTATTCCCCGTTATTTCAAGTCATGAGTCCCGACCGTTAGAAGCAAATAACCCAAAGGTCACTATAGGCGCACTGAAATTTGACGGACGAATTATCCGATCCCGATTTATCGGGATTGGAAATTATCCCGCGTGCGAAGCTACATGGAGATAATTGTCGCTTGCAATAAACGCGCATATTTTGCTAAACAACAAAAAGGGTGATTTTATAAAAAATATCATGAGGATGATTTATCGTTGATTAATCAAATCGTTACCAGAATTGCCAAGCGGGAGTTCGCCCGTTCACTGAAATTTGAAGATGGAAGTTCGCCGGAACTGCCTTCCTGCGCCGACAATAACCAGCGCCTTCTCTACATTCATATCCCGTTTTGTGAGGAGCTCTGTCCCTATTGCTCCTTTCACCGGATTACCTTCAAAGAACCTTTAACACGCAGATATTTTCAGGCCCTGCGCCGGGAAATCAGGATTTATCATGAAAAAGGCTATCAATTCGAAGGGGTTTATGCGGGCGGCGGCACCCCGACCGTGCTGATTGATGAACTGGCGGAAACCTTGAATCTTTCGCGGGAACTCTTTCCCATCCGGGATATATCCGTGGAAACGAATCCCAACCACCTGACCGAAAAAAATATCGACGTTCTGCGACAATGCGGCGTCAAGAGACTTTCCGTGGGCGTGCAAACCTTCAACGACGATATGCTCAAAAAAATCGGACGCTACGAAAAATACGGCTCCGGTCAGGAAATCGCCGAACGGCTGAAATATTATCAGGGACACTTTCACACTCTAAACGCCGACATGATTTTTAATTTCCCCGGACAGACGCCGGAGATGCTCGAGGCGGATTTGGCCGTTATTCTTAATTTAAACATGGATCAGGTGACCTTTTATCCCTTGATGATTTCCGACCTGACGCGGGACATCATGAAAAAAACAATGGGCAATGTTGATTTCAGCAACGAAGAACGTTTTTATAAATTGATCGTCCGGCGTCTGGAGAAAAACTATGATTTTTCATCGGCCTGGTGCTTCTCGCGGAAGGAATCGCTGGTTGACGAGTACGTTGTGGAGTTTGAAGAATACGCGGGACTCGGCAGCGGCGCCATCGGCTATCTTTACGGAACATGTTATTCCAACACGTTTGATATTGAAGGATACATCGCTTCTCTGGAAAAAGGGAAATTGCCATTGCAGGCTTCCCGCAAGTTCGACCTTCATGATCGGATGAGCTATGATTTTTTAATGAAACTATTCAGCACGAAGCTGGATATCAAAGCCATGCAGAAAAAATACGACGGGAAATTTTTAAAAACCATGTGGAAGGAAATAGCAGCTTTTGAAATCGTCAGAGCGTATCGTTATTTTGATACCTCTCTGTATTTGACGCCGTATGGCCGTTACCTGTGGGTCATCATGATGCGGGAATTTTTCATTGCCGTGAACAATTTCCGCGATTATTGCCGCAAGCAGGCAGGAGTGATGTGATATTTTGTGTCACTTCAAGCGTATGAGAAATCAAAAAAACAAGATGTCTCCCCATGACAAAAATGAATCGATAGAGCAAACTCGCATCAAAAGAGGATAACGATGGACGAACAACAAAAAGAATTGTTGAAGCAATTGCCGAAGATTGACGAAATTATTCTTCTTCTGGAGAAACAAAACATCTATGATCTGGCGCCGCACGAAATCGTCAAAGAAACCTGCCGCAGGATTGTGCAGAACCTGCGTGATAAAATCGTCAACGCTAAAAAGAAGCTTCCTGCAGAATTCATTCCCGATGCTAAAACAACCGCCAAAGAGGTGGAACAATCAATTAAAGGGTTGTACCGCTACAGCCTGCGCCGTGTGGTCAATGCCACGGGGGTTATTCTGCACACCAACCTTGGACGCGCGCCGCTTTGCCCCGAAGCTCTGGAAAGAATTATGGAAGTGGGCAAGGCCTACTCCAATCTGGAATTTGATTTAAACAAAGGCGAGCGCGGCCAACGCTACGATCATGTCAGTTCGCTGCTTTGCGCCCTCACCGGCGCAGAAGATGCTTTAATCGTCAATAACAATGCGGCGGCGGTTTTGCTGGTGCTCAATACGCTGGCCCAGAAAAAAGAAGCCATCGTCTCGCGAGGCGAGCTCATCGAAATCGGCGGCGAATTCCGCATCCCGGAAATCATGCAAAAAAGCGCAACAAAACTTCGCGAAGTGGGAACGACCAACCGTACACGGCAAAGCGACTACGAAAAAGCCATCAACGACAAAACGGGTCTGATCATGAAAGTCCACACCAGCAATTACCGCATTGTGGGATTCACCGAAGAAGCAAGTATTGAATCGCTGGTTGAACTGGGTAAGAACAGGGGCATTCCGGTCATGGACGATCTGGGCAGCGGCTGCCTGATTGATCTGGACCGCTACGGTCTGCAGCACGAGCCGACGATCCGTGAAAGACTGGCCGCGGGCGTCGACGTGGTCACGTTCAGCGGCGACAAACTTTTGGGCGGCCCGCAAGCCGGAATCATCGTCGGCAAAAAAGAAGTCCTCGCGAAAATCAAAAAGAATCCCCTGAACCGCGCCCTGCGCATCGACAAATTCACGCTGGCCGCTCTGGAAGCCACCTTGATGCGCTACTTAAATACAGCCGAAGCGCCGAAAAAATTAAGAGCCCTGAAGGCTTTGACCGAACCTGTTGACGATGTAAAAAAACGCGCTGAAAAATTAATAGAAAAATTGCAAAATGAAAATTTCGATCAGTTGAAATTCTCCATCCGTGAAGATTTCGCGGCAGCCGGCGGCGGCTCCCTGCCCACGCAGCAGATTCCCACGGTTTTAGTTGCCGTCAACAACAAAAATATGACGGCTACCAGGATGGAAGAAAAACTGCGCAAGCTTGAAATGCCGATCATCGCCCGCGTGGATAAGGATGAAATCCTCTTCGACCTGCGCACCGTGGCAGAAGATGAATTTACATTCATCATTGAAGGGTTGAAACAGATAATCACCTAACATTGTCATTCTCTGTTCAGCCAAGTCTTTTTGACTTGGCTGTCTGCAACACAAATACACAGTCGAGTCCAAAAGACTCGACTGAACTTAAGTCATGCGTTTCATCTGTAAAATAAATTTCAGGAGGGCGGCATGCGGATATCTAAAAACTCAAAAATAAATAAATTAGTTTGCCAATTCTTTGTGATTTTTATTTTCATAATTCTTGCGGTATCAACAGGCAATTGTTTTGCCATGCTCGTAGAACAAAAAGACAGTATCGACAATTTGAGTTTTTCCCATGACGGGAAGAGTGTTGTTTTCGACCGCTGTCGCGAAGGCGATTGCCAGATACAGGTCTATAATCTGGAGACGGGGGAACTGGCCGCTTATCAATCCCCCCATAACGAACAATGGACAATGGGAAAATACTCTTATGACGGCAAAAAGATAACTTTTTCCGTGATTCCTATCAAGCCCAATGACGACCTTGACCTGGGCAATATGCAGATCGCCGTCATGGATGCCGACGGGAAGAACTTCAAGAAAGTCACTACCGGTCCCGGGGCCAAGCTCTATCCGACATTTTCTCATAACGGAAAGAAAATACTCTATGCCTGCGCGGCGCGAATTCGGGAGAAAGGTAAAACCCCCGCCGCCGACTACGATGCCTGGGAAGTCAATCTGGAAACCGGCAAACAGACACAGCTGACTTTTTTCGAATATTTCTACATGAGCAATTTGACCTACTTCCCCGATGATGAGCGGTTTATTTATTATGGTGACCGTCCGGTCAAGTTCAATGATGTCTCGTGGTATAAAGATGAGACGGCATTCGGGAACAAAATGATTGAGTTGGAACGTCAGGGTAGAGGCATCCATGGTGTTGTCGTCATGAAAGGCAAAGAGCTGATTACCAATTCCTATAAATTCCCTGCGGAAACTTTTCCTCAAAAACCGCTTTTGAGCAAAGACGGCACCGTGCTGATTTATGAGAAATCCATGTCAGCAGGTAAATTCTTTCTCTATTCCCCGGATGGGAATCACAGACTTTTGGATGAAAGTGGATCGGTTACTTCAGCGGCTATTTCATCGGATGGGGAAATATTAGCAACTATACCATTCAGTGGTTTAACGCTAGGTGTTACTACTGTAAGAGATGGTAATACAACGCATTGCCTCTACTTACCTTGTGCTCCTAAAAAAATTACAAATTGGAGTATCCCTCAGAAGTATAAACATATTTATAAAATGATACCGGAGAAACCATCCCGCATTATAAATTGATAATATGCAAGAGACTTTCTTTGTCTTTCTACAGGATAAAAATATGACAGTGGTTCAACCTCTATCAGAATAAAGATTCCTTAATAAGGAGTATTAATATGTCAACAGAAATATGGACAAATCCAAACGATCCAAAACCTAAAAAAACAGAATACCCCGTCGGCACAGAAGGCTGGGAATTCAATGATAGCGGCAGGCCCAATAACATATTGGATTTCGCCCGAGATTATACCCTGGCTGCCATCCGCACCATTTTTCCTCGGATAGGCGTTATTCCTTCCATGATTGCCGGAGCCATAGCGGGCGACGGCGCCTGGTTGCCCACCTACGGTTTATGGGCTGGCCCCGGCTGGTCAGAAAGAATTTATAATAATTATTTGACATTAATATAGAAGCTAGATTCCCGTCTGCGCAATCCGGAGATTTTTCTACCGGAAAGCATTATAAAAACCGTTGACAAACTGACTGAGTTATATATAATACGGTCATCAAAATGACCAGGTTAATGCTATGTACATTGCACAAAAACAATTGGAAAAGTTAAGAAATCTGGCCGTTCCGGGCAAGGTGGTTGTTATTTACGGCGCCATGCGCACGGGTAAAACGACACTGCTGAAAGAATTTCTGAAAGACGAAACAAAAGATCATCTGCTGGTCAACGGAGAAGATATTACCGTCCATTCCTATTTATCCAGCCAGTCGGTGGAAAAGCTCACATCTTTTGTCGGCAACGCAAAACTTCTGATTGTTGACGAAGCGCAGAAAATTCCCAATATCGGAATCAATCTCAAACTGATTGTTGATCATCTATCCGGTATCCGCATGGTTGTCACCGGTTCGTCATCATTCGATCTGGCGCGTCACACGGGCGAACCGCTGACCGGACGAAAATACACGCTGAAATTGTTTCCGCTGGCGCAAATGGAAATCAGTCAGATTGAAAGAATACATCAAACTCAAGCCCATCTGGAGAACCGCCTGATTTACGGTTCTTATCCCGAAGTCGTCTTAATGCAGGATAATCAAGGGCGGGAAAAGTATCTCAAAGAAATCGTGTCTTCTTATTTGTATAAAGATATTCTGGAGCTCGACGGCATCAGACAAT
>Ga0255345_1005664_pt1 | contig 12665 bp, 10 predicted proteins | sample wastewater_treat_6_FD_192415 | JGI IMG/M metagenome (GOLD analysis project Ga0255345, IMG submission 192415) | Wastewater microbial communities from Lulu Island WWTP, Vancouver, Canada - plant20 | ecosystem: Engineered > WWTP > Wastewater > Unclassified | place: Canada: Vancouver, British... | reverse complement strand
AATGTTTTTGATAGTTCAGGTAATTTTCTCTATCAAGAACAAGCAATTGAACCCGGTATTTTAAGAATTGGAAATAGTTTTACTTTCCGGGAAATGAGAGGCTATACTATCTTGATTGAAACACAAATTAATAGAGATGAAACTATCCGTACCCTTGCTTCGGCAGATTTTTCTCTTACCGGCTCAGAACCTATAGAAATACCAGAAAATGTCTCTCCAGCTTTTATTGATGCTTATAAATCTTTAGCAGACAATTTTCAAACTTCCTATCTTCGTGATTTGCCTCTTTCGCGTCCTAAAATGCTCATCATCAGCCACACTAACCTGGCAAATTATCAGACTGAATTTATCAAATGGAAGAAATCACAGGGTTTTGAAGTTTATGTTGCTTATAAATCCGATATAGGTAACACAGTTAACGATTTCAAACAATTCATCCAGAACCACTATAATCAATACCATTGCGACCATTTGCTGCTTTTAGGAGATGTTACCAATCAGGGTACTTATAGCATTCCCACTGCCTTTTTCCCCTCTCCTGAATATCAAGAAAACGATGCGGATGACAATCAATATACCTTTATTGAAGGAAATGATTATTTCCCGGAAATGTTAGTAGGACGCCTTTCTTTTAATGATATAGCAGAATTTATGTCAATGGTTAATAAATCCGTAAGCTATGAAAAAACACCCTATATGTCCAATACCAGCTGGATGACAAGAGGATTAGCCGTAGCAGGAAACTATGCAGAAGGTGGTCTCCGTCCAACTACTCCTATAGAAATGTCTCGCTGGCTAAGAGATAAGATGTTAAATTTTGGTTATACGGCTGTAGATACAGTTTTCTATCCTCCAACCTATCCAGGAACATCAAATATTATAACTTCCATTAATCAGGGAGTGCAATTTGTGAGTTATAGAGGTTGGGGTGATGCTAATGGTTGGCATTATCCAGCTTTTCATATACCAGACCTTGCTACCACACAAAATGGTCCTCGTATGCCTGTGGTCTTTTCTATCGTTTGTAATACAGGTGATTTTGCTAATACAGTTAATCCCAGTTTTGGCGAAAAATGGATGCGAATGGGAAGTGTAGCTCAACCTAATGGCTGCGTTGCATTTGTTGGTCCTTCAGATTTACATACTAAGACCAGACTTAATAATTCCATAGCCAGTGGTGCTTTTCGTAGCATCTTTGATTATGGGGTACGTTGTTTTGCTACCAGTGTGCTGATGGGAAAAATAGAACTATATAAGAATTTTCCTAATGATATAGGAGAAAATCAATATGTAGGTTTCTACTTCCATGTTTATAATATTCAGGCTGATCCGAGTTTAAAGATGTGGGTCTTGGTTCCTGATACTATATCAGAAAGCGTTATTGAAGGCGGATTAACCTTTGCTCAAAGTGATTCTCATATCCGGATTAATGCTCCTCATCTAAATGGTGCAATAGTCACAGGCACAAAAAATGGAACTGATTTCACGCATAGCCAGATAATAGATGGATTTGCAATCTTACCCATTGACCCTGAAGTTACTGGCAATTTGACTATTACTATAACTAAAGATAATTTTGTCCCTTTAGTTCGCACTTTAACTTGTTCTGAACCTGCTCGAATTGGAATAGAAGATAATAGTGTAGAAGGTTCCATCCTCAATCCTAATACTGAAATCACTGCTCAAATCACTTTGAAAAATTATTCTGATTCTGTTTATACGGTTACTTCTTTATCTATCACCTCAACCGAAGATGCTACAGTAGATTCTAATATCCCGCCATTTACCTTGAATCCTGGTGAAACTCAAAATATTAGCTTCAGTATCAGCGGTAATCCTTCTATCTCTCCTCGTAAACCTATTACATTTAGTCTTAGCATACCAGAACATAGTGTCCTTCACCAATTTCAGATGCTGGGTGGTGGAGCAGAATTCACTGTTCTGAATAGTAGTGGTTTTATAGCTATCGGTGAGATCAGTCCTCTTAGTTTACAGATTAAAAATATAGGAACTGCTCCTATGAATGATGCCAGCATAGAAATTATTTCTTTAACTGAGGCAGCGGATTTCCCCAATCCAATTCAGCATATTGGAAACATATCTACAGATGAAACTTTTACTATAAATACTACTATCCAGACAGGTTCTGAAACCTGGAATGGAAGAAACATTCCTATGATGTTGGTTTTAACTGATAATGGCTATAGTACTACCGTCTATTATTCACTAACTGTTGGCACTCCAGAACCTAATTCTCCAACTGGTCCAGATGAATATGGATATTTTGCTTATGATAATTTTGATATCGGATTTGAAGAAGCTCCAAATTATGCCTGGATAGAAACTGACCCCTTACTTGGAGGTCAAGGAACAATCTGGGAAGTTCGTGATGATGGTTCTTATACCATAGATTTACCCTTCTATTTCCGTTTTTATGGTAGAGACTACAATCAGTTGACAATATGTTCCAATGGCTGGATTTCTTTTATACCTACTCAGATGTGTGATTTTTATAACTGTTATATTCCTGCTGCTCTTGGACCTTACACTATGGTTGCAGGATACTGGGATGACCTGAAAGGAATGAAAACCGGAACCGATGAACAAGGTAATGGAATTTTTAACAATATGCGCATATCCAGGTGGTATGATGCTGCAAACAATAGATTTATTATCCAATGGAATGATGCCTATAATCAATATAATATAGACCTGATGGAAAATGCTTCTCTGGAAAAATTCCAGATTATTCTATATCCTCAACCAGATCGTGATGGCGATATTGTCATTCAATATCATACGGTTGATAATCCGGGAGTTACAACTAATTATTGCACTGTGGGAATAGAAAATCATCTTCAGACGGTTGGATTAACCTATACGCATGCTAATACTTATCCTCCCACAGCTCATAACTTACAACCTGGTTTAGCTATTAAATTTACTACCAATCCTCCTGACCACTATGTGGGAAATAATGATGCTTTACAGATTCCTTGCCATCTAGCTCAAAACTATCCTAATCCGTTTAATCCAAGGACCACTATCTCTTTTTCCGTAGCCAGAAGTGGATATACCAAACTCACTATATATAATTCACGAGGAGAGCTTATTCGCACTTTATTAAAGGAAAATGTTCCAAGCGGTAATTATAATATAGATTGGGATGGGAAAGATGATATGGGCAAATCTGTTAGTTCAGGATTGTATCTGTATAAGCTGGAAGTAAATGGAACTAATCAAATTAAAAAGATGCTACTGATGAAATAGATGTAATAATATCTAATAGACATAAATAGTTATTTACACATTGTTATCAAAAGAGCAAAGGCAGGATAATCCTTTATTTTACTATATGTTATAACGGCTGAGAGAAAATCTAAAGAAGCATTTACTTTTACATTGACAAAATAAAACTATTTAAAATAATTGAATAAAGTATAATTTTAAAATGGAGAAATGATGAGCGATCAGTTACAGGACTTGCTCCAGCGTGTTTATGAAGAAGGCGTTAATAAAGCCAAAGCAGAAGCTGAGCAGATTTTAGATAAAGCTAAAGCTGAAGCAGCAAATATTGTTCAAAAAGCTCAAGCAGAAGCCGATAGAATTATTTCGGATGCACGAAAACAAGCAGAAGACCTCAAGAAGAACACTGAATCTGACCTTCAGATGGCAGCTCAAAATACCCTCAATGCTGTCAAACAAAAGCTTACTGATATCTTTCTGGATGAAGCTTTTAATACAAAATTGCAAGAAGTTTTTTCCGACCCCCAATTCCTCCAAAAAATGATTCTGGAAACAGTTTCTGCCTGGAAAGAATCAGAAGGCAAGATAATCATCAGTCAAAATATGGAAGATAAATTAGATAAATTCTTTTTACAATCCCTTTCAGAAAGAGCTTCTAAGGGATTGAAAGTAGAATTTTCACCTCAAATGAAAACTGGTTTTGCACTCACTCCGAGTGATGGAAGCTACAAATTAAGTTTCACTGACGAGGATTTCGCTAACCTATTTAAATCCTATCTAAGACCGCGTAGCAATAAGATACTTTTCAAATCATAGGTTATTGATGCACACTCAATATTACTATTTTGTAACTGGGTTACCGGTTATAACAATTGAAGATAGCAAGCTTCCCTTTTCTCCAGATGAGTTTTTGCAGGATGCACAAGAGCATATTACTGCCTCTGATTTTCAGCTCTTACGATGGTTGCGTTTGCCTGAAAAAGTGATGGAATTGCTAAATGTAATCTATTATAAAAATGATATGCTACATCCAGTTGATGAAGAAAGCATAAAGTTTTACAATGAATATAAAGAACATCTGAAAGAACGGGCAGGTGAGCCAACCTTACCAGTCAGAAAAGAGTTTAAAATCTTTCCAGATTTCCTGCATAAAATTTTAACAGAACTTTATATGGAAGAAGAATTGCCACCCTATCAAAAAATCAGGCATAAATTGCTGGAAGCCACTTATGAATTTTGTTGTAAATCTACAGACGATTTTTTGAATCAGTGGTTCAATTTCAATCGTGATATGCAAAACATCATTATTGCTATCAACGGTAGAGCTCACAATATTGATTATGTTCCCTATCTAATTGGAGAAGGAGATCTGGTGGAAAAACTGGCTAAAGTTCACACTATGGATTTTGGTTTGGGAAAGGATAATGAACTTTTTGAGAATATCTCTCGCATCTATGAACAGAATAATATCCTCTATCGGGAAAAACATTACGATATACTTAGATGGAAATGGATTGATGATTTTAATTTCTTCAATTACTTTAATATAGAACGCATCCTGGGCTTTGATGCACAATTGCGTATGTTGAATCGCTGGATCAAGCTTGAGCCGGTTAAAGGGAAAGAAGTGTTTGAAAGCACTATAGATACGCTAATTAAAAGTTTCTCCTTCCCAGAACAATTTAAAGTTAAATCAATTAGCAAAAAATAGAAGGTTAAGTTTATGACCAAAGGCACGGTTAAGGGAATTATCAGCAACTTAGTTTATGTGGAAGTGGATGGTCCTGTCTCACAAAATGAGATTTGTTATATAGACCTCTATGGAGTTAAACTAATGGCTGAAGTAATTAAAGTAGCAGGAAATATTGCTTACACTCAGGTTTTTGAAAGTACCCGCGGTTTAAAACCTGGAAACACAGTTGAATTCACGGATAAAATGCTACAGGTAAAACTCGGTCCTGGTATGCTATCTAAAAATTATGATGGTCTTCAGGATGATCTTAATAAGATGGAAGGTATGTATCTCACACGAGGTGAATATACTGATCCTCTGGATGAAGATAGTATCTGGCATTTTACTCCTATAGCTAAAGTTAATGATACTGTAGAAGCAGGTGATTGGCTGGGTTCTGTTCCAGAAAACTGGATTGACCACAAGATAATGGTTCCTTTCTTAATGGAAGGGAAATATCAGGTGAAATCTATTGTTTTAGAAGGGGATTATAAGATAACCGATACCATTGCCGTTGTAGTAGATAAAGAAGGGAAAGAATATCCTTTAACAATGGTACAGTATTGGCCAGTAAAACTTCCTATTAAGGCATATCAATCCAAACCACGTCCTTTCAAAACTCTGGAAACTGGTATTCGTACTATTGATACTCTAAATCCTATAGCGGAAGGTGGAACTGGTTTTACACCAGGTCCTTTTGGAACAGGTAAAACTGTGTTACAACACAGTATCTCTCAAAATGCAGAAGCAGACTTGATTGTTGTAGCTGCCTGTGGAGAAAGAGCTAATGAAGTGGTTGAACTTTTCACCGAGTTTCCTGAATTGGATGACCCTCGTACGGGAAGAAAATTAATTGAGCGCACTATTATTATATGTAACACTTCCAATATGCCAGTGGCAGCAAGAGAAGCATCAGTCTATACGGCGATGTCTATTTGTGAATACTATCGTTCTATGGGATTAAAAGTTTTGCTTCTGGCAGATTCCACTTCCCGTTGGGCACAAGCTTTGAGAGAAATGAGCAATCGTATGGAAGAGCTGCCTGGCCCAGATGCCTATCCTATGGATTTACCTGCCATCATTTCAAACTTTTATGCCCGAGCTGGATATGTTTATCTGAATAATGGTCAAACAGGTTCTATCACTTTTATTGGAGCAGTTTCTCCTGCAGGTGGTAATCTAAAGGAACCAGTCACAGAATCAACCAAGAAAGCAGCTCGTTGTTTCTATTCACTTTCTCAAGATAGAGCAGATAGCAAACGTTATCCTGCTGTAGACCCTATTGATTCCTATTCCAAATATCTTGAATATGATGAAATCCAGGAATTCTTGAACCAGAATATTGCTCCTGGCTGGGTGGATAAAGTATACAAAGCAAAGGATATCCTCCTTAGAGGAAAAGAGGCTAAAGACCAGATTAATATTCTTGGTGATGATGGTGTTCCGCTGGATTATCATTCTCGTTTCTGGAAAAGTGAATTGATTGACAGAATTATTCTGGTGCAGGATAGCTTTGACTCTATTGATAAATCTACTCCAATGAAGCGTCAGGCTTATATGCTGAATCTTTTACTCAATATATGTGATACCAACTTTGATTTTGAGAGCTACGAGGAATTACAACCCTTTTATTCTCGCGTAATAAATGTTCTTATACAGATGAACTATCAACCATTTCAAGGTGATAAATTCAAAGAATATGAAGCTCAACTGGAATCTATCCTTGCAGAAAGGAGAGTGAAATAATGGCTGGAACTGCATTTCAAAAAATATACACTAAACTAACTCAAATCACTAAAGCTACTTGCACAGTTCAAGCTACAGGAGTGGGAAATGAAGAGCTGGCAACCGTAGGTGGAAGGTTAGCTCAAGTAGTTAAAATTATAGATAATCAAGTTACCTTGCAGATTTTTGAAGGAACTGAAGGTATTGGAACGGATGCAGAAGTCATCTTTTTCGGAAAACCACCAACGCTAAAAGTTAGTGACCAATTAGCAGGTAGATTCTTTAATGCTTATGGAGAACCCATAGATGGTGGACCTGAGATTGAAGGTGATGAAGTAGAAATTGGTGGACCTTCCGTTAATCCTGTCCGTCGTAAGGACCCTTCTGAACTAATTGCTACTGGTATTGCTGGAATTGACTTAAATAATACTTTAGTTACGGGACAAAAGATACCTTTCTTTGCTGACCCTGATCAACCTTATAATCAAGTTATGGCAACAGTGGCTTTAAGAACTAAGGCAGATAAAATCATTCTTGGCGGAATGGGCTTATCTAATGATGATTATCTGTATTACAAAAATTCCTTTGAAAATGCAGGAGTGATTGATAAGATTATTGCCTTTATCAATACAACGGATAATCCACCGGTGGAAAGATTGCTGGTTCCTGATATGGCTTTAACTGCTGCAGAATATTTTGCTATCCAGAAAAATGAAGCAGTGCTGGTCCTTTTAACTGATATGACTCTTTATTGTGATGCTCTTTCCATTGTGAGTAATCGTATGGACCAGATTCCTTCCAAGGATTCAATGCCAGGTTCACTTTATTCAGATTTAGCCAAAATTTATGAAAAAGCGGTGCAATTTCCAACTGGCGGTTCCATAACTATTATTGCCGTGACAACTATTTCTGGTGGTGATATCACTCATGCTATTCCTGATAATACCGGATATATCACTGAAGGACAGCTTTATTTAAGAAGGGATACGGATATAGGTAAGGTTATCATAGACCCAGCCAGATCTCTTTCTCGTTTGAGAAACAAAGTTATTGGAAAACGCACTAGAGCAGATCATCCTCAAGTGATGAGTGCTTCCGTTCGTTTAAATGCAGATGCAATGAATGCAAGAACTAAATTGGAGAATGGCTTTGACTTAACTGATTACGATCAGCGTGCATTGCAATTTGCCAGGGATTATGCAGAACAGATTCTGGCTATTGATGTGAATATTGATACAGAAGAAATGCTGGATAAGACCTGGGCACTTTTCCGTAAGTATTTCACACCTGAAGAAGTGGGTATTAAAGACGAATTTATGAAGCTTTACTGGAATAAGGAATGAATCTCAAGTTTCAATATAATAAGATTGCTCAACTCCAGCTGGAGAAGCAGCTTAAAATCAGACAAAAAGCACTTCCTACTCTAAAGAATAAGGAATCTGCTCTTCGTATGGAAGTGAAACGTGCTCGAGACAGTGCTTTGGAATTGGACGGAAAGATTAAATCCAGAATAAATGAACTGGAACCTATTATGAAACTCTGGGCAGAATTTGATCCCAGCCTCATTAAAGTTGAAAATGTGGAGTTTCTTGCTCGTAAAATTGCCGGAGTACCAGTTCCTATTCTGGGAAATATACAGTTTGAGATTAGTGAATATGACCTTTTTAGTACACCTTCCTGGTATCTTGATGGTATAGAAATGATAAAAGAAATAGCTGCAATGAGAATTGAACGAGAGTTCTTCTGGAGAAAAATGCTTATCTTAGAACAGGTGCGAAAAAAGACCACTCAAAAAGTTAATCTCTATGAAAAAGTCCAAATTCCTATCTATGAGGATGCCATCAGAAAAATTAAGCGTTTCCTGGAAGATGAAGAAAATCTTTCCAAAGCTTCTCAAAAAATTCTGAAAACTCGTATTAGCCAGGAGGCTGCAGTATGATAGAAAAAATGCGGAAATATACCTTTGTTCTCTATCATCAGGACTATCAAAAATTCCTGGCTGACCTGCAAAAACTCGGTGTGGTTCATCTGGTCCAAAATACAGAAGAAAGAACGGAAACCTTAATCCAGAATATGCAACAGCTGGAAGAATATGCGGAACAGCTTAGGTTTTTAAAAAAACTTGGCTCTACTTCTGAGAAAACTTCTATCTCCTATCCATCTCAAGTATTGCTACAGAAAATTCAACAGGCAAGAGAAGAAAAAGAAAAGTTGGAGCGTCTTGCAGAAACTTTACGCAAACAAATCCGGGAATTGGCACCCTGGGGTCATTTTGATTATGATCTGGTTAAAAAGCTTCAGCAATCTGGGATTAAGGTTGCGTTTTACACCTGTCTTAAGAACCATTTCAAACCTCAATGGTCAGAAGAATATGCTGTTCAGATTATAAATGAAGTTAATGGGATACTTTATTTTGTAGTTTTATACACGGATGAAAAACCTGATATTGAAGCTGAACCCTTTAGTTTCCATCAACATACATTAATGGAGTTGGAATCCCAGCTTAAAAATATAGAAAATCAGATTAAAGATATAGATGAATATCTATACAACATTGCTCCTACGGCAATTGAGATATTCAGTAACAAAATTGAAGACCTCAGTAAGACCTGTGAATTTGAAGAAGCTGTTTTACAGGGAATTGATGAAGCAGAGGGTAAAATTAAAATTTTGCAAGGCTTTATCCCTCAAAGATTGGAAAAGGAACTCGTACAATTCCTGGAAAGTGAGAATGTGATATATTTTGCTGCTGATGCCACCGTAGAGGATAATCCTCCTGTTAGCCTCACCAATAATTGGTTTGCTCGGTTATTTGAACCTATTAGCAAAATGTATATGCTACCTTATTATAATGAGTTTGACCTTACCCCATTTTTTGCACCTTTCTTTATGCTTTTCTTCGGATTTTGTAATGCTGATATCGTTTATGGGATAGTCTTCATTCTTCTTAGTTTATTAATCTATCGTAAAGTAAAGAATCCAGCCATCAAAAGCATAGGATTATTAGGTGTTATTTTTGGCACATCTTCTATGATAATGGGATTTCTAATGGGCTCAGCTCTGGGCTTTGATTTAAAGAATACTGCCTTAGACCCATATATTCTTATTAGGGATAACAGCCAGATATTTAATCTTTCGCTTTTACTGGGTGCCATTCAGATTTTATTTGGAACTATTATTAACGGTGTTAAACAAGCAAAGCAAAGTGGTATAAAATATTTCCTGGCACCTCTGGGAACCTTCTTATTCTTATTATCTTTAACCGTGTTAGGTGCTGGACTTTTAGGGGTAGATAATAGTTCTATCACACCTTATACCAAATACCTTTTATGGATTGGTTTGGCTTTGATGCTACTATTCAATAATCCCGCTAAAAATCCACTGGTGAATATACTTAGTGGCTTGTGGTTATTATACAATGTTGTAACTGGCTTTTTTGGTGATATTCTATCCTATATCCGTCTATTTGCTTTAGGTGTTTCCAGTGCTATTCTGGGTATGGTGATTAATTCTATTGGATTACAATTTTTAAACATTAAATTTGTGGGACCTATTATCTTCTTTATATTTATGGTAGCAGGTCATACTCTAAATATTGCCTTAGGAGCATTAAGCGGTTTTGTGCATCCTTTACGTCTTACCTTTGTAGAATTTTATAAAAATGCAGGATTCCAGGGACCTGGTATTCCATATCAGCCCTTTGGACATAAAAAAATGATAAAAATATAAACTGGAGGTTAAATGCCTTACATTCTTTTACAAGCAGGAAATTCAGCAACACAAGCTCTAGCTAACTCTGGACACTCTACTGCCTATATTTTAGCCTGGATAGGTCTCTTTTTAATGGTAGCACTATCTGGAATAGGTTCTGCCTGGGGAACAGTTATTGGTGGAAGTGCTACTATTGCCGCTATGAAAAAAAGAGATGATGTTTTTGCTAATTGTATGATTTTATCTGCGCTACCTGGAACTCAAGGATTATATGGATTCGGTGCTTTCTTTATTTTGAAAGGTTTTGTCGTTGCAGATATTAATATGATTACTGCAGCTGCTATTTTTGGCGCTGGATTAATTTCTGGGTTAGTTAACCTTATCTCTGCATATTTTCAAGCAAGAGTTGTAGCTACAGGTATTGAAAGCATTGGTAATGGTCATAATGTCTTTTCCAACACCCTAATTTTAGCCGTGTATCCTGAACTTTATGCCATTATTTCTTTTGCTGCTTGTTTCCTTATCAGCGCAGCATTACCTCTTTAAAAAATTGTACCAACTTAAGGTTAGAACAGGGAAATTATTTTTCCCTGTTCTGCCTTAAATATTAAGAGGATTTTATGGAATTTCAAGGACAAAATCAAGTGCCACCAGGACAACAATACCAATATTGGCGATATTCTTCTATGCAACCACATAGAGGAGTGTTAATATTGATCTTTGGATTATTAGGACTTTTCACCTGTGCTATTTTTGGATTACTAGCCTGGATATTTGGAAATGAAGACCTCAAAAAAATGGACCTCGGTATTATGGACCCATCAGGTAGAGACCTCACCAATGCAGGAAGAATTCTGGGAATAATCTCCGTATCTCTAACCGTTTTAGGCTTGGTTATGATTTTAGCCTATATGTTTTTCGTTATGGGAGTTGCTGCATCTGCTTCTAATGGAATATTCCATATTTAGCGTTTAGATTTTATCTCTGACCAAAACAATGCGCTTGCGTGTTGAAAAACTTGATACTCGTTTCCCCTACGGAATAATACCTATTGTACTCTTCTTTTTCCTTCTGGTAGCCTATTTTTGGTCTATTGCAAGAAATGTAGTTGCTATTTGGCGAGTAAATAGTCGATGATTTTCTTTCTTCTGTCTGAGTTAATTCCTTGATGAGCTTTGATTTTAAACTTGAGAGCACTATTAATCCCTTCTAGGGAGTTAGTTGTGTTGGGGATATGAAGTTCCGGGTATTTCTGGAAGGTGAACAAATACGGTAGATTTGACTTTATACTACGAATAGCGCTTCTCAGTTTTCTGTGAGTATAGCACCATTTGCCGGTATCTGAGTAGGTCTTTTCTTTCAAGAATTGCTTCCATTTTAACATCCACATCTCTATCAACATAGAAAACACGTCTTCACAGGATGAAGTCATTGAATCCACAATCTTTTGCAGTTCCATCCCGGCTTGCAGTTTCGGGTTGCAGGTTAGGTATCGGGTGATGATCTGTTTCTGATGAAACTGGCACATTTGGATAGGAATGCCTGGAAACGCAGAAAACAACCCTTTTTTACCGTCGCAGACGATACCAGAAATAGAACATCCTTGAGACATAATATGTTCTATTCCCTGCTGATATGCATCTACTGTCTCGTATTTCACATATTGCCAATAGAGATTGATCCTACGGTTTGGGTCCCTGAAGATGATGACTCCAAAACCTCTACCAAAGTAAGTTGTATCCATAACCACTACGGCTTGTGAGGGATAAACTATATCCTTTGTTATCTGATATTTATCCAAGTATTTTTCAATAGTCGGATGGCTGACTGAATGCTGCTGGCAGAGTTCCTGGACAGTTTGCTTATGATCTATATAGTCATGCCAAATCTTTATACCAATGTTAGTTTCGTAGTCTCTTCTTTTGTTGTTGAAGATGTGGTTACAATCTAAACACTTGTATCGTTGCAATCCTCTGAAACACCCGTTTTTTTTACCCTCCTGGAATGGCATTTGGGGCATCGTTTTTTATTCACTTTTATCCTCCAAAATAAAAATGTGCATTTAACTATATGCCATTCATATGGATACCCCACTTTTTAGCAACTACATTTCTTTCAATACACCCTATTTTTCAATATATCTTTTTCTTCCTTATAAGCTACCTTTATGCTGGTTTAAAAGTATTACCCATATAAATTGTCCTACCTGTGGTTTATATCGTGCCTTTACTGCACTCCTACAGGGTCATAT
>Ga0255345_1005650_pt1 | contig 12693 bp, 10 predicted proteins | sample wastewater_treat_6_FD_192415 | JGI IMG/M metagenome (GOLD analysis project Ga0255345, IMG submission 192415) | Wastewater microbial communities from Lulu Island WWTP, Vancouver, Canada - plant20 | ecosystem: Engineered > WWTP > Wastewater > Unclassified | place: Canada: Vancouver, British... | reverse complement strand
CCGATGGACACCCTTCGCGAAAAGAATCTTCTCGAGGAACTTTGGTCGTCGGGCCGGGCACCATGGAGAGTGTGGCAATGAACCAATCCTTCTGGAACGGCAAAAGGGTCTTTCTTACCGGCCATACCGGCTTCAAGGGAGGTTGGCTCTCGCTCTGGCTTGCAGAAATGGGGGCCCAAGTCCATGGTTACGCACTCGAGCCGCCAACCAAACCGAGTTTTTTCACCACCACCGGCCTCGCAAGGCGCATGACTGCAAGTGTGATCTCGGATATCCGAGAGGCGAAGGCCCTAGACCAGGCGATGCAGACGGCGCGTCCCGAAGTTGTTTTCCATCTCGCAGCACAGCCCCTCGTTCGCCATGCATACAGCAATCCCGTCGAGACCTATACCGTTAACGTCATGGGCACTGTGAATCTGCTCGAGGCCGTGCGCTGCACACCCGGTGTCAAGGCAGTCGTCATCATCACCACGGACAAGTGCTACGAGAATCGTGAATGGCCCTGGCCTTACCGCGAGAACGACTCTCTGGGTGGCATCGATCCATACTCAAGCAGTAAAGCATGTGTAGAGCTAGTGACATCCACCTGGCGCCGTTCCTATCTCAATACCACAGGCGTTTATCTGGCAAGCGGCCGTGCCGGCAATGTCATCGGCGGAGGTGATTGGGCAGCCGACCGCCTCATGCCGGACTTTCTTCGAGCGCTGGATTCGGGCGAACCGCTCGTCGTGCGTTCTCCGCTGGCAACGCGTCCCTGGCAGCATGTCCTCGAGCCCCTGGCGGGTTATCTCCAATTGGCAGAAAAACTGTACTCGGATGGGGATGCATGGACCGAGGCATGGAATTTCGGACCGGATGAGGCGGACGCACGCACTGTGCAATGGATCGTCGAGACCTTGTGCGCCCGCATGCCTAGCGCCAGCTGGCAGCGGGACAAAGCGCCGCAGCCACACGAGGCGAACACCCTTCGGCTCGACAGCTCCAAGGCTCGTCTTCGCTTGGGATGGCGGCCGCGCTGGAGTCTGCCGAGGGCCTTGCAGGCGACTCTGGACTGGCATTTAGCCTGGAAGGACGGTTCGGCCATGGACGAATTCAGCCTAAGACAGATTCACGAATACACGACATCGGGGGATTCGGTTTGAGTGACCGCTTTGATATCCTGACCACTCCAATTACCGGCTTGCACGTGATACACCGCAAGCCCCTCGGCGATCGCCGTGGCTACTTCGAACGACTGTTTTGTACGGAAGAATTGGGGGCTCTCATTTCGAGTAGTCGCATCGAGCAGATTAACCACAGCTTCACGTCCCTTCGGGGCGCCGTCCGCGGCCTCCACTTCCAGTATCCGCCTCACGCCGAAATGAAATTCGTCACCTGCCTCAAGGGTAAGGTATTCGACGTCGCTGTTGATCTTCGCCAAGGCTCTCCCACTTTCTTGCGCTGGCATGCGGAGATGCTGAGCGAAGATAACCACAACACTCTTGTAATCCCCGAGGGATTTGCACACGGGTTTCAAGCGCTGACAGACGGCTGCGAGTTGCTATACTTACACACCGCTTCCTGGCAACCGGCGGCCGAGAGCGGTATCGACGCGCTGGATCCCGCGCTTGCCATTGCCTGGCCGATCCCCATCACTGAGCGCTCTCCCCGTGATGCCTCGTTATCACGAATCGGGGCCGATTTTGCCGGGGTGAGACTATGAAGTGTCGACACTGCTCCGCACCGCTTGCGCTGTCCCTCGTCGATCTCGGAAGCGCTCCGCCCTCCAACGCGTACCTTACGGAGGAGGCGACACACAAGCCGGAAATGTGGTATCCGCTTCGAGTGCTCGTCTGCGAGCAATGCTGGCTTGCTCAGACAGAAGACTTTGCCGGACGGGAAGAATTCTTCAACGCCGACTATGCCTATTTCAGCGGCTATTCGAGCACATGGCTCTCCCACTGCGAACGCTACGTAACGGATATGACCAGGCGCTTCGCTCTTGATGCCGGCAGTCACGTTGTCGAGGTTGCGACCAACGACGGTTCTCTCCTGCAATATGCAGCGGAGCGGGGTATCCCTTGCACCGGTATCGAGCCTACCGCGAGCACCGCTGCCGCGGCACGCACTAGAGGGATTCCGGTCATTGAGGATTTCTTTTGTACGCGTCTTGCCCGGGAACTCGCAGCGCAGGGCCGTCAGGCGGACCTCATCGTTGCCAACAACGTGCTGGCACACGTACCGGACATCAACGACTTTGCGTCGGGCTTCACGATCCTGCTCAAGCCCAGGGGAGCTGCGACGTTTGAGTTCCCCCACATCATGCACCTGATCCGGGAAGCGCAGTTCGACACCGTTTATCACGAACATTACTCATACCTGTCACTGGGTACCGTGAACCGCGTATTCGAACGGGCGGAGCTTGAGATTTTCGACGTCGAGGAAATCCCCACGCATGGTGGAAGCCTACGGGTCTATGCCCAGAGGCGGGCCACCGGCCGCAGGCCCCGGAGTCCAGCCGTCGATGCCCTCTTGCGCAGGGAGGCAGAAACCGGATTGAACGACCGCACCTTCTATGATGGATTCCAGGCCAGGGCGGATCAAATCAAGGATGAGTTTCTGTCTTTTCTCCTCCGGATGAAACGGGAGGGGAAGAAGGTTGCCGCATACGGTGCGGCCGCGAAGGGCAACACCCTGCTCAACTACGCGGGTGTTAAGCGGGATCTGCTCTCCTATGCCTGTGACGCCGCCCCGTCCAAGCAGGGCAAATTTCTTCCAGGCAGCCGTATCCCGATTCTCCCGCCGGAAGCCCTGGTCGAACACAGGCCGGATATCATTTTGATCCTGCCATGGAATATCGCCGACGAGATTGTCGGCCAGCATGGGTATGTGCGGCGATGGGGTGGCCGGTTTGCCGTCGCTTTACCGAAAATGGAGATCCTGCCGTGAAAACGCTCGTCACCGGAGCCGCCGGGTTTGTGGGAAGGCATGTCGTCAACGAGCTACTATCGCGTGGTCATCAGGTTATTGCTGTAGACCGCGACGAAGATCGAGCGCGGACGATGCCCTGGTTTCAGTCCTGCCGATTTATCACACATGACATCTACCTGCCCATCAGCAGTCCTCGGAAAGTCTTCGGCGATGCTGATGTCGTGATTCACTTAGCTTGGCAGGGTTTGCCGAACTATAAGGAATTGTTTCATTTCGAGGATGTGCTCCCGGCAGATTTCCGGTTTTTGAAATCGCTTTTGACGAGCAGCTATTCTCAACTCCTCATAACGGGAACCTGCCTCGAGTACGGGATGCAAAGCGGTTGTCTCAAAGAGGCGCTGCCGACACGGCCGAGTAATCCGTACGCTCTCGCCAAGGACACGTTGCGAAAAGCCCTGGAGATGTTGAAAGCGCAACACCCGTTCACGTTGCAATGGGGAAGGCTGTTTTACATGTACGGTGAGGGGCAAAACCCGGGAAGTCTTCTGGCACAGCTCGATCGCGCCATAGAAGCAGGAGATCCCGTCTTTAACATGTCGGGAGGTGAACAACTAAGAGATTATTTGCCCGTTCAGCAAGTGGCTGCTTATCTCGTTACGATCGCTGAAAGTCCGAATTTTGGCGGCATCGTAAACGTATGCAGCGGAGTGCCGATCTCAGTCCGGCGGCTTGTAGAGCAACGCATCGCTGACAGAAAGTCGATGATTCGGTTGAACTTGGGGTACTACCCTTACCCCGACTACGAACCGATGGCCTTCTGGGGTGATCGGCACAAGCTTGACGGCATATTAGAAGGACGACAAGAGTGGATATGATGCGTTATTATCCAAGGACAGCGCCGATTTTTCCGAATTGCATGGCTTCAACAATGAATGAGGCTTGGCCCCCTTGAAGCGTGGTGATTTTTCTGCATGATTTATGTGGAGCGAATGTGAAACGAAGAGGCCGGCCTGAACTGATGCAAACCGACGCCACTATAGAGGCGCGAATTCTTTCTGAAGATTACGCCTTTTGCCACAAAAATGGCGGTTCTTTTTCACTCGTACCCATCATCAAGCACTCCCGTAAGAGCCCGTTTTGTTTAAGCGCAATCTGATTGCAAACTACGTAGGGCAGGGTTACGCCGCATTCATAGCGGTCGCAATCCTTCCCTTGTATATCCAATACTTGGGAATCGAGGCCTATGGTTTGATCGGTGTGTATACGGTAGCTTTTGCATTACTGGGTTTTGTCGATTCCGTCATGCAGACTGTCGTGACACGTGAAATGGCGCAACTTAGCGATGAGACTCTGCCCCATACAAGATCACGCCGTGCTTTTCTTCGGGCCATCGAAGTTATCGTGCTGGCTGTGATGGCGGTTATCGTGGCGGCTTTCTGGATCGCTTCGGACATCGCAGCGGTTCACTGGGTCAAAGCGGAGCGGCTTCCCATTGAGATGGTTTCGGTGTCCATTGCCTGGATCGGCTTTGTCGTTTCCCTCAGACTGCTTGAGGGACTTTATCGTGCCTGCCTTATGGGTTTGCAACGGCACGTCGGTTACAACGCACTTCATGTATTTAACGCATCCGTCCGCTGGATTGGCTCACTGGTAGTGGTCGCATGGGTATGTCCAACGGTCACGGCATTTTTCGCATGGCAGGCAGCAGCAGCTACCATTGCCGCAGGATTGCTTCGATTTGCCACATATTATTATCTTCCCAGGGACCAAGCTGAGGTGCAATTCTCTTTTTCAGGAATTCGAAATGCCACCCGATTCGGTTCTGGTGTGCTTCTCATTTCGTTCCTAGCTTTGTTGCTGACACAGCTTGATAAAGTGCTCTTGTCGGAGATGCTTACACTGACGGAGTTTGGATACTATAGTTTGGCGAATACCGTTTCCGCCGGATTGATGCTTGTGGTTTTTCCCGTTGCAGACACCTTTTATCCACGAATGAGCGAGTTGCATGCCCAGCACAAATCATCTGACGCAGCCCATGTTTTTCACCTGGGTTCGCAAATCATTTCCGTTACAGTAGGTAGCCTTGCCGTCGTGATGATTTTTTTTGCTGAACCCATATTGCAGCTTTGGACACATGATATAGCGCTCGCCCAACGAGTCGCACCTCTATTACGGTTACTTGTTTTTGGCTATCTGCTTAACGCACTGTATTGGATGCCTTATCGCGCGCAACTAGCCCATGGGTGGACCGGTCTTGCCGCCTGCATCAATCTGGTTGCGGTATTGGTGCTGGTTCCTGCCGTCATGTATGTTGTTCCACGTTGTGGTGCAATCGGCGCAGCCTGGCTTTGGGTTTTTCTAAACGTCGGCTATGTCGTCATAGGTTCTAAATTGATGTTCAGGAAAATCATGCAAGGTGAAAGTAATGGCTGGTATTGGGCTGATAATGTAAAGCCGTTATTGCACAGCCTGATATGCACACTGATCTTCTTTGCACTATTTGATGAACAGGCAAGCATGCTCTGGAATGCAGGATACATCTTGGGATCCTGGGTTATCGGTTTTTTCGTATCGGCACTGTCAACATCCCTTTTATCCAGATATGTACGCGCTTATATCGGTGGTTTATTGCCGTTAAGCAACCATCGATGAACGTCAGAATATCAAGTAAGGAATGACCATCTTTGACATTTGTGACACGACATACCCCTAATTGTACCGGGAAGGAAACCTCTCTTTTTTTAGTCCCTGATTATAACCGGCGCAAAAGCGATGAACACTTTCCTTATCTGCGTTGCGGAATTTGCGGTCTGATCCGACTCTCGGAAGTTCCAGCGCGTCTTGAGGACTACTACAAAGAGGATTACTATTCCATGCCCTCAGCCGCGCGTCTGAGGGCACTTGCAAGAAGAGACCGATGCCGCATAAAGACCGTGCAACATTATACGCAAGGCAAACGACTGCTAGAGATTGGTCCCGCCTTTGGTGCATTCGCATACCAAGCAAAACAGGCGGGTTTCCAGGTCGATACCATTGAAATGGATCAACGCTGCTGTGATTATCTCGAAAGGCAAATCGGCGTGAAAACCGTGTGCAGTTCAAGGCCGGAGATAGCCATCGAAAATACGGGAAAGCACGATGCCATTGCCCTATGGCACGTGATTGAGCACCTTCCGGATCCATGGGAGACGCTTGACGCCGCTGCGGCTAATCTCGACGCTGGTGGTGTGCTCTTCATCGCCACACCTAATCCGGAAGCCTGGCAATTCGAAATGATGGGCAAGTATTGGCCTCACCTGGATGCCCCTCGGCATCTCTATCTATTACCCATAGACCTTCTGACGCAGAAGGTTGCTGCGCTCGGCCTAAAACGCATATACCAGACGACCACCGACAGTGAGGCCAAGCGCTGGAATCGGTTTGGCTGGCAGCGTCTGCTGATGAATCCATTGAGAAACAAAGGTTTGCGAGGAGCTGCGTTCATCGGTGGTTTTGCTCTCAGCCTGTTGCTCAGTCCTTTTGAATTCCACGGCTGCAGAGGCAGCTCGTACACGGTTGCATACAGAAAGAATCCTTAGATGAGATTCTCCGTTCTACTACCCACCCGGAACGGTGGTCGCTATCTTGCGAATTGTGTCGACTCCGTACTCGACCAAGATTACGACGACTTCGAGTTAGTTATCTCAGACAACGCTAACACTGACGAGACCCCGGACATTATCAAGTCCTTCTCGGATAATCGGCATGTCCGCGCGATTCACCAGAAAAAGCCTCTCTCCGTTGTGGACAACTGGACTGCTGCCTACGAGTCAAGCCAGGGCAAATATATTATCATGCTTGGCGATGATGATTTGCTACTTCCCGGCTATTTTCGACACATGGAAGCGGCTATACAGCGTCATGGCGCGCCCTCCTGTCTAATATACAATGGCTTTTCTTACGTTCATCCCGCCTCGATTTCAAATGAAACCCGAAGTTACTGGAGTCGGCATCATTTTGCGTACGGACCAGAGTTCCAGCAGGAAGCAGTTATTGCGGATGAACAAAGGTTTTCGATTGTAACCGACATGTTCAACTTCCGTCAGCGCATTCCCCTTAATATGCAAACAGCGCTTTTTCGCCGGGATGAGGCGGAGCGCATCAAGGGCGGCGTATTCCAGCCACCTTTCCCTGATCATTACCTGCTGAACGCTTTATTACTGACTGCCAATAAATGGGTATATCTTCCGGACAGGCTCGTTGTGGTAGGCGTCTCGCCAAAGTCTTTTGGTCATTACCATTACAGCCGAAAAGGCGAGCAGGGGCTGTCGTATCTCTGTGTTGATACCGGTTTTCAGGGCTCTTTACCCGGCAACGAACTCATCAATGGCATGTGTGCTTGGTTGATGCGGCTTCGCACAAATTATCCGGAAAGGCTGAAGGAGACCGAGATCAATCGTGCCGGATATGTGCGACGGCAGGTTTATACATGGCTGCAGGATTTCTGCTACGGAGGAATCGGGCTGTCCGAGTTTATGGCCCGCTTTCGTTTGCTTAAAATAAGGGACTGGAGCGGACTTTTTTCAGCCGTCGTGGAGACCGAAAATTGGCTGCATCTGGGGCGACTCGTAAATTCGTTGGGCAGAAGCAAGGTAAACACCCTATGGAGGAGTCTGGAGCCGCTAGAGAATGTGGGAGATATTAAAGAATTCGTAATATGGCTGCAGAAAACCCGGCAATGGACCGCAAAGTAGGAAATACCAACCTCCTTCGCATTGGTTACGTCCCCTATAGTGAGACCTACAATGCGCCAGGGGACTACCGACGATTTGTGGCATATGCGCGGACGCGGAACCTATATTTCGAAAATGCCCGCCCAGATTTACTCTACGATCTGGTCGTGCTCAGTGAGCGTGCAGATATCAGTATGTGGAGCAGATATCCTCATGGCAAGATAGTTTACGATTTCATTGATTCCTATCTGGCCATCCCGCGCACCGACATCAAGCAGTGGCTGCGGGGCTTGGCTAAATATCTCATGCGGCAAAGCCGGCGCCTGCAGTTTGACCACTGGCGTGCCTTGTCCGAAATGTGCGCTCGCGCCGACGCGGTTGTCTGCACTACGGATGAACAGCGCCAGCATATCATTCGTTATTGCCCAAATGCGCATGTCATTCTGGATATTCACTCTGCTGTGACTCATCAGGTGAAAACCGATTACGCCATCAAGAAGCCGGTGAAGATCGTATGGGAAGGACTACCTGGAAATCTGTATCAGCTTCGCTCGATTCGGAAAACTCTGTTCAGGCTACGTGAGCGTTATCCCTTGGAATTGCACGTGGTGACCGATCTCTACGGTCCGCGATTTTTAGGGCATTTAGGCCGCATAAACAGCGAAAAACTCGCCAAGAAGTGTTTTGAACCGGTCGTAATGGAGGCGTGGAGCCAGGAAAAATTGGCACAATCCATCTGCGCCTGTGACATCGCCATCATACCTATCAATATGAACGATCCCCTGACAATGGGAAAGCCCGAAAACAAGCTTTTGCTGTTCTGGCGCATGGGAATGCCCGTCGTCACCTCCGCCACCCCAGCCTATCGCCGAGCCATGGAGCGCTCCGGCGTCGGCCTGTCATGCGAGGATGAATCGCAATGGTTCACGACACTGGAAGGCCTCATAGCTGACGAATCGTCACGGCGCCGTGCGGGAGAAACGGGAAAAGTCTATGCCGATCGGTATTTTGGCGAGGAAGTGATTATACGCCGTTGGGATTCGCTATTTCTGTCGATGGGGTTTGATTTCTCTCTTAGTGGGGCATCGTCAGCATGTGCGGGCTGACGGGCTTTCTGGCAACCGAGACGGCTTCAGCGGAGATCGGGGTTTACGCCCGCCGCATGGTCAATACCCTTGCCCATCGCGGCCCGGACGATGCGGGGGTTTGGGTGGACGAGGACGCAGGGGTTGCGCTCGCTCATCGTCGCCTATCGATTCTGGATCTCTCCCCGGCTGGGCACCAGCCCATGCTTTCGGCCAGCGGCAGATTCGTGATCACCTACAACGGTGAGATATACAACCACCTGGAGCTGCGCCATGCTCTGGAAAAGAAGGGATCAGCGCCAGCCTGGAGGGGTCACTCGGACACCGAAACACTGCTCGCCGCCATCGAGGCTTGGGGTATTGAAAAAACCGTTAAGGCTATCGTGGGTATGTTCGCATTTGCCGTGTGGGATCGGAAGATGCGCATACTCACTATCGCCCGAGATCGGCTCGGGGAGAAGCCCTTATATTACGGCTGGGTGCGCGGAGCTTTGGTGTTCGCATCGGAGCTCAAGGCGATACGGGCCTATCCCGGGTTTGACAACCCAATCGAGCGCCGGGCACTTGCGCTTTTCATGCGTTTCAACTGCGTACCAACACCCTGGAGTATCTACACAGACATCTGGAAGCTGTCCCCTGGATGTCTGGTGAGATTCAGAGCTGACGCACTATCCGCAGGTGACCGCGGTGAAAAGAACACATATTGGTCCGCTCGCACGGCAGCTGAGTTGGGACTGATTGAACCGTTCGGAGGTAACGATCAAGAGGCCCAAGAGGAACTCGATCGCCTTCTGCGACGGAGCATCGCCGGTCAAATGGTGGCCGACGTACCTTTGGGGGCGTTACTATCGGGCGGCATTGACTCCTCCACTGTTGTTGCGCTTATGCAAACCGTGTCCAGCCGTCCGGTGAAGACCTTCACCATCGGCTTCCACGAAGGGGAATATGACGAAGCTCGGCACGCGAAGGCCGTTGCGCAGCACCTCGGCACCGAGCACACCGAGTTCCATGTAACGCCGAGCGAGGTACTTGACGTCATCCCAAAGCTGCCAATGCTATATGATGAACCCTTTGCCGATTCCTCGCAAGTGCCCACCTATCTTGTCGCAGAACTTGCTCGGCAGCACGTGACTGTTGCTCTGTCTGGCGATGGCGGTGATGAGCTATTCGGCGGCTACAACCGCTATTCCTGGGCAATGCGTCTGTGGCAAGGTATCGGTGGCATGCCTTTCGGTCTGCGCCGATTTGCGGCAGGAGCGATCACGGCTTTGCCGCCGCATAGCTGGAATCGACTATTCCATTTAGCTGGTCCTCTCGTTCCCGAGCGTCTGCGATACGGCAACCCGGGAGATAAACTGCACAAGCTCGCCGGCCTGTTCGTCGCAACGCGACCGGAGGAGGTTTATCTGAAGCTTGTTTCCCATTGGGAGGACCCGATGCAAATTGTGCTTGGAGCCGAGGAGCCAATCTCACAGGTGGCCGACTCCTCCGCATGGGTCGATTGTCCGGACTTCGAAAGGAGGATGATGTATCTGGACACGGTCACCTACCTACCGGACGATATTTTGGTCAAGGTCGACCGGGCAGCGATGGGAGTGAGTCTAGAGACTCGCGTGCCGTTTCTAGACCATCGCGTATACGAGTTCGCATGGACGCTGCCCCTCGCGATGAAGATACGCAACGGCCAGGGCAAATGGATTCTACGCCAGGTTCTGTACAAATATGTTGGAGAAGGACTGGTCGAAAGACCGAAAACGGGCTTTGGTATGCCTATCGGCGAGTGGCTGCGAGGGCCGTTGCGGACGTGGGCCGAGAACTTGCTTAACGAGACACGGCTTTCGAGCGAAGGTTATTTCGACACGCGACCAATCCGCGAGAAATGGATCGAACATTTATCAGGCAAGCGCAACTGGCAATATCAGCTCTGGGACGTGTTGATGTTTGAGGCGTGGTTGGATGGTCTGGAAAGTCACTGACGGGGTTGCGCACCGTATTTGGATCCTGGTATTCGCATGGGCTCTGGCAGCGGGTGCCTCGTTTCAATTGCTTATTCTTCCGGTCTTGCTTCCCGACCTTCACGCGGGTCATGGTCTCATGAAGGGCGGCGATTGTGTCGGTTTCCAGCAGATTGCTGCAGCACTTCTCGAGAAAATGAACGAATCCGGTTGGGGTGCGTGGGAACTCCGGCCTAATGGCCAGGCATCGGCTGGCATCGCCGCGGCAGTCTACAAGTTGACTGGCATGACTGATCCTTTGGTCGTACTACCGCTCAACGCAGGATTATTTGCTTTAGCAGCCGTCGAGCTCTACCTGATTTTCGTGCGAATCGTTTCTCGACAATGGGCATGGATTGGCATACTGCCATTCGTCTTTTTCCCAAGCTCTCTTCAGGTTTACGGACAACTTTACAAGGACGTATTCAGCATTGCCGGCATCCTGCTCATTCTGAATGCGCTTGCCTGCCTTTTCCTTATCGACGCTTCGCGGAAACGGCTTCCCCAGATTCTCTGGCGCACGGTCGTGGGGTTGGCATTAATTTGGATTGTTCGCCCTTACATGGTAGAGATTACTCTCGTGGCCTGGTGGTCGGGAGCTCTTTTGATGTTTTGCTGGATAGTTATTAATCGCCGGAACGCTATGCAGCAAACAGCAATAACACTGGCTTGGGTTGCTGCAGTACACGTTGTGTTTATACTACAGGCAGCACAGATCACCAAGGCAGATCAGACAGCACAAAATGCCCAGGCAGTACAAAATGCCCAAGCAGTACAAAATGCCCAGGCAGCAGGAACCATTCAGGGTGATTTTCTCCGGCGTCTCGTTTTCAGGATGGATCATACGAGGCAAAATTTCGTAACGGGATACAAGGACGCGGGCAGCACGGTGGACAAAGATGTGCGCTTCCGGTCTGTCGCCGATGTCGTTGCGTATTCTCCACGGGCGATGCAGATCGGGTTCTTTGCCCCATTCCCTTCCGATTGGCTGGAGACTGGCGTTCAACCGGGTGCGGGCATCATGAGAAGGATTGTAGCAGCAGAGATGCTTGTCGCCTATGCCGCCGCCGTTGCTCTCCTGATGGGAGGCTGGAAAAGAAAAATCGAAGATTCGATCGTCGGCACTTGCGTTTTGATTGCATCTATAATTATTGTTGTAATATTAAGTATGGTCATCCCCAATGTCGGAACCCTGTATCGGATGCGACTAGCTCCGTGGCATGTTGCCCTCGGCGCCGGACTTTGCGTGGCGGCAAGGATGCTCGCGGAATCAAAACGATGACAATTCGACTGCTATATCTCGTTACAGAAGACTGGTATTTCGTTTCCCATCGACTCCCGCTGGCAATCGCAGCGAAAATGGCGGGGTTTGATGTAACCGTCGCCACCCGTTTGGCACGTCACCGTGAGATCATTGAAGCGGCTGGTTTGAGGGCAGTCCAGTTTGAAATGGACCGGCGCGGGATGAGCCCGATTGGGCTCGCCCAGGAAACATTGCGGCTTGCAAACCTGTATCGCCGGGAGCGTCCGGACATTGTACATCACGTTTCCCTTCGCCCGGTGGTGGTGGGCGGGTTTGCCGCCCGGCTTGCCGGCATCCGGCACGTAGTTTCGGCCCTGACCGGCATGGGTTTTCTCTTTACAGACGGCGGACGCGGAAGCCTCGCTCGACGGGCCTTGCAGAGTGTGCTGCCGTGGCTTATGGCACGGGGTGTGACCATCGTGCAGAACAAGGATGATGGTGGGCTACTCCGCTCTTTGGGCGTTCCGGCAGAGCGGCTGCGGCTCATTCCGGGCTCTGGAGTGGACGTGACTAGCTTCGTGCCAAGACTGACGCCGGCAGCCGGCAAGCCTGTCGTGATGATGGCGTCTCGTCTGCTCTGGGATAAAGGTGTCCGCGAGTTCGCCGAAGCCGCTAGACTTTGCAGAAACCGTGGCGTCCAGGCCCGTTTCGTCCTTGTAGGCAGCCCGGACCCACAGAATCCGTCTTCT
>Ga0255345_1005647_pt1 | contig 12702 bp, 8 predicted proteins | sample wastewater_treat_6_FD_192415 | JGI IMG/M metagenome (GOLD analysis project Ga0255345, IMG submission 192415) | Wastewater microbial communities from Lulu Island WWTP, Vancouver, Canada - plant20 | ecosystem: Engineered > WWTP > Wastewater > Unclassified | place: Canada: Vancouver, British... | reverse complement strand
TTGCAAGGCTGTACTATGAGGCGATAGTTTTCGTCAAGGTCGTCATAGAGCAATATAGAAATCGTAGTAAATGCAATCACTTTTCTGAACTGATCGAAGGCCTTTTGCAAAATACAATAGGGGTCAAGAGTACTGGCCAAGTCTTTGCTAATTTCAAGAAAAACTCGGTTCCTAGTGGCATTTTCAAGTAATATGTCTTGGTCTTCTTGAATTCTTTGAAACATTTTTTCTCTTGAAATGGAAGAAGCCAAATTATGAGAAATCAGATATAAGAATCTGTAGTGCTTTTTTGCTTCTTGCTTGTCTTGTTTAAGATACTTTCGACTTACCAACAGCATGTGAGAAAGAGTGCCTTCAACTAGTAAAGGCAGGCAATACATCTCTTTTTCTGTGCCATGATTATTAAACTTCAGTGAAAAAGGCGCCTCCACTTCCGAATCTTGGTAAATGTTTGCAGGAGCCGAAATTTGAGCTCTTAAATTTTCTGAGACAGAGGTAAACATTTGCTGTAATTCAGTTTCGCCAAGGTTATGAGCCGCAATTATTTCAAAAGGAGAAATCTTTGGGGCGTTGCTTTTTTGATGGCGATCTGTCTTAATTTCTATCACAGCACAATGTTCAAGTGAAAGTTCGTTTGAAAGTTTTTCTAAAAATTCTATTATTCGCCCAACAAAATCCTTTGAATTAGATAAAATTGTCGACATTGAGTAAAGCCCCGCGATCTCACGACGGTTTTCCTCAATGGTATTCATAAGTCTCTCTTTTTCAATAAGGCTGGAAATCATTGTTTCAACTGATTTTAATGAAGCAAGATCATTTTCGTTAAAACTTTCCAAGCCCTCTGATCGATTGAGGTTCATTACGCCTATAGGATGTCCGTTAAATCTGAGAGGAACAGAAAGGAAAGAGCCTTTGTCAGCTTTTCTGACAAGCTTTGTGTCTGAGCTGTTATCGTTGTTGCTCGAACTTATTGCAGCTATGCCGGTTTTAAATACATTGCCGGCAATTCCGTCTCCTATAGAGATTTTGGCTATAGGCCCTTTCTGATTATTATCGCTTTTGACGGCAGGGTGTTTGGCAGAAACGTATAGTTTTAAACAGTTTTCTTCTTTGTCGTAAACCATAATTGAGCCCGAGGTAGCGTTCATAAACAAAACTGTTTCGGCAATAATAGATTCGACTGAATAATGAGGATCTACTTTTTCTGCTGTCTTTTGGGCCAATACGGCGTAGAAGTTCAGGGTTTCAACGTATTTGGAGTTATTCATTCTGAGTCCCTTTAAATTTAAGAGCAAGAACAGTGAGGTCATCGTGAGCTTCAGCGTTTTTACGCCAACTGACCGCAGCATTTATAAGGGCTTCACTAAGTTCTTTTGCTGAATTGTTTGATTTTACATTCATTATGCTCATAACTCGATCGTTGCCAAACATTTCTCCGTCAGGAGAACGCTCTTCGGTTAACCCGTCTGTGAACATTATCAGAATGTCATTTTTTATCATTTTAAACGGTTCTTTGTGATAAATTGCGGGTAAACCCACTATTCCGACAGGGGCACCGCTCTGGGTTTCTATGAGCTGACAACATGAGTTAAGTTTTACCATTAATGGCCCATGTCCCGCAGAAGACATTTCGCATTCCCCGGTCTTGGGATCAATGGCAACAAGTTGCAAAGTTACAAAGTGATATGAGTCGAGCTCTTTGCAGAGTCTTGTGTTTATTCGTTCCAAAATTGTTACCGGATCGATACAGTCTTGGACAACACTATGAATAATCATTCTCGTTATTGCCATTAGTATTGCGGCAGGCATCCCTTTTCCGGATACATCGCCTAAAACTATTAACCATCTTCCGTCATCAAGAGCAATTACATCGAAAAAATCCCCTCCGATGTGTTTTGCCGGATTGCTTTTGCCGAAAACATCCATTGAAAGCGGCAAGTCAGAAAAAGTCTTTGGCATCAGCGACATTTGAATGTCTCTCGCATCACCCAGCTGGCGCTCTAAGAGATTCTTTTCATGTTCTTCATACATGAATTTTACGTTTTCAAGTGCTGTCACAACAAGGTGAGCCACCGCCTCAAGCAACTGTTGGTCTTGGTTTGTAAATGTTAAACCGTTTGTTTTGTTGTTAACGTTAATAACACCTAAAACACGTCTTTTAAGGTTTCCTCTTTGACTGATAAGCGGAACCGAAAGCAAAGATTTGTTGAAATAAGCCTCTCTGGACCTTTTTTTGAAGAGCCCCTCTTTTTCAATGTCGTCAATTCGGCAAGACTTTTGATGCAAAGCAACATATCCCGATATTTCTTCTCCGATGGGGATTCTCGTATTTATTATGTTTTCCGGTAAGCCAAAGCCTTTTTTTATGACAAGAAAATTACCTGAATCCTCGGTTTCCAAAAATGAAATTCTGTTAACTTTTAATAAGCGTCTGATGATTAAAATCATTTCATCCAACAAACCGTCTGAATCGTTTAAGCGTGCCATCAAGCCTTCAAGATCTTTTATGGTGCCCAGCTTTTCTTCATAATTGCATGCTACCTGCAATGAAGCGCTTATTCCGTTTAACAGTATGGGAATAAGCTTGGTTAAGTCTTCTTCGGTTAGTCTTGCATTGCTCTCTGATTCAAAGAGCAGAACGCCGCCCAGAGAGTGCATTGGTACAAACTCAGAGAAAGATGTGGTTTGCGGAGTAGTTGCTAATGGAAGAACATAGCGAATTGGTAAATTATATTTTTTATTTCTGTTGTCGAATACAGAGCCTTCCTTTATGGCTTCCAGTATGGGAGCTCCCAGAGCGCTCACAGGATCAATGGTTACGCCGTCGGGAATTCTGTCGCCTAAGAAGTTTACAACTTCAAGCTCAGCCGTTTCTCTTGAAAACAACAAAATAGCTCCCGAATATTGACCAAAAAGATAGTTTAGACTTTCAACCAATTTGAATAAGATCGCTCCTATGTCCACAGAAGAGTTTATGGTATTGCATGTTTGATTAATCTGTTGAAGCATTCTGCCGTGTAATGCTTCTTTGCGTAACTGGTAGAAGTGGCTGAAGTATAGTCCGAGCTGATTTGCAAGCATGGGAATAAACTTTGAGTTGGGGTTTATATGTCGGTGAGTTTGCCTTTCCGAAACTAATACTCCAAAATGCCCATATGTTACTCCGCCTGCTTGACAAGAAAAAATTAAAGGAATTGGCTTGGAAGGAGGGAAGTCTTGTTTCCCGGTTTTAATGACAAGTTTTTGAGTTTTTGGATTAATATTGATCGGGTTTTTGCTCATCATTTCTTCAAGCATATCAGCTACGTCAAGTTCATAGTCAGTGCTGTCATCAGTAGCTATCAGAGATATTTGGTTATAGAAATTCGGAGCAGCTTGTTGAACAATAAATGCACCCAAGATATTGAACTCATGAACAATTTTTTGCAAAAAAGAAATAAGAACCGGAGAATCGTCTTCAAACCACTCTCGTGATTGCTTTTCCGGGTTTCCCGGCGGCAATGCGTCAATCATCCTGCTTGTGTTAAGCAGACTCTGGATCTCGTGAAGAAATACGAGCAGTTTCTCTGGGTCATCGTGCTCAGAATACAATAAGTGAAGAGGAAATCGGTATTTTGAACAAATAAGCCCCGCCATGTGTTCTGAAAAAATACACCATTCTTCATATGGAAATTTTGTGTCAAAAGTTACAACTGTTACCAACTCTGCCAAATGTGATTGCTTAACGTGAAAAGGCACTATAATAATTCGGCATAATTCACCATTAATTCTTTTGCTTGCAAAATCACGATAATCAGAGGAAAAGGGGAGTTTTGAAAAATCACATAGCTCCTCGATCGACAAATCTTTTACTGCACCAAATTTAAAGGCTTTCCAGGGGTCATTGGATCCCCCATTATAAAATCTGATTGCAAATCCACGATAATCCTCAAATGTATGTAAAAAGCTCACATCTTTTTCATCAAGATATGAAAACTCTTTGAAGGCTTCAAGTGAGGTAAGTGCGTTTAGAAAATCTACTTTCAATTGTGAAAAACTCCATTTAATACATCAGTAAGGTAACAGACTCGAAGTATAAACTTTTATTCAATTCATTTCAATAACAAAAGAAAGTTAATTATTGTACGATAGTCTGTAATTTATAAAACAAAATTTAAACTTTTAAAAACTTATATAGTATAATTTGACAGGAACGAAAGTAAAAGCGAGGTAGTTTATGAATAAAATCTATTCGTTGTTGTTTGTTGTTTTACTTATATGTTTTGTGTCCACACCGACTCTTTGGTCTGCTGAGTCTGTAAACCCCTTCTCCGCAGGAGAAGTAAGCGTAGAAAAGTCTTCAACTTCATCTGAAGTCTCTAAAACTACGGCAACCGATGATGGTATTAAAGAGGCTGCTAAAAAAGAAAAAGAAAAAGAAGAAAAAGAGAAAAAAGACGAAGAAAGTAAAGCAAAAGCAGATCCGGATGTTTTTGATCCCCCCATCACAGGTACCGTTGAAGTAGGAAACAGTACTTTAAATGTAAGAACAGGCGAATGGGAAACCGTAGTCAGCAGTCTGAGAACAGGGGACACGGTTAGCATAGTCGGCAAAAAAGGCGTTTGGTATAAAGCCATTATTAATGGTCAAACACGCTATATTCATATGAATTATGTTTCTACCGGCTTTAAACCCGCCGGAAAGACTCCTGTTGTTTATCCCTGGCAGAATTCCTCATCATCGACAGATGCCGGTGTAATAATCTCGCAAAAAGCTATAGATAGTTGTGGTTGGGGTGGGGTTTATCCTAATGAACCTCCCGCAAAGTACATCAGTTCACCTTTCGGATATAGAACCCACCCTGTAACAGGTGTAAGGTCATCGTTTCATGATGCGGTCGATTTGCCATGTGTTTCCGGCTCAAGGTTGAATGCGTTAGCCGGCGGAGTGGTAACTGCTTCAGGTTATGAGTCAGGCGGCGGCAATTATCTTATTATCAGATATGCAAACGGCTATGAATCGTTTTATTGTCATCTTTTGAAATCACTGGTATCTGTCGGAGACAAAGTTTCTGCGGGTGAAAAAGTGGCTTTAGCAGATAATACAGGCGTTTATACTACCGGCTCGCACTTGCATATGCGTATCAAATACAATGGCACTGCGGTAGATCCTCAAAAACTTGGAATTCCTTTAACAAAGTGATATAAATATTCTATGAATATAAAAAATATTGTTTTGTTAATTGTTGTTGTTGTCTTAGCTTCTGCCGTATGGTTGTTCATGAGCCAAAGAGGGGCTGCTGTGTTTGACGCTGATAAGCCTGCCGATGACGGTAAGCCAATCATGATCAATAATCTAAAATACCATAAAAATATGGCAGCTGCGCAAATGCCCAGCCTACTCTATGAAATTCCCTTTGGTAATGAAAAAGACGAAGTCGGTGGGTTTTTGCAAGATCTGGAACGCTATACAGAAGGTATGCCCTGGACCTTTAGACCTGTCTCCGAAGACAAAGTTTGGGTTTTAGATTCCGTTAATAAGCGTCTAAAGCTTTTTGGCAAAGATAATAAGGTTGAAAATCAGATCGTTTTGGCCGAAATGGGTCTTAATATTATGGATTTTGCAGTATACAAAAATGATACCTTTGCATTTTTCAATAATGTTTCCGGAGAAATTTTTGTAACTGACAAAAACGGTGAAATAAAAAATGTCCTTAAAGGATTTGTAACCGCCACTTCAATGGAATTTAATTCAAAAGGCGAATTGCTTGTTGCTCTGCCTGTTGCAAAAGGTAAGGTTTGTGTTGATCAAGTTGGGCAGTTGCGCGGAATTTATGCCGGGAATCAAACTTTGAGTATAATTGAAAGCACTGCGGGCGGGCTTTATGGGCTGCAGTTCGCTGATAAAAAAGCCGAGCTTTTTATTCAAAAAGATTACAATGCCACTTCTACCGTAAAAATTGCCGAGTTTGAGTATGAACTGATTCACTCGAAAGATGTTTGGTTCTCAGGCGGAGAAGTATACGGATGCGACGAAAAAGGTAATGTTTATGTCGGTTTGATCGTATGCGATATCGACGGAATTATTTATCGCGAGAGAATTTATAAGTGTACCCCGGAAGGGAAAAAACTAGGCAGTGTCGATATAATTTCCAGTCCGGTTCTTTCTCCGGCAGCTCCACGTAAAAGGGTTATTGCCTCAAACGGTCAAATCTTAACAGCAAACTACAGTGAAGATTTATATATGATCAGTTATCATGAAATCAAATAACTTGTCTTAAAAGTTGCAAAAGCCTAAACGTATGTTTAGGCTTTTTTATTATGTTGTGTACAACTTTTTAAAAATGAATGTTGAATTTTATTTTTTTTTGTGCTACAATTTAAATTCCAAATTGAACTATGAAAGGTGAATATCATGGCTAATACAAAATCAGCTGCAAAAAATGCACGTAAAGCCGTTAAGCGACATCTTGTTCGCGTTACGGTAAAATCAGAACTCAGAACTCTTCGCAAGAAAGCCCTTACCGCTGCTGAAAGCAAAAAGCCTGCAGAGGAAATAGCGAACGCTACTAAAGAAGTTTGCAGTAAATATGCTAAAGCTGCTTCTAACAACTATATCCATCCTAAAACAGCTGCAAGAAAAATCAGCCGCATCATGAAGGCTGTAAATAAACTCCAAAACTAATTATCGGTTGTTTTTGCTGATGCTTGTTAGCCATTTACCCGGCGTTGTTTTATAATATAATAAAACATTGCCGGGTAAATGATTTTAGTTCGCTTATTTAAAAAAATTAAGCTGAAAGAGATTTGTGAATAAATGTAGTCAGCAGTGTTGCGGGATCTGTGGTGCCGGATTTCATATCCAAGTCGGTTTTAAGTAATTCCGGCCATAGTTTTATAAGTTCTGAATGTTTAAAGTTTAAAGCGTAATGCAGGCTTTTGATTTTGGTTTGGTTTCTTAGGCCGAGAGATTTTACGATTGTTTCGGGGATTTCTTCCGATTTTTCTTGGATAGTTGCTAATATCTCTTTTTTTTCTTGATTTGATTTATAGTCAGTTCTATTAGCAATTGCTGAATATTGTGTCAAATATCTTTTAATTTCGGCCAATATGTCGGGTCGATCTTTGCTGATGTCATGAAAAAGTCTGATTTCACGAACTTGTTTTGATAGTATAAACCACAGTTTTTGAGGCGCTTCTCCCCTTTTTATAAGACTTTCGAGAGACTTAACAGATGATTTGATGTCTCTTGACGTGAAAGCGTTCAAAAAATCATAAATGGAGTTTTGTTTTTGATAACTTACGCTTTTTTTTACTTCAGGTAAGTTTATGATTTTTCCTTTGTTTGCCAAAGCTAATTTGGTAATTTCTTGATAAAGAATTGAAAGATCTGAGCCAAGAAGCTCTATCAAAAGGTCGGCAGCGTCAGAGGTGATTTCTGCTCCCTGATTGCTCATTTCACTTTTTACCCAGCTTGGAAGTTTGTTTGCAAATGGTGTCCAAAAGTCTATTTTATCAGCTTGTTGTTTGAACTTTGTGGCTAATTCGTTTGATGTTCGCTGATCTGAGCTGGTAAATATAATTATTGTGTTAGGTGGAATGCCGTTTTCGTGGAGAGCGTCGGTAAATTCTTTTCTTTGTTTCGTCGGTAAAGACTCAAAATCTTGAATGTAAAATAATTTAGGACTTAGATTGAATGAAAAACCATATATTGAGTCGAGAATTTCAGATTTTACTTTTCCGCTGCAAATGCATTTGAATACGTTCTCTTGTCTCTCTTCGGGCGGAACAAGTTTGTTTATCATAAGCGCAAACATTTTGTTTTTTAAAAAAACTTCGGGCCCGCCAAAAATATAAACAGGATTGGCCGGTTTGCCGTTTTTGATAAGTTTTTCAAGAGTTTCTGCGTCCAAATTATGAATCCTTTATAACAAAATATAAAAGGGCTTAGTTCTTGCGAATTAAGCCCTTTTGTTTTTGTCAGTAATGGTTTTGCATGAAAGCTTTGTATGCGCTTACAGAGTAGTGATAGTCAACTTTGGAAATTAGTTCAAAAGGCGAATGCAGACTCAGTGTAGGTAAGCAAAGGTCAATGACATGCATGTTATTGTTTGCGAGCATGTATGCTACTGTGCCGCCGCCGCCTTCGTCAACTTTGCCCATTTCCCCGAATTGGTAGGGAATGTTCTCGGTTGTGAGCATTTTTCTGATTAGTGCCATAAATTCAATATCAGCTTCACTGCTTCCGGCTTTGCCGCCTTTACCCGAATGTTTTGTTACCCATACGCCTTTTCCGAGAACACCCGCGTTCATGGGGTCGTTTACAGATTCAAAGGTTGGGTCCATGGGAGCATTAGTGTCGGCAGAAAGCACTTGTGTTTCGCAAATCGCTCTTCTGATGGTTGCATAAGAGCTGTCGCCACAAGTTGCTTCAGTTAACTGGGCTAATAAATCAACTACTAATTCTGATTGTGCTCCGTTTGGTCCGGTAGAACCGATTTCTTCTTTGTCTAAGAATAGGACGCAGGCGGTGTGTTCCGGGTTTTTAATTTCTGCTATAGCTTGGAATCCCGCGTATACGCAGGCTCTGTCATCATGACCGTAGGCGCCGATAATAGCTTTGTCAAAGCCAACTTCACTTGGTTGTATCGCAGGTACGGCTCTTATTTCAGCCCAAGCAAGGTCTTCTTCTGTGAGATTAAATTCATTTTGTAAATGTTTCAATACGGCAGCTTTAACTCTGTTTGGAGCCTCGGGTTCGTCTTTTTTGCCGCTCATAGCTTCGGGTTTGTGCCCGACAATTATATTGAGTTCTTCGCCCATTATTGTATCATTGGCTTTTCTTTGGTCCAGTTGGATTTTGTGCCCCACATGAGGTGCTATGTCGCTAATTGTGAAAACGGGATCGCCGGGTTTTTCACCAATTACGAAATTCAGTGTTTTGGCGTTTTTGTCTACTGCAAATATGTGCAAAGATAGAGGTAGAGCAACCCATTGATACTTTTTTATTCCGCCGTAATAATGTGTTTTGAATAGTGCAAGATTTTGCTTTTCATAAAGAGGTTGGGCTTTAATGTCGATTCTTGGCACGTCAAGGTGAGCCGCGACCATTCTAAAACCTTCTTCTATCGGGCGTTTTCCAATTATGGCAAGACCCATTGCGCGGTTTTTATTAATGAACATAACTTTTGAGCCGGATTTCAGTTTTTTGCCTTTTCCGAGTTCAGGCAACATTTTAAATCCTTCTTTATCGGCCAGTTTTTTAAGATAGTTTATTGTGGCCCTCTCGGTTTTGCACTCGCTGATAAATTTAAGATACTCATTGTTTCTTTTTTCGAGCGTTGCGTTTTCAGAGGCCGGGAGTTTGTCCCAGGCTGACGGAACTTTAAAATACGAGATTTCATTTTTTTTGTTCAAAATAATTTCCTTTCCAAAAGCTTGTTGCCAAGCATTATATTATATTTGCTCTGAGATTCTATCATATATAAGAGAATAAAAAAAACAATTATTTAAAAATTCTTTTTCTTGTTTTTAATGTACATCACTTGACAAAATTGAAATTTTACTATATCCTGAATCACCTATATTAGGACTTTATTCTCAGGAGATGACCCATGAGCTTTACTTATAACCCTAACAAACGTAAACGTGCAAAAACACACGGTTTCAGAAAAAGAATGTCTACTACCTCCGGTCGCAACGTTCTAAAACGTCGCAGACTACGTGGTCGAAAAAAATTGACAGTCTGAGCAAACCCATGAGCGTTTTTCGCTCAACATTGCGAGCTCATTCCGAATTTAGACGAGTTTATTCAGCAAAAACCCGTGTGTTTCGGAATGGGCTGGTATTTTATTATCGTAAAACCGCCGGACTCGTTTTTCGATTCGCTATTTCTGTTCCTAAAAGATTTGGCAAGGCGGTAGAACGAAATAAGGTGCGTCGTCGTTTAAAAGAGATAGTTCGAACAAGTGACTCTTTACCTGAAATGACAGAAGTGGTTTTTGGGGTAAGCACTAAATGTGCCGAATTGTCTTACGCAAGGCTGAAGTTGGCTTGTGATTGGGCTTTTGAAAAAATGTCCAAGGACAAATGTCGGTGAAGGCTATATGATTTTGAAAGGCATGTTTTCGTTGCCTGCCAACTTGGGTTTGGCTCTAATTCGCTTGTATCAAAAGTGGGTTTCCCCGTTGTTAGGTAACGTTTGTAGATTTAGCCCGTCATGTTCCCATTACACATACGATGCAATTGTTAAGTATGGGCTGGTTAAAGGTGGAATAATGGGTTTTTGGCGCATATGCAGGTGTAATCCATTTAGTGAGGGCGGGGATGACCCTGTTAAATAAAAATTTTGATCTAGAATTTCGGAGACAACCATCGAATGAATATATTTCGCGTTAAGTCTAAGACGAGCAGTTTATTCTGCTCGTTTCTTTTGCTGTTTTTTTGTTTTTTTCTTGAAATTTCTGCTTTTGCTCAACTTCAAACCGGCAATCAATCCATATTGACAACTTCCTTAGACGACTTAGACAACGACGGTCTTAAAGATGTAACAGTCGAAACAGATCTTCTGAGAGTAGTCATTTCAAGTAAAACAGGAAGTCCATCGGTATATTATTTGAAAGGCTCTAATTTTGAAGAAAATATTTTGCCTTCAACTCTTCAAGATCAGGGTGTGAAACTAGAAGAAAACTTCTTAAAGCCTTTTACTGCAGACATAGTCGGTGTCGACTTCAGTTCCGGCTATAAAATAGAAGTTGAAGATGAGCAGCTGAATTCTGTAGTTATTCGTGCTATAGCAAATATTCCGCCTCCCAAAGACGGTCAAGAGAGTATTTCGCTTGTAAAGAGATTTACTTTTTCTTTAAAAAATTATTTTTTTGATGCAGAGTATATTGTCACGAACTTAAATGACAGAAAAACCGTTATCGGTGATGAAACCAACGGCAGTGTTAAGATGTCGTTCGGTCCCGGCCTTTTCATGGATCCATTCGGGCCTTCAACCCTATTGGGATTAGAAGCAAACGGCAATGTTCAGTCTTTTTCGGATTTTACTAAGCTAAATTCGGCCGGCTTAGTTGCCGGGGCTTTAAATGGTGTTGGCATAAGAGACCAATATTTTTGTGTGTTAATTGAAAGTGCTGTTCCTCAAGTAAAGGTAAACGCCGTCGCTTTTGATGTTCAAGGTGAAAAAGACGGAAAGAAGATTAAGCACAGAGGACATTTGATGAATTGTGTGCTTCCTATGTTTGCTCTTGAGCCGAATGATTCTCGAAGCCTTTCATTCAAAGTTTACGCAGGGCCAATGATTCTTGACGAACTTATGAAGGTTAATCGCCCGACTGTTTCGGAATATGGCTTTTTGAGTACTATGTTAATGCGTATTTTACAGTTTTTCTATTCTCTGTTTCCAAATTACGGTTTGGCAATTATACTCTTGACAATAGTCGTGAGAATAGTTCTCTATCCGCTTACCTTAAAACAGACGAAGTCAATGGCTGCCATGCAAAAAATTGCGCCAAAGGTTCAAGATTTAAAAGATCGATTCAAAGACAATCCTCAAAAACTTAATGAAGAGATACTAAAGCTTTACCAAAAAAATAATGTTAACCCTTTGGGTGGCTGTTTGCCTTTGTTGTTACAGCTTCCCGTTTTGATAGCGCTGTATAACACCATAAGAATTGCTGTAGAACTTAGGAAAACACCGTTTTTGTGGATAGCTGATTTATCAAAGGGTGATCCTTTACTTATTTTGCCTATCGCTATTGCTATTTTAATGTATGTAACTCAAGCCAAACAAGCTTCTGTTGATCCTCAACAAAAGCAGATGATGGCTATGATGCCAATGTTTATGTTTGTAATTACATGGTCATTACCGGCAGGTTTGTTAGTTTACTGGTTTGCAAGCAGTGTGTTAGGAATAATGCAACAGTACCAAGCTAATCGCATAATGGCTGCAATGAAGGAGGAATAATATGACGTATCCAAGAACTATCGAAGTTATCGCAAAAAGTGAAAACGAGGCTCATTCCTTGGCTGAAAAACAGCTTGATTCAAATGAAAAAATTGCAAAAAGCGAAGTTTTATCAGCTCCTGCAAGAGGAATTTTTGGTTTTGTGGGCAGGCAGGAGTTTAAAATTAGATTCCATATTGAAGAGAAACCTGCAAAAGTTGAAGAGGTGCTTGTAGAAAAGATTGCAGAAAAACCAACATTTAATGAAGCGGTTGCAGAAAATTTTGAAGAAGCGGAAGACCTTTCCGAAATGCCTGTCAAAAGACCTAGACATAATAATAACAACAGAGATGACAGAGGAAACAGAAATAACTTCAGGTCAAATTCCCGTCGAGAAGGAAGAAATAATAAGCGCAACGATAGGTCATATGAAAGTAAAGAAGATTTTTCCGAAGCAGAGGAGCACATTCATTTGCCTGAAAGACCTAAAGAACCGGTTACCGAAGAAATCAAAAACAATGCTCTGTATGGTGAGATTTTTGATTTAATACAATGCGTAGCAAAAAATGTCGGCGTTGAAGAAGTTGAACTCAATGATTTTATTCGTGACGGTGCTTGGGTAATTGATGCGAGCGGCGATAATGTTTCCCAGCTTATCGGTAAGCATGGCAAGACTCTCGATTCTTTACAGTATTTGATGAATATTGTTTTCAATAAAGGCAAAGACGAGAGAACTAAAATTGTTCTCGATGCCCAAGGTTACAGAGAAAAAC
>Ga0255345_1005632_pt1 | contig 12732 bp, 14 predicted proteins | sample wastewater_treat_6_FD_192415 | JGI IMG/M metagenome (GOLD analysis project Ga0255345, IMG submission 192415) | Wastewater microbial communities from Lulu Island WWTP, Vancouver, Canada - plant20 | ecosystem: Engineered > WWTP > Wastewater > Unclassified | place: Canada: Vancouver, British... | reverse complement strand
GACGATGATAACTAATTATCGAATTGAGAATGTGGTAATACCGCGGAATAAAGTATTCCGTGATATTTCGCGTTCGACGGCGCGTTATCGAGTTTGGAAAGGCGGAGCGGGTTCGGGCAAGTCAACCGATATTGCTATTGACAAAATCAAGAAGTTGTCCGACCCGCGTTTCAAGGGCTGCAATTTATTATGCGTGCGAAAGGTTAACGCGTCCAATCGTGATAGCACTTTTGCGGAATTGAAGAAAGCGGCGCGGAGAATCTTCGGTGATACGGTTGACCGCGTTTGGCAATTCCCGGATGGGCGGAATGCTTCATTGTATGCGAAATGCCTTGTGACTGGTGCGGAGATATTATTCCGCGGTTGCTACAATCAAGACGATATAGAAAAAATTAAATCGGTAACATTCGAGAAAGGCAACCTAACGGATATATGGATAGAAGAAGCCACCGAGATAACCGAAAACGATTTCGAGATATTAGACGACCGTTTGCGCGGGCAGTTGCGTGACGGATTGTTTTATCAGATTGACTTATCGTTCAACCCCGTGCCGAGTTGGATTAAGAAGCGGTTTTTTGATATGCCCGACAAAAACGCGTTTATATGCGAATCGACTTACAAAGATAATCGGTTTATTGACAAGGCATTTTTGGACAGAATGGAAGAACGCCGAATTCGTGACCCAGAGGGATTCCGAATTTACGGAGCTGGACAGTGGGGGCAGTTGGGCGGCATTATATTTAATAATTGGGAAGTTCGGGAGTTTGACACGAATTTGTTTAACACGCGGACATACGGACAGGATTTTGGATTTAACCACGCGAATGTTATACTGGATTTGGGTTTCAAAGACGGAGATGTGTATGTTTGCCGAGAAATGACCCGGACCGGAGTTGACACGAACGAGATAATCCGCGACGCTAACATGGACGGTTGGAAGAAAAACATTGAAATGTGGTGCGATAGTGCCGAGCCTGACCGCATAAAAATGTGGCGGACGGCAGGGTACAATGCTAAGCCTGTATCAAAAGAAAAGAACAGCATAAAAGGTCAAATCGAATGGCTGAAAGGTATCGTGTCAAAGAACACCGTAGTAAACCGCCGCATATACATACACCCGTCATGCGTTAATACGATAAAAGAAATCCAGCAATACCGTTGGAAGCACGACGCAAAAGAGAACGTATATCTTGACGAACCCGTTGATTTCTTCGACGACCACATGGCGGCGTTGCGTTACGGAATCGAGCGACTAAGAAAACCGCAAGGTTATACGGGATTTTAAGCTCTTGACAAAATTTAAGCTATATGCTAATATTATAAGCGAGGTATAATAATGCCATATAATTTTGAATATCCGAAAAATCCTGAATTATTACCCAGTGTTTGCGAAAACTGGAAGTTATCTAACACGCACATAAGTCAGCGTGACGATTGGCGTTATTTTAACGGCGATAATGTAACCATATCCGAATTGAAGCGGTATTATTGGAGCGACACGAAAGTTATATTGGACTGCAACGGACAGCCTATTCTTGATAGTAACGGTTGCCCTAAAAAGTTTGGCGGCGGGTTTGTAGAAAATAAATACGTTGCAAACAACCGTATCGGGTATGGCGTTTATAAAGACATTGTTTCGCAGAAAACAAACTCACTACTTGACGAAACGCCGACTGTAAGCGGAATTGAACTTGACAAGAAGTTTATAAAGCAGTTTGGGTACGCAATGAAAACAGGCGGGCAGAGAGCAGCTGGGCAGGGCGTGAATTATATTTATCAAGATTATTTGGGTAATTTAACGGTATTTCAAAGCGAGAATTGCATACCGTATTTTGATGAGATGACAGGCGACTTGATATCGCTTATTAGGTTTTGGGATATTCCGACGAATTACGAAACGAGTTATCAAAACAACCGCTATCAATCGTATTACACAATTATTGAAACCTACACGCAAGAGGGTTTGACGGTATATTCAACGCGTGGCAAATTCCACGTTGAGAAACCTTTAACACCATACAAATTCAAACGCACGGCGGACATATTCGGAAACACGATAACGGGCGAGTCTGTGAACTTGCCTATTACTATATTCCGAAACAATTCGGACTATAAATCCGATATGACACCGTCTGTTCGTGCTAAGATAGATATAATTGACACGGTGAACAGCGGATTCGCCAACAACATTGAGGATTTTTCAGATTTGTTTTGGGTTATCAAAAATGCCAGCGGAATGGATTCGACCGCGTTTGAGGATTATGTTGCGAACATAAACCGTTCTAAAAAAATAATAGTGGGCGACGGTGACGACGTAAACACAAAGCAAATTGATATACCGACCGAAGCAAGAACGAAGTTTGTCGAGCTGATGAAAAAAGAGCTTATATTTGAAACGGGCATAATCGACACGCAAGCAATCGCGGCGGGCGGTGATATTCGGAATATTGGAATCAAGTTAATGACGTTGAAATTAAGACAGCGGATAAGCGACTTCGAATGGGAAGCGTACCGAGCGGCAACGGATATTATAAACAAACGTTTGCAGTATATTGGCAAAGCGGGCGAATTTGATATTGACTTCTCAGAAATGCTTATCGGCAATGACACGGAACTGATAGACAACGCTAATAAAATTCGTCCCGATGTTTCACGTGAAACATATCTTGAATTGATTAAAAAAGCGGGGTATATTTCGGATGTTAAAGAAGAATTAAGGCGCGTTGAAAAAGAAAACGCAAGTATATTTAGCGTAATCGAGCCGGCCGAACCGACTGAGGGAGAAACGAATGGATAAATATTCGGCGGCGGCGCACAAGTGGACGGACGCGGAGATTGCGAAACTTGAGCGTGAGTTACAACGGTTATATTCGCAAGCATACGCGGAGATAAAAAAGAAGTCCGAAGCGATATTGTCGAAAATAAACACAACGCCAGATATGACCGCAGCACAACGGTACGAAGAGTTCAGAAAATACAACCGTTTGCAATCATTGGAAGCGCAAGTGGCGGATATCTTGCGAGATACAAACGCCGAAGCCGTGCGGATGATAAACGGCAGAATGGCAGACGTGTATTTGACTAATTACAAAGCGGCTACAAAGATGTTTCCGAAAGACGTTGTGTTTCCTCCGCTTGGGAAGTCTGCGGTTAAGTCTGTGTTGACTGGGCAAGTAACACCATTTAAGCAGTTAGCGGTTGACACTTTGTTATCACGTGCCGATATTGAACGGGAGTTGACAAGAAGTCTGTTAACTGGTATAATGCAAGGAGAAAGCATCCCGAACCTTGCAAGGCGAATGAAAGACATAACGAATAAGACGTTATCTGAATCAATCAGAATTGCACGGACCGAAACAACACGAGTTGAGAACAGCGCGAAGCAGGACGTAGGCGAGCAAGGAGCAAAACTCGGTTTCAAAATGAAAAAGCAATGGGTTTCGACAAAAGACGGACGGACAAGACCAGAACACGCAGATGCTGATGGACAGATTGTTGATATTGATAAGCCGTTTGTTGTTGGCGGCGAAGAACTTATGTATCCGGGTGATGAGTCTGGGAGCGCGTGGAACACAATTAACTGTCGGTGTACGACAATTAATATAATCGAGAAGCCGAACTCGTAAAAATACGGATAGTAAAAAATTCTATCGGGGCGCGACCCGTAAAAACGCGTAAAAAGGAGTATTTATGAAAAGAGCAGAATTAGAAGAGAAATTGCAAGGCGTGGAAAACGCGAAAGAAATTATCAATTTTGTTATGAGCGAGAACGGTAAAGATATCGAGGCGCTCAAAGCCGCAAAGGAAAAAGCCGAAGCTGAGAGAAAAGAACTCGAAACGAAGTTAAGCGAATTTGCCGAATTCACACCGGAAAAGGTTGCGGCGTTCAAGGAGTTTGATCCGGAAGAATTCGAGACGCTGAAAAAGTTCAAGGTTGATACCGAAAAGGCTCAGGAGTTTGCAAAGAAAGAAGCTGCAGCTATGAAAATCCTGTCCGATAAAGGATTCAGCGAGAAAGCCGCAAAGCTGATACTCAAAGCCGAGCGCGAGAGCGTTGATGGACTAGAGGTTGACGAAAGCGGAACTGCAAAGAACGCGGATAAATTCTTTGAGCCGATTGGAAAAAATTACGCTGATTTCGCAGCCAAAACTGAACAGGGCGGAGCGCAAGCGGCAACACCGCCAGCACCGACAGCACAAAAGCCCGAAACGCTTGCGAGCGCTGTGGCTGAAAAAATGGGAATATTAAAATAAAAGGAGATTAAAAAACTATGGCAATCACATTAAATGACATCAAAATTGGAAGAGCCGATAAATACGACAGAATGGTAATAGATACCTTTATGCGTAAATCGGCTATATTGGCGGCAATGCCGTTTGACAACTGCATTTCGCCCAGTGGCGGAAGCACATTAACTTACGGATATATCCGTTTGAAAACCTCACCTGCGGCAGAGGGCAGAGCTATTAACAGCGATTATACCGCTGCGCCCGCAACGAAAGAAGCGGTAACAACCGACCTGCAAATTATGGGCGGAAAGTACGAGATAGACAGAGTGTTGGCAGACGCCGCGCCTGACGAAATAGCATTCCAAACCGAAGAGAAAATACAAGCAACGGTTAACCGTTATCATTGGCTGTTTGTAAACGGCAATAAAAATAATGCAACAGAGTTTGACGGACTTGCTAAAATAGTTGAGGGAAGCGTTACGGATTTTGACGGAAGCGGAATTGACCTTTCCACGATGAACACGGCAAACGCGTTGAAAATAACCGAAGCACTTGACACGGCTATATTGGCGATGAAAGAGCGTCCTACTTACATTCTCGCAAACAGCAAAGCGATTGTAAAAATTCAATCTGCCGCTAAGCAGCTCGGATACCTCACTCAAGCTGAAGACGCGTTCGGCAAGCAAGTAAGAGCATACGACGGTATTCCTATGCTTGACCTCGGCAGATATTACAACGAAGACCTCGGAAGTGATACCGAAATTATCGGAATCGACGACGCGAGCGGTAAGACCGATATTTATTTGGTCGCATTATCGATGAGCGGAGCACACGGAATTACGCTGAAAGGCGATAAGGCTATAACAAGCAGATTACCTAATTTCAGCGAAGCAGGAGCAGTTAAGTCTGGCGACGTTGAGTTCGTTGCGGGCTTGGCGGTTAAAAACACCCGTGCGATTGCAAGAATAAAAGATGTACAGGTTCAGGCGACGCTTAGCGCTCTTGGCAGTTTGACCGTTGCGGCGGCTTTGAATAAGGTAACCGTTACCCCGAACAAGCCGAAGATTGGCAACGCGTATTATTACGCAAAGGCTAACGCGTCGATTGCCGCTCCGTCAGCTAATACTGCAATCAATACGAGCGTTTATGCCGCATTGCCCGCTAACGGAGTAATTGCGTTGAGCGCAAATGATTTCGCGCGAGTTGTTGAAGTTGATAGCACTTCGCTTCTTCCCATCGCAACCGGGCAGTCGCAGTATACTGCATAGGAGTAACTAAAAATGTACGCAACATTATTGGCTTGTAACAATTTTTTTGAGCGCAGTTCGGAATATGGCATATATACCATATCCAAAAACGCCATAGCCGTGCGCGGCGATTATAAAGCGGGTCAGTATGTGCGGATTATGGACAGCTTGCTAAACGACGGAGTGTATAAAATTGCCTCCGTCGAAGCGGGCAAAATAAAGCTAGATGCAACGCTCACCGACGAAGAGTTCTGCGGGTACATCGTCGGACTGGCTATCCCGAACGAGTTTATAACATTGGCGGCGAAAGTCGAAGCTTTTACAAATCGTGGAATATCGAGCGAAAGCATACCGAATTATTCCGTATCATTCAACGCAAAAAACGGCGTTGAAGCGTATCGAAGCGACTTGCAAGCGTACATGAAGCCGTTCCAGTCAAGGTATTATTTCTTGCGGTGGGTGCGGATTTATGATTGATGTAAAAATCGAAAATAACACTGCGAAAGTTCTCGGCGAGTTTGGATCGGCAATGGGGCGCGCGTTATATGCAATAGGCGTATCGGCGCAAGGCGACGTTGTAAAATATATGTCAAAGCCAGATTTCACCGGGCGCGACATAGTTGACACGGGCAGATTGCGTGGAAGCATATCGTTTGTAACACCAGAAGAAGAAAGCGGAGTATATGACAACAATGCTGACAGCTCGGACGCGTTGAGCGGCAAAGGCTTAGAAAATACCGTAATAATCGGAACGAATGTGGAGTATGGCGATAAAGTCAACAACGGAACGAGCAAACAAAAAGCGCGCAAATTTATGGAAAACGGCATTGAACCGAACTGGGATAAGTATCAGAAAATGGCAAAAGACATATTCGAGGGCAAACTATGATACAAGATTATTTCTATTCAATTACGGTAAAACGCCGCGAAAAAACTCCCGACGGATTAGGCGGGGCGATAACGACATATAAAACGCTCGGAACTGTGCAAGGCTTATTGGAACGGTCAAGTTCAACGGAACGACTAATTGCAGCACAAAGAGGGTTGACTGATATCTACACATTTATGACGGATACGAGTGCGAACAGCATAACGGTTGCGACGGGTGATATTGTTATAGGAAATGGCATAACGGCAATATTGAAATCATCTAAACTACAAGGGCAATCCGAATCCGAAACAATGAAAAATATTGCACAATGGGAAGCTGAAAATTATGTGGAGGGTGCATAATGGTAAATCAAGCAACGGCACTAATAACGTGGCTGAATACGATACTTACGACCTATCAAGAACCAGTACCCGATACGGCGGTTTTGCCGTATATTTCTTTGGGGTTTGAGCAACCGCGAAATGCCGAACCCGTGAATCAACAGCTTACAATTTGGACGCGTTCGGAAAACTCATACGCTCAAGCATACGGATATGCAACAGCGATTGAAACCGCACTGGGCGAAGCGGGTAAACTCATTGACGGCGTGGACTGCAAGCTCTGGATTAAAAAAGGCAGTCCGTTTGTACAGAACCGAAACGACGATGAACGCACAATACGGGCGGTCCTTGTAAATTTAGAAATATCATATTATTATAATTAAAAGGAGATTAAAAAAATGTTAACAGGAGTAACTAGTAATACAAAACACAACTTTCAGCTTGGAGCAGGTGTTGTTTGTACGAGCTTCTTGAATGGTGTTATTTCAGGAATAATCGGAGCAACAAGGGGCGGCGGTTCTTTTACGGCTGTTCCGACAATTAGGCAGCCCGAAGTTGACGGATTGCCCGATAACACAAAGGACTTCAAGATTATAGATTTCTGGGTGGCGACACTCACAACGACCATTTTTGAAGCGACCGAAACATCCATAAAATTGGCACTTGCTGGCGGTTCAGCTTCTACTTCCGCAAGCGTTACGACAATTACCGCAACGCAAGGGATTATTCCGACAGCTTCATACGCTGATTTGTGGTGGGTTGGCGATACCTCCGACGGGAACAAGATTGCAATTAAACTTTCAAACGCGCTCGGCTCGAACGGATTCAACTTAAATTTTGTTGACCGCGGCGAGGGAACTTTTGAACTACAAGCTATTGCGCATTATAGCGTTGACGCGTTAAGCACACCGCCTTTTACGATTTATCTTGATAAGACTACTTCTCCGACTTCTGCTGTTGCGCTTTCTTCGATTGCGCCGACTGACGGCTCGTCCGGAGCGGTTGCAACGGTTGTCCTGACATTCAACAATGCGATTTCGACCGAAAACGTATTTATTACGCTTGCTTCTGACGGGTCGATTATAGCAGGCACAAAGGCTTGGGATAGCACAAGAAAAATATTGACATTCACACCGACTACGGCGTTTACGTCGGCGAAGCATTATGTAAACATTGTAAGTGTCGTTGATATTTACGGGCAAGTGTTGGCAAATACGATTACTGCTTTCACAGTAGCGTAAAAAAGCATAGGGCGGCGTAAAAACCGCCCTGATTCAAAAAAATGAGAGGAGACCATAAAAGTGAATTTAAGCACAGACAAAGCAGTAGATATATTAATTGAGATTACGCCGTATATCGCTGATATAATCAACGACAGCGATTTGCGCAAAGTTATTGACAAGTACAAAAAAACGCCGGCGAAGCAGATAGAATATTTCGCGGAATTGATACCGATGTTTTTGAAAAAGCACCGCGAACCTGTTTATATAATTCTTGCGGCGTTGAATGAAACGACCGTTGAAGAAATACAATCTCAGTCTTTTGCCGTTACGGTTAATCAGATTAAAGAGATTGCTAACGATAAGGACTTAATTAGTTTTTTTACATCGTTCGCCAAAGCGGAATAAAAGACGGTTTTGGCGATTATAACAGCACGATTGCGGCTGGGCGTGTTTTATCGGTGTTAAACCGAATAAACAGACCCATGCCGATTAAATCTCTAATAATGTTAATTATAAATGAGATTAGAAACGATTTTGTAAAGTCTGTATACGATAAATACATAGCCGATTTAATACGCGTTATGGCAATGGGCAAAAAAATTGACGATAACGGCAACAGCTGGAGCGAAATTTACGAAACCGTTATTGGAGTAAATAAAGTAGAACATACGCCCGCGCAAGATGTTATCGCTGACATTATGACACGGCACGGAATTAAGTTTGCAGACGAATCCGAAGCAAGACGGATTTTAGGAGACAAAGCAGATGAATTTATTCAACCTCTTTGCTAAAATAACCCTTGACGACAAGGATTATAAAAAAGGTATAAAATCCGCTGAAAAGTCGGGTAAGTCTTTTGGCTCTAGTTTAGCAAAAGGATTAAAAGTAGCAGGAAAAGCAATGGCGGCACTGTACACAGGTACTGTCGCTGTTGCCTCCGCGATTGCAAAAATGACGCTAAGTGCCGTTAATTACGGAGATGAGATAGCGAAAGAAAGCCAGAAGCTGAATATGTCGATGGAAGGGTATCAGAAGTGGTCGACAATGCTCGAAATGGCTGGAACATCCATTGATATTATGTCAATGGGAATGAAAACTTTTACTGGCATTTTGGATGAAGCGTCAAACGGAAATGCGGACGCTTTATTAACTCTTAACAAATTAGGGTTGGGGTTTAAGGACTTCGAGGGGCTGTCGGTTGAGGATAGTTTGAAAAAAGTTGTAGAACAATTTCAATCAATGGAACAAGGAGCGGAGAAAACGCAACTTGCTGTTGACTTATTCGGGCGTACTGGACAGGAATTGTTGCCGTTGTTGAATCAAGAAGTCGGAAGTATTGACGAACTGTTCAAAAGCTATGAAGATTTAGGATTAATAATATCTGAAGATGCGGTAAAAGCAAGCGAAGAAATGGGTAACCAGTTAACACTGCTTAAAAAATCGTTCAAGGTTGCTAGTGTTGCAATCGGCACAGCATTTATGCCTACCTTGAATAGTGTCGTGACTGGACTTTTGGAAATGGCGAGCGGGGCGGCGAGCGGGGCGGAGCAGTTTAAGACGGGAATAATTAGTGCGTTAAAAGCTGTTATTGATTACTTGCCTAAAATCGGCGAATTCGCGGCAATGATTATTCCGCTTATCGTTGATACGGTTGTATCGACTTTGCCGCAATTGTTACAAGCGGCGATTGATATAGTTGTAACGCTTGCGGATATGCTTATCGAGTATCTGCCCGAATTGTTACAAGCGGCGATTGATATAGTTGTAACGCTTGCGGATATGCTTATCGAGTATCTGCCCGAATTGATACCAGCGGCAATCGGAATGATATTAACGCTGATAATGGGATTAGTTGAAGCATTGCCGATGTTGATTGACACAGCTATTGATTTAATTTTAGCGATAGTTGAGGGATTAATTAATGCGTTGCCTTTAATAATAGAGGCAGCACCTAAAATATTGATAGCGTTAATAAATGGAATAGTGGACGCATTGCCAAAACTAATCGATGCCGCAATTGATATTATAATGATGTTGGCGGATATGATAACCGACCCTGAAATCTTAACTATGCTTATAGCTGCAACATTCGAGATTATGAAAGCAATTGCGGGTGGCTTGATAAGTAGTATCGGCGAGATATTGAAGATTGTTCCTAAATTATTTACAGCGCTTAGGGATAAGTTCAAAAATACGGACTGGAAAGGAATTGGCAAGAACATTATAGAAGGAATTGGCGACGGCATTAAAAACGCGGTTGGCGGAGTTGTCGAAACAGCCAAAAACGCGGCTAAGTCAATCTTTGATGGCGTAAAAGGCTTTTTTGGAATTAACTCACCGTCTAGATTGTTCCGCGACGAAGTGGGCAAATATATTCCGCAAGGCATAGCGGTTGGTGTTGAAAACGAAATGCCTGAGACGGCGGATAGAGTTAAGAAGTCTATTAAAGACAACACTGACGTTGATGATATGGTTAATGGATTTAATACCGTTAGCCGTATGAGAGCAAATAACTCACAGCCGATACAATTAACTGTGCCGGTGTATATTGGAAATGAGGAATTAAAAACATATACATATAAAGCGGTCGACAGCGGAATGAAACAGCGCGGGTTGCGTGATTTGAAAACAACGGGAGGATATAACACTTGATAAATTTAGGCGGGTATGATTTCGAACTCGGAACGCTTTCGAGCAATCCAAAATTTGGGTATATAACCGAATACAGAGAATATAGAACTGTGTCTGGTAAAATTAGGCGTGATGTTAAGGGCAAACGTTTTCAGGGTACGTTTTCTTACGCGTATTTAACCGCAACGGAAATAAGCAATTTAAATTCGTTATTAGACACACAAAAAACACACGGGTATATCTCGGCTGAAATTGAAACAGCGGATGGAACGTTTACGGGCAATGTATTCTTGACGATTGACGACACGCAAGTTAGGTTTTCTGCGGGTAAGTGGGTTAATTGGAAAATTGTTGTAACTGGGGTTGATTTAGTATGAGTATGTTCGATGACGCGAAAGTTTTATATAAACTCGTTGACCCGTCTATTGCTACGGACACGCGGACCGATACGCCGTCGTCGAGTTCGGCATTTTCCGATACTGCCAATTTAGATAATTTACTGAATAAAAAGAAAGGCGCATACTTAGAAAAAGACTACTTTGTATTGGACGGAACGCATACTTTTTTGACGGCTGGGGATGATGTCGGCTGGGAAAGTTCTAACTTGTCCGATACCGACGGCGCGATTTCGGAAAGTTTAACGTTTGAATTTGAACACACGCACGACAGTTACGGCTTGACAGTAAATTTCCCGACAAACAGTTTCGCAAAAGATTTCACGATTACATATTATTCGGGCGTTTCTGTACTAAAAACCGTAACCGTAACGGATAATGCAACCGCTAATTATCGCGATAATTCGGACGTTTTCGGCTGGGATAAAATTGTTATCGCAATTACAAAAGTTAATCCACAACAGCGCGCGCGGATTTGGTCGGTTGTGTTCGGGATAAACGAGGAATGGAACGGCGACGATATTATTAAGATTACCGCGTCGAAAGTAACAGATTTGACAGCGGAAAAAGTCGAGTCGGGCGAAGTGGAATTCGATGTTTACAACGACGGCGTGTTCGATATACAAGACATAAAAGACTTATCGCCCGAGGTGCAACGGAACATCGGAATTGAGGTATCTTTTAGGCGTTCGGGTGCTTACGTTAAATTCGGGTCTTACAAGTCGGCAGGAATACAAGTTGCCGATAAAGGAAAGCTGATTACCATAACCGGATATGACGAGTTTTATCGTATAGGACAAACATACTTCGAAATTGGAAAAATTCCGTCTGCACCAAAATCGCTTGGAGCGTGGGCGGAAGAAGTTGCTGCAGATTGCGGATTAGAACTCGAAATTGATGCGTCGTTATATAATATATATTCAAGCGGTTATATCGGTTATGTTCCGCACCGCGAAGCGTTACGGTTAATCGCAGAAGCAGGAAATTGTATTCTCGTTGTTGACAGCGACGGGAAGAATTATATCAAGCCGCACGTGCCGTCTGTTTACGGCGCGATAACCGACGATAATATAATCGCTGGCAGCAACGAAATATCTAATGCGGACAAACTGGACGGAGTAGTCGTTGAGCGGTACACATACGCATTATCAAACACGGCGTCTGGACTTGCCGAAATACAAGGTATTGCATTGACAGGTTCGCCGCAAACAATATGGATTGATTATGCTGTTTATCCCGCGGTGGTTGACTCGATTGCGTCATCTGCGAACATCACAATTGACAACGGTGCGTCGGTGTGGTATAGCGATAGAGCAAAAATAGTGTTTACAGGCACGGCGTTAGAAACGGGTTGGATTACTATACTTGGGTACGCATATAATACGTCTACAACGAGTTATACAGAGGGGTCGAGCGGAAACATAAAGACTATATCAAACAGCCTTATAACCGAAGATAGCGTTGCGACATCGGTACTTGCATATCAGTGGTCGCGCGCTGAAAATAAATATAAATATACCGCTGATATATATGTTGATTCGGACGGAAATCTTGGTGACAGCGCGACGTACGACGACAATACTATTTACATAACTAAAATCACGCGGTCGATTGATAGCGACGAAGCGAGCGAAACGGTCGAGGGGGTTGACGCATAAATGGACGATTTAATTTATGACAGAACGCAAGCAGACGTCGCGAACCTAACCGCAAAAGGGTATTATAATTTGTCTGATTTGGAGCGAATAACCGAATGGGTGGAGTTCTTATCGGACGAGCTCGGGCTAGGGCTAA
>Ga0255345_1005607_pt1 | contig 12776 bp, 10 predicted proteins | sample wastewater_treat_6_FD_192415 | JGI IMG/M metagenome (GOLD analysis project Ga0255345, IMG submission 192415) | Wastewater microbial communities from Lulu Island WWTP, Vancouver, Canada - plant20 | ecosystem: Engineered > WWTP > Wastewater > Unclassified | place: Canada: Vancouver, British... | reverse complement strand
TACGGGGCAGGGCGAAGGACCTTTGGCACCGGACCCGCTGGAGACCGGGGCCATCTATGCCGCGCATAATCCGGCGGTTGGCGACTATGTGGGCGCGGCTCTGTTGCGATTCGATTCGCAGAAAATTCCGCTATTGCGTCATGCGTGTGACCCCATGCGCTGGCGTATTTGTGATGCGCCGCCCGCAATTCCCGATTTTTCACCTCCATTCCCCGCCGCGCGCGCGCCCCAAGGCTGGGCCAACCATATTGAGCAGGGCCCGCCGTCGGCTTCATGATATTGCGCATCCAATCTTTTAAGCAGGCGGCCTTCTGGTCTACCACCATCGGCGCATTCAGTCAGCTTTTGGCCCTATTCTTTGGAATGCTGATGGCCGCCAAGTTTGGCGCGCAAGAGAGCACCGACGTTCTCTATTATTGCCTAGGGGTATTTGCACTGTTGTCCGGCTTGGTTCAACAGGTCAATGTGTCGGTCTTGGTGCCGGAAACCATGCGCCGCCGCGAGCAAGTCGGTGAAGCTGATGCGATGGCGTTCATTAATCGTTTTTTTGCCGTCTTTCTTGCCATCAGTCTGACGGTTGCCGGATTGATTTTTTTAAATCCTGCGGCAACCCTGACGAAAATATCAAAATTTCCAATCGCCACGCTTGAGGCGAATCACCAGTTAGTTCTTTGGTTGGTGGTGGCCTTTCCACTGCAAATGGTGGCGCAATTGTTATTGGATATTTTGGTGTCGTATCGTTTCCTGACTTTACCGGTAATCCTGTCGTGCGTCGCCCGTGTTATCAATATTCTGTTCGTCTACCTGTTTGGGGGGCGATGGGGGGTTATTTCCGCGGCGATGGGCATGACGCTGGGTTTTGCGCTGCAAATTGTCGTCAATGTGTTGGTTTTGGCTCGGGTTGTTCGCTGGCAATGGACGGCTTGGCGGACGCGGATTGGACGGGTGGTCATCCACAATATATTGTGGAGCGAATTGGGGACACTGGTTTCGGCCGCCGCCAATTACTTGCCTTTACTTCTGTTTTCCGGTTTTAGCGCCGGTGCCCTGACTGCGCTGAATTATGCCAAGCGAATGAGTCGGGTTCCGATGGATATGCTTACCTCGCAATTCTCGGCGGTAACTGCCGTGAAGTTCAATGAGCTCACCGCACAACGCGAATACGGGGAGCTCAATATGGCTTTTGAGCGTATTGCGCGTGTGACCATTTTTATTCTTGTGCCACTGGCCGCATTGTTGGCGCTACTTGGCTTCGATTTGGTTTCTTTCCTGTTCGGGCATGGCCGATTTCGCGGCGAGGCGCTCCATCTGGCCGGATTGTTGTTTTCCATATTCGTGTTGAACCTGCCCATGACAGGATTCATGACGATTACGGCCCGTTATTTAGTGGCTCGCCAGGCGATTCGCTATGGCGTGTTGTGGCAGATTTTCTCCAATGTCTTCAATGCGATTATTGTGGTAATCACGATTCATTTTTGGGGGCCTGTTGGATATCCGATTGGGCTCTGTATTCATCTGCTGGCCTATATGCTGATTATCACCGCCTCCATGGTTCGACGCTTTCCAGGGATACCTATCGTAAGTGTTTGGCGGACATTTGCCGCTGTTGTCACAACGGCAACTCTGGCTGCATTGCCGACGATTGGGATGCGCGATTGGTTGGGGGGAGATGCCAGCGTATGGGTGATGGGGATGGCATCCGCAGTCATCTTTTGTGTCGCGTATGGGCTGTTGCTTTGGGTTTGGCCTCCGGATCGAATGGCGTGGAAGTATTGTCTGAATTTGGTTGTCTCCATGTATAGAAAAACTTTTCATCGTAATGCCAGATTGCCTGGCAACAAGTAGGGGGCACGGATACATCCATGGAAGCGAATGGCTCTCAAAAACTTTCGGAAGCACAGTACTGGGAACGTGTGCATAGCGCTGGGCAGAGTCGCGCTCATCCCGCATGGAAGCGATTTTTACGGCGATGGATTCCGGGGAGCTGGCTGGCGGCTCGGAAACGGCGCTGGGAGAAGCAGCAGGAAAAGCGCGAGCGCGAGGGTTTACGGGCTCACTGGCTGTATCAACTGGTTGAAACCTTGTTGCGTCCTCAGCTCATCGGCCGAACAGGATTGAAAGCGTTGGAAATCGGTAGCGCCCCGGGCAGGATTAGCGTGGAGCTGTGGCGACGTCTGAATCTGGAGCCTTGGGGGGTGGAATATACGAAATCGGGTGTTGCGGCTCAAAAGATGATTTACCGAAAATGGGGATTGGATGAGCGGTTGGTGATGGAGGCTGACTTGTTTGATGATGCTTGGCGAAGCCAGCATGGCGAAGCGTATGATCTTGTTGCTTCCTACGGTTTTATTGAGCATTTCGACAATCCCCAGGAGATTCTACGGATGCATTTGGAGTTGCTTCGTCCGGGAGGCCTTCTGGTAGTAACGGTTCCGAATTTACATGAGACAACGTGGTATGGTCGTTTGGTGCGGCGCTTTAATCCGGCGATTTACGCCATTCATAATACGCAAACCTGCACGACCAGCACGCTGCGGGAAATGGCCCAAGTCTTTCATTTGCAACTGCTTCACTGCGGCACTCTGGGAGGGCCTGCGCTTGGATTTGTTCCGGATCGGCGCAGATTCGGCCGTTTGCTCGCATGGTCATTGGGCAAATGGCTACCCCTTGCAAATTGGCTCAACCATCGAGTGCTTGGGAAGCGATTGAAACCATTCCCGCGAACTGCTACGGTTCTGGCTTTGGTCGCTATCAAACCTTCAGAGAACATGTGCGAAAAGGGAATTGAATGAAAGACAACGATAACAATATGGTCATTGGCGTTCATTTCCGTGCCACGGGCGGCTTCGGTCCACGCTGGACGGAGGCGTTGCAGCGACGAGGATTTACGGTCAAATCTTTGGACCTATTGGGGCCCGCCCCGCTGGAGCAAGTGCAAGGCTGTTCGGGCGTGATGTGGCATTGGCCCCATTACCCCCATGAAGATCGGCTGGCTGCATTGCCGATTTTGCGGGTTATTGAAGAGCACTTGCACATTCCTATATTTCCGGATATGGCGACCTGCTGGCATTATGATGATAAAATAGCGCAAGCGTATCTATTGGAGGCTCTGGATATTCCGCACCCGCAAACTTGGGTGTTTTGGCGGAAAAGTGAAGCGTTGGCCTGGTGCGAAAAGGCTTGCTACCCGATTGTGGCCAAGTTGGCGGGCGGTGCGAGCAGTACGAATGTGCGCTTGATTCACAATCGGGCGGAGGCACGGCGGCATATAGAAGTCTCTTTTTCTGGAACCGGGCATATGGTGAAGCCGTCTTTTCCGAAAGGCTGGGGAGCTCGGCAATGGGCTCGCCTCCGGCGCGCGTTAGCGCGGGTGGTGCGGGCGGGCCCGTATGTGTTAATGGGACGGTATCCCCCGCTACCCGATCGCACCTATTGGATGCCCCAAAAAAACTATGCGCTGTTTCAGGAGTTTGTGGCGGGGAATGAGTTTGATACGCGCGTCACGGTGATTGGGAATCGCGCCTTTGCATACCGGCGTTTCAATCGGCCCAATGATTTTCGCGCGTCCGGCAGCGGAAACTTCAACGTGGAGCCGTCTCAAATTGATCTGCGCTGTGTGCAGGCCGCATTTGCCGCCGCCCGCAAACTGAAATCACAGTCCATGGCATTTGATTTTTTGTTCCGTGGGGAGGCCCGCGAGCCGGTTATCGGTGAAATCAGTTATTGCTATGTGGATTGGATGGTCGAAAAATGCCCGGGCCATTGGGATGACCAGATGAATTGGCACGAAGGTCACATGTGGCCCGAAGATGCGCATGTGGAAGATTTTATCGCCCGGATTGAGACGGCACATTGACCCCTAGAGCACTTGGCAGGACAGACGTGCGCTTGTGACGATGCATATCCTTATGCTTATCGGTCAGTTTCCGCCAGAGGTTCGCGGCGGTGCGGAAATGCAATGTTGGCGGCAGGCGCGCGCTTTAGTGAAGCGCGGCCACCGTGTGACGGTTTTGACCCGCTGGCAGGCCGTTGGGACGCCACGGTGGGAGACGCGTGATGGCGTGCGGATTGGGCGACTGGGGTTTTATCTGCCGTGGATGGCGGCCCGGCGACGGTTCCAACAAAAAATTAAGAATTATTTTCTCAAAAAGCCTTCCACTGGCCCTGAACCGATGCTGGATGGTGTTGAGCCGACACGTTCCGCGCCTCAGTTTCGCAATCCACGTTGGCAAGCCTGTTCCACATGGTTGGCGAATGCCAGTTTTATTTGGGATGTACTTTGGTTGTGTTGGGGGCGACGTTTGAAGGTGGATGTTATTCATGTCCACATGTCTCGATGGATGGCAGGTTTTGGACATTGGCTCGCCGCGCGTTTGTCGGTACCGGCATTTTGCAAGGAGGCCAATTATCCTCCGGGAGTGAGCCGGTCGGATGACGCAGACTTTGTGCCCTTCAAAAAAAAGTGGATGGCTCGCCGTCGGGAGTGCCGTTTCTTTGCCATGACGGAAGCGATTTTTTCAGCATTGGTAGATTTAGGAATTCCCGCACACAAGATATTTTGTGTTCCTAATGGCGTGGAGATGCCGACGGAAATCGCTGACCCGGCCAGCCGAACGTGTGCGATTTATGTCGGCAATTTTACGCAAGGAATTCAGTACAAGGCTTTTGACTGGTTGCTCCAAGCCTGGGGACAGGCTGTACAGTCTGAGCCGGGTATCCAATTGACATTATATGGTGCAGGGAAGACGGAAGAGTGGGCGGCTTATGCCGAGGCGCATGGCTGTGGGAATACGGTTATATTTGCTGGCCCAACAAGCCATATTTGGGCCGCTCATCATCAGGCCGGTTTTTTGATTTTGCCGTCCCGGAGTGAGGGAATGTCCAATGCTTTGTTGGAAGCCATGGCGTCGGGCCTGCCCGTCATCGTATCGGATATACCAGGAAATACGGCCATTGTGCGCGATGGGATTGAGGGTTTGGTCGTTCCTGTGGATGATGAGGATGCCCTGTCCGCTGCGATTCTCACACTGTATCGTTCACCTGAATTACGACGCCAGATGGGGCAGTCGGGCCGCGCACGGGCAATGGAGAGATTTTCGCTGAACGTTGTGGCTGAGCAACTGGAGGCGGCTTATCGTCGTGCGCGGGATGAAGATGCCAGGCCGCCCCCATCTGATATAACTGCGGAGAGTGTGGCATGAACATTTTGATGATAACTCAGGAATTTCCGCCGACCCAAATGGGTGGAGCGGAAATGCAATGCTTGAAGCAAGCCCGTGCTCTCGTCCAGCGTGGGCATGCGGTGACCGTTATCACGCGTTGGTTAAACGGGAAGGTGCCGCGGCATGAAATCATGGATGGAGTGAAGGTTTTCCGGATGGGGTGGCTGTTGCCTTTTACCATGAAGATGCGAAGGGTTCATGATAATCTTGTTTCATTGAAGCCGGGGAGCGGTGGGCGGCTTTATCGTCATGGTGCACCGCAATCTATCGCCCCGCAGGGCAAAGAAAAGCGTTTTCGCTGGATGTCGCTGGTGGAGCGACCCGGTGCTTGGAGTTTCCTGCAAGAAGTCACAGCGGGAGTTCGCTCTGGCCGATTAGCTCCCGATTTGATTCATGTTCATGAAACAAACTGGATAGCCGGTTTTGCCCAATGGTTGGGCGAACAAATACAGGTTCCCGTATTTTGCAAAGAAGGGTTGCTCCCGGTTTTGGGATTTGGCGGTGCGGCGGATATTCCCCGGCAGGCGGAGTGGCGTCAACGGCGAATGAAGTGTCATTTCATTGCCATGACTCCGGCTATTGCTGATGCCCTTTCCACGGCGGGCATTCCAGCGAACCAAATCTCCGATATTCCTAATGGGGTGGACATTCCGGAAATTCCCGCAGAGCCGGCACGGCATGCGGATGTACTCTATGTGGGCAATTTCACACAGGGGGCGGCCCACAAGGGCTTCGATATCCTTTTCCGCGCGTGGGGGCGAGCCGTAGCGCAAGAACCGGGGATGAGGCTACGGCTCTGTGGCGCGGGTGAAACCAGTGGTTGGCAGTCATATGCAAGAGAACAAGGATGCGGGGACTCGGTTATCTTTGAGGGGCGGATTGAAAACATCGGGATTATGCACCGACAAGCTGGATGTCTGGTTTTGCCTTCGCGCAAGGAGGGAATTTCCAACGCGCTATTGGAGGCGCAAGCAGCCGGCTTGCCAGCGGTAGTGTCGGACATTCCGGGAAACCTTGTCGTGGTTCGTGACGGCGAAAACGGGATTGTTGTTCCGGTGGGTGATGTAGAGGCTCTTGCCTATGCGCTGATACGGTTGTTTCGTTCACCGGAGCTACGTGCGGACATGGGGCGAGCCGCACGGACGCGAATGGCTGAATATTTCGCTATTGAAAAAGTGGCCGCGCAACTGGAGGCCGTCTATACTGCGCATCTGGCGGATACGAAACGAACATGAGTGCTCCATGGCTTGATTCAGAGTTGATTCTCTGCCCAAAATCACCACATACTGGCACGCAATCAACATGACTACACAAGCGATCAACTTTCCAGCCAGTCGCCGTACGGCTTATCAATTCCCGATTTATCGTTGGATGGGCTGGTTGGCGGTGGGTGGATTTGCCATCGGTCTGACGGCCATGTTTTTTATATCCGGGATGTTTGGCATTCCTGCTCCCATTGGCTGGGCTGCACTGGTTATCCTGCTGTCAGCAGGCGCCCTGCTTCTGGATCGTCCGCGACTCTTGCTGAACACCATGTTGTTTTACTTCCTATTGGTCCCCAACAATCGTTTGTTTGGACTGCTCTGGTTGCCCATCCCCGGCTCGGTCAATAAGTTGTTTTTTATTCCATTCATCGCGGTGATTGTGATGAATTGGATTCAGCGCCGCCAACTGAAGGAGGCGACGCTTTTCCCATTAGTATTTATAATATTGACCGGCTTGAGTTGGTACGTTAACGGGCGGCCGTCTATTTTCAATACGATCCAGTTGACGTTGGTCATGATGCGGACCTACATTCTCTGGTATTTTTGCCGCCTGACCTGCACGTTTGAAAACGAACACCAATTGTCCCGCTGGGTGTGGGGGTACATTATATATATCGCAATTCAATTTTTCTATAATGTCCTTTGGCAACGGGCGCCATGGGCTCGCTTTCATCCAGACCATAGTGGCGGTGTCTTTGGTCCTGAGGGTGCGGGCGCCGCCCATATGGTCGGCTATATGAGTGTGTTTGGGTTGCTGTTGATTGCCGGCTGGTGGGTGAGCGCCGGGCATCATGCCCGTCCCCGCAAGCGTTTTTTGGCTGCTCTGACGGCGTTGGTGATTGCGTACAACTTGATTTTTATGACCGATACCAAACATATTCTGGTGCTGTTTCCATTGATTGCATTCCCGTTTTTTATACACCCCAGCGTATCCTTCCGCTTGAAGATGTCACTGCTTGCGGCGGGAAGCATTTTTTTAATTGGTGTGGCGGTTTATTTCAGCACGGCGGTCAATATGTCGCGCGTTTTGCAATACGTTGATACGATTCAAACCAGTCCGAAGGGGGAAATGTTGTATGGGGTGACTGTGGATTTGCCCTATCTGGCCCGCTATCCCTGGCTGGGAACCGGCCCCGGGACATTTTGTTCGCCGCAGGCTGTTGAAGCGCGGACCCGTCTGGCGCGTCAGTATATCATTCCGTACAGGGATGAGGAACGCCGGCGCACCCTGTTCGGTGTCCGGGGTACAACCCTCACCTCATCGGTAATCGGCGGGACTCAAACCGACTTTTTTATCTTGATGGGGGAGTATGGCTGGTTAGCCACTGCCGCGTATTTGGGTTTTTGGATATGGCTAATCGTTCGCTTGCTTCAAAAGTCCAAGCGGTTGCCTAGCCATCGCTTGCTGTCGGGCGTTTATATCGCTCTGGCATGCTGCCTGCTGGCCCAACTTTTTATTTTAGGGCTGGTGGGTATGTTGCTTGTCCCACCCCTGACCTATCCGATTTGGATTTTGGTGGGCCGAGCATGGGATATGCGGATGGAAGAAGACAAGACCGTTGCGCCAGAGGAGCCGAATACGGTTCGTCCGCAACGAAAATTCTTGGGGCACACGGATGCTCCGGCCCCGCAGATGCTTCGCGCATGAGAGGTGTTATTTAAATGCCTCTTGCGAATAATCGGTTTCGCGCGATGAAGCACGACCAGTACGTCATCTGCCTGGCCAGTGTGGACCCGCGGCGTTCCATGGGCGGTTTGGGGCGATACTTTCGTGATGCATTGGCTATGCTGAAAGAACGCGGCGTCTCTATGCTGTGTTGTTTCCCTTTTCCCACCAAGCGCAGCAAGCGGCTCAACCGCTATCTCTCCAATTTTTGGGGCACTGTCGTTGACGAACATCTGGTCGGATTTTACGGTGTTCGTGACATTTGGGGGATGTTGGCGGAGTTGGGCCGTAGCGGCCGACGACCGGTCGAAATTCAAATTCATCAGCTTCAATCCTTTGCTCTGGATTACGTTGCGGATTTTCTGGCAGCGGTTCCAGTTCCGGTAAAATTATTTTTGCATGATTATTACACTGTCTGCCCGGGTGCCCATCTGCTCAAAAATGGCAAGACCTATTGCGGGCCAGAAAAACCATCGGAGGGGAAGTGCTCGACCTGCACGAAATGGACGCCATCCCATCATGCGAAAATCCACTCCCTTTTGGAAAGCGTACGGGAACGCTTGACAGTCGTGGCACCATCGGCAGCCGCACGGGACGTGTGGTTGCAGACATTTGTAGATTTCCGCGAGCAGACGATAGTGATTCCGCACTTGCGAGCGGAAGGGGAAGTGCCGAATGCATACCAGCAGAAAGCAGAAGACGAGCCAATCCGCATGGCTTATGTGGGCGCGCCGGCCGCTTACAAAGGGTGGAACTTATTTCGGCAGCTTGCCACGAGTTTGGGTGGCTCGGACAAGAACATCGAGTTCTATCACTTTGGCGTCAATAACCCCGATGGGTCCATCATTCGCAATGTCCCGGTATCATTTGTCGAAGATGGGCTTGAAGCGATGACCTCTTCGATTCGCCGAACGAATATTGATGTGGTGTTGCTGTGGGCTTTGTCGCCGGAAACCTACAGCTATACCTTGTATGAGAGCATGCAGGCCAACGTGATGGTGCTCACAAATCCAGACAGCGGCAATATCGCCGATGTGGTTGAATCTCAGAGGGTTGGGCGAGTGTTCCGGACGGAAAAGGAATTGTGGGCTTATCTCCAAAATGTGGAGCAGGTGAGCCGTGATGTGGATTTCTATCGCCGGAGCCGTCCCTTATTACCGTTGCGGTTGGTTCCGAACCCGGCCATTCCAGATGCTCTGGACTTGTCTGCCAACCCGAGATTGCCACCAGTGGAGTTGGTGCCCCATCATGCTTGGCATGTGGAATGGTTGTATACGCTCAAGCAATTGAAACAAAAGATGGTAGGGTCATGAACATAGGCTGGGATGTGGTGGATGTCCCGCCGATTAAGGACGGAACCTTCGAGTTTATTACCCGGTGGGTCCGGGCTGTTGGATTGCATCCGGCAGGACACCGCCACATTTGCTATGCGAACGCGGCCTTCTACCATGCTGTCGCCTCTACCGTTCCCGATGCCGTTGAATGGCGCATCGCCGGAGACTGGGCGCGGGCCTACCAGCTTCGGCGGGAGGCCTACTTCTGGCGTCATGGCCGTGCCATCGCGCGGGAAGTGGATGTGTTGTTGTCGGTTTACCGGCCGCCGCTAGTGTGGAAGGGAAAATCTATTTCCATTGTGTTGGATTGTACCAAAGAGCTGTTTCCAACCGTGCGCAGCCTCAAGGCTTACACGATGGCCAAGCTGCGGGATTTCGGGGCGCGCCGCTCTGGTCGCTGGTTGGCCATTTCAGAATGGACGCGCCAAGATGCCATTCGCCTGCGCGGATATGCGCCGGAACGGATACGTTCTGCGGGCATTCCTGCTCCTGACATTGCAGAGCTTTCTACCATGCTGAATCCTCCAGAATCGCTTCAACATATTGCGGGACAGCGATACGCGTTCTACTGTTCGGCCATTTCCATGCGTAAAAACCATCCGCGTCTCATTCGTGCCTGGCGGCGGGCGTTTCCGAACCGTGACGTATTGCTTGTGCTCGCTGGTCGTGAGTTGCCCGGCATTCACCCGGAAATTCGTGAGGAAATCGCCGCGGCGGAACGCGACGGCGTTGTTCGATATCTGGGGCTGGTGAGCGATGCCGAGAGGGAGTATTTGTATGCTGGAGCGGATTTCGTGGTGTATCCGAGCTTGTACGAGGGATTCGGCATGCCGATTCTGGAGGCATTACAGCATTCCAAGCCCGTTCTTACCTCCTCGGGAAGCGCAACGGAGGAAGTGGGTGGGGATGCCGTGTTGCTGTGCAACCCGGCCGATGAAGAGGACATGGTGAGTCAACTCCGGCGAATTGCATCGGATGAGGCGTTGCGGTCGCGTTTGCGCGAGGCGATTCCTGAACGCCTGAAGCGTTATTCGCTCGAACATGTCGCCAGCGAGTTACACGCGGGTATAGACTATCTGGCGGGTCTGGCATAGGATGGCGGCCATGCATGTAGCCACCCTGTATACCTTGTACGGTCGTCGGGCCGGTGCCGAAATGTGCTTTGAAAAAGCGCTGGAGGCCATGTGTCGCCTCCGTCCCGATGTGCGCTGGACGGTGTTTTGCAATCGCGAGGCGCAACGGGTATTGGCCGAAGGCCTCCCAGACCTCCGCACGCGCTATGTGCCGTGGCTGGACTCACAGTTCAGAAAAGCGTTCTGGTTGGAATTTCTTTCCGCACCGGCCGTATGCGAGGTCGCTCCAGACCTGTTCTGGATCCCCAGCGGAACCAATAGTTTTCCCGGACGATGGCCGGGGGTGCCGACGGTGACGACCTTCCATGATTTAGGGGAGTACCGTATTCCGGGCAAATACGATTTTGTGCGCACGGTGTTCCGAAAGCGCATCTGCATCCCGCGTGCAGTCCAGCGTTCTGCGGCTTTCACTGCGGTGTCTCAGTTCACAGCTGATGACCTGGCCCGGTTTCTCGGCCTGCGCGATGGGGTTGCGGTGGTCCACAACGGTCCTTCGCCCCATGCTGTGATTCCGGTGGATGAGCCGGAAGCCCTCCTGCAACGGGAGTTTAATCTTTCCGCCGGTCGTTACTTGTTTATCCCCGGGCGGACCGACTACGTGGGCAAAGGGCTGGATTTGATTCTCAACGCCTATGCCCGCCTGAAAGCGGATGTGTTTGGCGATGGGCTGCAGATCGTTTTCGTCGGTCCGAAGGGTGACGGCCACGAGCGATTTGTTCAGCACCTGAACCGGCTGGATGCCAGCGGGAAAACCCTACGCTATCTCGGCCGGGTAGAGGCCAGGGCGCTGGAAGCATTGTATCGCGGATGCATGGCTACGGTATTGCCCTCGCGCTTCGAGGGATTTGGCTTTCCGGTGCTGGAAGCCATGGACAGGGGTGTTCCGGTGCTGTGTTCAGATGCCGGGTCTCTACCGGAGGTGGCTGGCGGCGGAGCGTTGCTCTTTCGCTCGGAAGACGTCGAAGATCTTTGTGCCAAGCTCCGGCAATTGACCGCCGATTCAGACCTGCGCAAGCGGCTCGCCCGTGACGGTCGCAACCGCAGCCACCGCTTTTCCTGGGAAGCCTGCGCAACGGGTATGCTGAAGGTATTTGAGCGGGTGGTGGCTGTTGGGTCTTCCGGCATTTCTACAACCTCTTTGATGGCCTAGATACGACCGTGCGACTGTGCTCCCATGTCATGCGTTTTCTGAGCGCCCTGTTGTCCAAGCGCAACTGGGCACAAAGGCGCGGCAGTACGCGATCAAAACGGGCGACGCTAACCAATATGCGCACGACCTGCGGGATCTGTATGCGAAAGTGATTTCATCTTCGTCCAGTGGTGGTGTGTAGCAGAGGCCTGTAGCAGAGGCCTCTCGAATTTGTCATCACGCACGATAGATTGCGGGAGCGTTATTGGATTGCCCAGTGGAATTTGAACCCTTCGCTTGTGCTGAGCAGTCTCATTTGCTATACGTTTTTCACAGTTAATACCATGAAGCCGCCGGATGAAATTGCCTATTGCTATGCAGATCAAGTGTCGCCAGACGAGTTGTCCCATTTATTGGACCGGATGGCGGCTTATACCGGCGATCGAATTCCGGCAAGGAATGTTTTCCATGTTCCGTTGCGCACTCCCGAGAAGGAACGAACAAGCCTGACCCATACGATATCCGTGACGGCCCGGAAGTCGGATGGCACGTTAGTCGGTTATTTGCGGATCCTGACGGATCACGCCTACATCTTCTACATTCTGGATGTGATGGTGGCCCCGGATTGGCGAAAGCGCGGCGTCGGCAAGCGCCTGATGCAGATGGCTGTTGAGCGGTGCAAGGCTGACGGATTTATCAAGATATTTCTGACGGCAATCCCCGGAACGGAAGGGTTTTATCGTCCGTTCGGATTCAAGGAAGGGATGTCACCCGTTCTTACTATTCGGGGCGAAGAACACCTGTGAAGATGTGCGGCATGAAGTCGTTTGCATATCCGGGCAATATAGAAGCTGATATTTTGTCCATCGGGGCCGAGCAGATCCCTTACATGCGCACGGAATGGTTTTCTGGCATGATGTTGGAATGCCAGTCGCTTCTGCTTGAACTTCTTGATTGTCCCGGGGGAGGGGTGATTCCTTACACGGCGAGCGGCACTGCCGCCATGGAGTCATACATACAGTCTTTT
>Ga0255345_1005594_pt1 | contig 12801 bp, 12 predicted proteins | sample wastewater_treat_6_FD_192415 | JGI IMG/M metagenome (GOLD analysis project Ga0255345, IMG submission 192415) | Wastewater microbial communities from Lulu Island WWTP, Vancouver, Canada - plant20 | ecosystem: Engineered > WWTP > Wastewater > Unclassified | place: Canada: Vancouver, British... | reverse complement strand
ATTACCCTGCACTGCGACACCAGCCCTGTCTTCGCCATCCTCTGCCAGTTCAACAATTCCTTTGGCCAGTGTTGTAGCATCTTTTAGTCTTTTATCATTAGCCTGCACAGCTGTGAGCGGCTCGATTCCGCCATCGGGAGCAAATTTTAAAATGCCCGGAATTGACTCAGTAGCATCTTTCAGTCTGCGGTCGTTGCCCTGAACCGCGACTCCAGCTTTATCTTCTCCGTCTTCTGCCAACTCTACAATCCCTCTGGTCTGTGTTGTAGCATCTTTCAGTCTGCGGTCGTTGCCCTGAACCGCGACTCCAGCTTTATCTTCTCCGTCTTCTGCCAGCTCTACAATCCCTCTGGCCTGTGTTGTAGCATCTTTCAGTCTGCGGTCGTTGCCTTGAACCGCAACTCCAGCTTTATCTTCTCCGTCTTCTGCCAGCTCTACAATCCCTCTGGTCTGTGTTGTAGCGTCTTTCAGTCTGCGGTCAGAAGACAGAACAACAGAATCACTTGAGGATTCTCCATCATTCGCTATTTTGACTATTCCTAGGCTAAATGAAGAGGCTTCTTTAAGCCTGTTATCGTTCGCCTGTACAACAGTTCCCGAATCCTGTCCTCCATTGGGCGCCAGTCTGCATATACCGGGCTTGTTGGTTGTTGCAGGTTGTATCCTGGAATCGTTTCCTGAAATGACAGAACGATCTATATATTCTCCATCAGCACATATTCTTACTATCCCGAAGTTTTCAGAAGTGGCATGCTGGAGCCTTGTATCGTTAGATTGCACAACTGCCCCTGGATTTGTTTCTCTGTTATGGGCAAGTTTAACTATACCGGGTCTGGTCTCTGTCGCGGGCTGGAGCCTCAAATCATCGGATTGAACAGCAAGCCCGGGTGTTGATTCATTATGATTGGCCAGTTGAACAATACCTTTAAATACAGTTGAAGCATCGCGGAGCCTGCTGTCGCTGGCCTGAACAACAGTGCCGGGGAGGTTTTCACCATCTCTGGCAAGGCGGACCATGCCCGTATGAAAAACCGACGCATGAGGAGTAATGTCTCCCATGTTGTGCGTATGCCTGTATTCCATTGGCGCTGCAGAAATTTCAATACCTGCAATCCGTAGTGCGTAGGAACCATTGGTCATTCTTCTTACCGGGGCTTCAATACGCACAAACCTGGCAGTTCGTATATCGGTTTGCCAGAAATATCTTTTTGCATTTTCTCCATCAAAATTTTTCTCCTGGAGAAGAGTTATCCAGATATCTTCATCGATAGAGGTCTCTACATGAAACTGTTCGGGAAATCCGTCATTTCCCGGAATCATAAGAAGCCTGTTTATGCAATATATCCTTCCAAGGTCGATAATGATCGATTCACGGGCAGAAGAATTTTTTGGCGCGGATTCCCAGTGGTCATTGATGTTACCCGTAAACATTTTTTCCGGGCCGCATCCTTCGGCAGAACTGGTTGACTTTACCGAGGTCAGGCCGTATAATCCAGCCTCGATTTTTCCGATTTCGGCATAGTAGTTTGAGTGCATAACTGCAGGATCGGTAATTACCAGTTTCAGGTAACGCAGAAAGATCAGGGGGATGAATATTTCGTGATCTTTTGAACTGAGAGAGGTATTTGATTCAGAATATAATATGCACCATTCATTTGCATCTGAGCTGCCTTCGAAACGGAAACCGTTAGGGAATGTAGAAGTCCCGTTTGGTGAGGATTCAAGCCGCAGGTAATCAACAGGGACATTTGCGCCGAAGTCGATGACAAGCGATTCCCTGACAGGAGCGGACCTTTTTTTTGTACACCAGAATCCACTGTCAGAAAGGACATTTGCCGCCTGGCAAGTGTCGTCTTCGCTGCTTGTGGATGCGTAAATTGTGCCGTTGTGAAGTGTTTTTTTGCAGATATCTATAAAATTCATTTTATCTCCGGTTGTTTTCATTATTGTACCGATCATAAGCGGTTGCCGGGAGATCTGATTATGCCACTGCTTGTGACGGAATAAAAGGTGTTATAACAGAAACCATAATCCGGATTTTATTTGTGTCAATTAAAAATCGGCGGATAAAGCGCATCATTGATGGAAGGATTTATACCATGCGACTATGCTTAAAATTCCGACAGCAATCCTTAAAAATGAATCAACATATACTATCATACGCAGATCCCGGGGCGTAAAATCCTTTTCAGCTGTCAGAAAAGCACTGCGGATTTTTTCAGGATATATCATAAGGAAGGGGCCTGTGAGAACCATAAAAACTCCTACCCAGAAGAGAATAGTCTGGAGACTTCCTTTGAAAACAATCAACGGGAAACCTGCCGCGATTAAAACAAAACCATGGACAGGGAATAACCGGGATAGGGCCCACGTCTTCCAGAGCCTGAACAATTTAGCAGGCAAAAATAGCTCCGAAAGGCCGGCAAAAAGCTGGAAGATACCGAATAAAAGTATGTATAATTCAAGCATTGAATTTACCGAGCCATTCAGTAATATTCCGGTCGATAATCTTAAGATCTTTATCATCAGTAAGGTTATGGTCTCCGCCGTTGATGGGAAGCGGCGTGCAATTTGTCTTGCAGTTCGCGGTAAACAGGGCGAGGTTGCTGAAATCAACAACAGCATCGTCCGTTCCATGTATAAGAAGAACGGGGCAATCTATTTTTTTGACAGCATCAACCATTGAAATTCCGATGATCTCCTTCAAAAAACTGTTATTGACCATAATCCCGGAAATTTCGCTGTATCCGCGGTCATCGAGTTCCGGCAGTTGATCTTTTATCCGGCCTGGGATAATAGCGCCCAGATCAAGGGGCGTGGCAATGAGCATCAGTGACTGTATAGATATGGCTGCTGAAGAGGCAAAAAGCAGGGTTACGGCAGAGCCCATGCTTGAGCCCATAAGATGCAGCCGCTCTACACCGCGTTTTATGAATTCATCTGCTGCACATTCAAGTTCACGCACCTGCCGCAGAATGGACAGATTCCGGGTGTTATTTTCAAAATTTTCGGCCGAAGAAAAATTGAATGTCATCAGGCTGTATCCGGAGGAAACTATACTCTGTGCCAGTCTGGTGATTTTATAACCGTCCATGCTGGAAAAAAGACCGTGGCTGAATATTACGCCGCTTTTATTTTCAGGGTTGTCGCAGTAGATTCGACCGGAAAGATCATGCCCTGCTATGCCGGGGAAAAGAAATTCTTCTGTATACATTATTTCCCCGAGTAATTGAGCTCAATCAACGGTTCAAAATAACCTTCAGAATCACTGCCGTCTATGGATATTGTGTCTGCCTTTAGTTCGAGTTTACGTGCGCGGGTGCTGCCGGTTATTCTGCCTTTGAATATAAAATATGATGATTTGACATTTAAAAAGTCTTCTTTAAAATTAAGGTTCTTCAGGCGTTCTTCCCTTTTCATAGCAGATATATTTATCCGGAGCGTATCAGGATCCTCGATGGTGTAAACACCTTTGAAAATAATAGAACTGTCGTGCAGGTAGAGCACTACAATTGCCTTGTAGTTTCTGTCAAACCTGAAGTAATAGCCGTAATTATCGCTGTAAATAAGTTCCCAGGTCCCGCGGAGATTGGTAAAATTCAGGCCTGTCCTGGCAGCGGCATCACTACCTGAAAGATTATTTATCGGTAAAATAAAAAGCAAAGCTGTAAATAAGGGCAGAATTTTTGTTTTCATGAATGTCTACCTGTAACATTTATTAGTTAAGTAATACTTATTTTTCAGTGGATGTCAATTATCATTTATTGTAATTGACAAATATTGGTCTTTTAAAACAGTTCGGGATACAGACCTTAACATGGGGACGACCTGGTTTCGACTGCATTGATGGGTCTGTAGTTGCATGCCGAGTGCGCTGTCACCTCGTAAATCCTGGCAGAATAAAGATAATCGCAAACGATAATTTTGCTCTTGCAGCCTAATTGGCTGCAATGTCTTTAATCATTCTTCTCCCCCGGGAGGATTAAAGGCATCAAATTACAGGGGATAGCCCGATTCTGTGTTCCCGGGATGAAGGCGAAATTTCAGGGAAATCGGCTTTCAGAACAATGCCTGTTTTTGGGCTGACAGCTTAAATTAAAGAAACAGGATAAGCATGTAGAAGCTGCAGATTTGTGATGTAGGACGCGGGTTCGAGTCCCGCCGTCTCCAATACTAAAGGAATGAATTCAGAACTTTACGGCCGCAATCATTGACAGTGATGAGCACCAGATCGTGTTCGCCTGTGACCTCGTATTCAATAATTCCAAAGTGCTTCAGCCAGGTAAGAATATAAAAATCTACGAATGATATCATGAAATAATCATTCGCTTCGCATATTCCGGTTACTGAAAAAAAGTCAGCGGCAATCTCTTCAATACTAACTTCAGTAAGTGTAGTCCGGATAATTTCAAGGAAAGCATCCCTGTTGTCGTAAGTTTTTTCGGCTGCTTCGGGTGATGACGGGAAAATTATCCTCCAGTCACATTCGTTCCAGAATGCCCTGAGCAGAACGGGATAGAGTTTTTCTTTTTCGGTAAAGATCTCTGTTATAAAGGCCTGGCCGTCACGGTCCGAGATAAGATCGGCTGATCTCATTATGTTTACCATCTGCTTGAGGTAGATTACAAGCAGATCAAGATCATTTATCTGTGATGTGTTTTTAAGAGATTCGGCTAACTGGTTATAAAAAGCTGTATTGAATGATTTGTCTCTGTTTATAATTATACGTTCGGTTGTAATTTTTTCCGTGATAACCTCTGCGAGCTGGAGAGCAAAGCATTCGTTAATCGGAATTGAGAAGGTTGAATCTGCATTGTGAAGCGAGGAATAGAATCTGGTTATTGAATCAAAATTATTTAAGGCGGAATTGGCACCGTTATTTTTCACAGGCTTTTCTGTGTTGCGGAATAAATATTTATTACAGATACGGGTGTTTTGTCTGGTTATGTTTTTATCGTAATAAATCATTATTATCAATCTGCGTTTTTTTTATCTCCGGCGAGCTGCCGGAGCCAAGCGTATGAGTAAAATACTTATGGTAAGAATTGATGATTATTAATTGTAAACAGGGTTAAGCTAAAATTAATTTTAGTCAAGATAAAAATTTTTATATTTCTCTATTTTTTATATCATAGTCAGCGCCTTAACAGCTTCAGGATTAATGTTTCCCTGAACTGTAAGCGACATTTCAGGATTGGTCACCAGAAGTTCTGCTGTGCGAGAAGCATCCACTTCATTGTTAATTGCGGCTTTATGCTTTTCAGAAAGACCCATACCTGAGGCAATCTCTGAGATTTTTTTATTATTATCTGCAGAAAATGCAGAAAGGTTGTTGTTGATTTGAGAAAAAGTTTCAGGATCAACCCTATTGCCGGCAGCAAGCTTCTCTGCGGCTGCTCCCATGTCCGCTAACTGCTGTGTAAAATTGTCAGGTAAATCACCGCGACCGGGTGAATTGTTCACCGGCACTGAAACAATTTCACCGTAGGCCTGCATTGTTCCCTGAATGCCTGCAATTTCAGTTCCAAGTTCCTGCATGTCTACGCTGCCTGTTGTCATCGCCTGGTAGGCTATAGTCCTCATCCTTGCAGATATATCCATCGCTTTTTGAATAAGCGCGCGTGATGACTGGGCAATTGTCAGGGCGTCGATCATTGCCCTGTCGCGTTGAAGTTTTGCTGTTATTTCACCTGTATGCTGGTTGTTGAGGTTCGCGGTGCCGGATGTGACCGGGACCTGAACTCTTGAGAAAGCGCTTCCCGCGAGAGGCATCCCCGCATAATTAACATCCGCTGTTATCTTCATAATTATACCCCTCCCTAGTATAAATAGACATTATTAATTTATTGATGAAATATGGTTAATGTCAAATAATTTTTGTCCGCTGCCTGTCATGTTCAGACCTGTTCTTTATAGTGTTAGTAGAGATTTTAATCAGCATTATTTGACTTTTTTGTCGAAAATATAATATATATTCACTGTTATTCCCTTTCTGTTTTGCAGATAAATTTTGCCGATCCTCGTAATGGAATGGGGCCGGGGATTGCCAATATCTTGCATTGAAAGGTTTTCAGGAATAATTGCTGATAAAAACTAAACTTTTCTCCGGACAAGTAATATGAAAAGAATTGTAATCATGCTATTTTTTTTGTCGATAACCGCAGGCCTGCATGCCTCTATCGCTGTTATGCCATACAGGATGGAACTGCCCACAGGTGATATCTCGGGCAGGGATTATTCCAAACTGCTTTCGCTTACCATACTTCTTTCAAAGGTCACGGATGTACTTTCGCCTGAGGAATCGGAAATCGGTATGAGGCAGATGGGGATTAAACCGGAAGGTTCAATTACAGAAGAAAATCTGTATAATTTTGGAATTAGGTATAAACTGGATTATATTCTGATCGGAACAGTTACAAAAAGGAAGGGGCTGTATAATTTTGACAACGTCTATTATTCTGTTAAAACCAGACAGATAGTATCCCGGAATAAAAATTCAGCATCGGATATTTTTAAACTTGCCCGGCAGGAGGTAAAAGACACCCTCTTCAGCCTGCCTCAGAAAGAATCGGCTAAGCAACAGAAAAATGCTGATATCGCATTTGTAATAGATCTTTCATACAATATGTCTGATGAATGGGATACGGTAAAAGATGCGATCAATGAAACCAACACTTCCCTTGTAGGGAAGTACAATGTTGATACAAGAATTTTTCTTCTTCCGTTTTCAGACAGAAAGGACCAGGAGCTTGCAACGGTTCATAATAATTCAATAAAGGGTTTAAGGGAGCAGCTTGAATCACTGTGGCCGACCGGCTCACCGGACATGAACAGGTTTATGTCTGTGCTTAATCACACAATCCGGAATTTAAAGTGGAGAAGCGGTTCGGTAAAAGAGATAGTAATTATAACAAATTCAGTTCTGACAGGCATATTTATGAGCGAAAAATATGCTTCAGAGGCAAAGAAGCGTGGAATAAAGATTTCTGTTATAAGTTGCGGGAAGGTTACAGGGGAATTCGGAGACATCGAAAGGCTGCCTGAATTAACAGGAGGTTCTGTTTACAGCGTTTCGTATCACCAGACCGTTCACGACGCACGCGGTGAAAAGCGTGAGCTTTACCTTCAGCGCGGCAGGATTTTCCATTCAGTTTCTCTTTACAGGCAGTGGAGAAAAGGTGTTCTGGTTTCGGCTGGTAAAAATACGAAATATGTAAAAGTTCCGGATTTTTTTGAAGAGATCTATTTAACTGAAAACAGGGTCACGCCTGACAAAATGGCGCAGGTTTATTCTGATTCAAAGCGTGCGAGTCTGCTTGAAAAGGCGCGTTTGCAGAATAATATGGGAGATATAATGGAAGTGATTCAGGGCTCCTTTACAGGAACATCAATTTCGGCAAATTACGGGAAAGCCCTTATCTCAGACGGAAAAATTTCAATGTGGGTGCGTGTGACGGATAAGAAGATTATGCAGGATTTTATTCAGAATGAGGGGCGGGGTTTTTATACAAAATTGGGAGTAGTTGTGCGCGAGTCAAAAACCGGCGAGTATGGTGTTGAGCTTCTGCCGGCGATTACGGGTGTGACAGCGGATTATATACCGGAGATATGCAGGGCAACTTTAACCGGCATCATTAAGAAGGCTGATGCGTACAGTTCAACCGGCGCGGGTTATCCGCCGGTATGGTTTATTGATGTCAGGATTGAGAACTGTGAAAGTTATGAAAGAGCAAGGGATATCAGGGACTGATGAACAGGGGGCTGGTGCATATATATACCGGTAACGGCAAGGGAAAGACTACCGCGGCCCTGGGGCTCTGCTTTCGTGCCGCGGGTTATGGGTACAGATGCGCCTTTCTCCAGTTTCTTAAAGGGAGAGAGACCGGGGAAATGTTTTCGTGCGCAAAGACCGATCCGGCAATAATTTTTGAACAGTACGGCACAGGGGACTTTCTGTTCGATCATACCGGCCGGAATGCGGCAAAACAGAAGGCTATTGCTGAAAAAGGCATTAACCGGGCGTCTGAAATTATTGCCTGCGCAGAGTTCGATATAGTGGTTCTGGATGAGATAATCACACTGCCATCGCTTCAAATCTGCAGTCAGGATCGGATTATTCAACTGATGCAGAAAGAGAGGGGCCGGACCGAACTTGTGTTGACGGGACGAGGCGCGGGCGAAGAACTCATCCGCCAGGCGGACCTGGTTACCGAGATGAAAGAGATAAAGCACTATTTTAATTCGGGAGTGCCTGCCCGCAGGGGGATTGAATATTAGAGCTGATCCTTCAGATAATCCGAAATTAATTTATCATATTCAGATGTGGTTTTGAAAACCTTGTATGCCAGCTTCAGGTTTATTTCTGCGCTGATTTCTCCGTTATTTTTTTTCATTGTTTCGATTATCATAGGGTAATCCGCGGGATCTATTACAACCGTTACACTCTGAAAATTCTTGGATGCTGATCTGAGCATTGCCGGCCCGCCGATATCGATATTTTCAATGGCATCTTCGAAGGTGCAACCGGGCTTTGATATCGTTTCCCTGAAGGGGTAAAGATTAACCACGATCATGTCTATTGGCTCGATGCTATGTTTTTTCATAGTCTCGACATGTTCCGGATTTGACCTGATTCCAAGGAGCGCGCCGTGAATTTTAGGGTGGAGTGTTTTGACCCTTCCATCCAGCATTTCGGGGAAGCCAGTATATTCAGATACATCAGTAACAGAGAGTTGCGCCTTACGAAGAATTTCAGCTGTCCCGCCTGTTGAAAGAAACTGAACACCGAATTCGGCGAGGCTTTTAGCAAAATCAACGGCCCCGGTTTTGTCAGACAGACTTATAAGCGCCCTTTTTATTTTTGCCATAACTACCCCGGTATTTTATCTTTTTTTGTTCCGAATAGTTTTAAGCAGGGAGTCTATCCTGGAGTGGTTTTCATCAGAGCCTATAAAATTTTTGAAAAGCCATTCATGTGATCTCATTGATGTATCCATACTGTTGTTCATCACGTCTATGCTGTAGCGTTTTGTTTCGATCAGTGTTGAGCGGTCAAACTCAGCCATCTTAATGGCAATTTCAGTTGTCTCTTTTACCACTGTGCCTTCGGGGAAAATGCGCGTAACAAATCCCACACGGAATGCCTCGTGCACATCAATGTCCCTCGCGGTAAGGGCCCACTCAAGGGCAGGGCCGAAACCTATTATGCGGGATAGAGGGTCCAGTACGGGAATTATTGACAGCAACACTTCGCGTTGCCCGAACTTTGCGCGCTCTGACGCGTAGCGTATATCACACATCTGTGTCAGGTCAAAACCTCCCGCCATGGCAGCGCCCCCTATGGCAGCGATAACCGGTTGCGCGCAGAACCTTATCGACCTGTACGCGCGCCAGAAGTTTTCCACAAATTCTTTATTCGCATTCAGTTTTATTTCTTTGACGTAATCCAGGTCGAATCCTGCAGAAAATATTTTTTCGCCGCCTGTCAGGATTATAACCGTAACGTCTTCGCGCGTTTTCAGGTGAAGAAAAAGGTCGCCGATTTCACGGAGCATATCAGGCGAAAGGGAATTCCCTTTGTCAGGCCTGTTAAGGAGAACGGTTGCCACCTGTTTTTCCACATTCAGTTTTAGAAATTGCATTTCCATATTTTATCCTCTTGTCCGGGCATTTAATAATCGGGGCTGAGATCAGCCTGTTCCTTGCCGGTAGTTGTTTTGTAGTGTATAAAGTTAAAAACCGGATTTGTCAATTATATTAACAATTTTGTGTTCAGGTTTTATTGGGGATTGAATTCATTTTTTCGCGCTTAGGATTTTTTTTGTCACAAAGTAAACTGCAACAGCGGCAACAATTATTGAAACAGCAGCAATATTATAGCTGCCTATTATGACAGAAAAATTTTCACGAACCGTGTCCCAGTTATTACCCAGGGAGAATCCGGCATATATCCAGATAAAATTCCATACAGCAGCGCTTATAAAGGCAAAGAAAAAAACTCTGCGCGGTTTCAGAACAGTTATGCCGGCCGCAATGGAAACAACAGATCTTAAGCCGGGCAGAAACCTGTTTGTGAGAACAACGCAGTACCCGTATTTTTCAAACCACCTTTCAGCAGAGAGGATGCTTTTTGTCTGGAAAAAAGAAAAATCCTTTTTCATAAAAAATTCACGTTCAAGAAAATAGCCTACGCCGAAAAGCATCATAAATCCGCAGGTACTCCCAAGTGTGGTAACGGCAAAGACCAGGGGAAAACTGAGAATACCTTTGCCGACAAAGAAAGCGCCAAGTACGGTTATAGTATCGCCCGGTATGGGCGGAAAAAGATTTTCGAGCACCGCGCTTGCGAAGAGCAGGAGGTAAAGCAGGGCTGCGTTTTGCGACAGGCTGGAGATAAGATTATTTAAAAAAATTTCCATGAATTTTAATCCTCATGTATAGAAATGAAAATGCAGCAGAAAAAATCAATCATGAAATTTGCACAGTAAAAAACCTGATGGCTGCATCCTGTTTTTTCAAATGATAATTTATTGACATCGTTTATCATCTGGAGTATTAATTTATCAATCAATAATCATTTTAAAATTCTTCTTTTACATGGTACGGTGATTCCATTTTACATTAAAATATTCAGATGCATGATTATCAGGATGACAGTATAAAAAAAATTCTATGCTACGGTAATTCCAATACATGGGGCTGCAGCCCTGTCGACGGATCGCGTTTCGGAGAGGATGTGCGATGGCCAATGATAATGGCTTCCAGCCTTGGCGCGCAATTCAGGGTAATTGAAGACGCGAAGTGCGGCAGAACAGTTCTTGACCTGAACTCTGATCCCGAACTTAACGGCATCGCCTGGATTGATTCAAAGATCGAATCGTACGGCCCTCTTTTCGCGGCGGTCGTCTGCCTCGGCATAAATGATATTTTTGATTCAGGTGAAATCCCCCTGCCCCGGATTCTTGACGGCCTGAAAAAAATCAGCGGAATAATAAAAGAATCCCACAAAAAGCGCGGAGAACCTGCGCCGGCTATAATAATGCTGACACCCGTTATGCCGGGGACTCAGCCGGAAGAGATGAACTTTTATCAACTTCAGTTGAACAAGGCCGCGGCCTTGATTGCGGAATACGCAATACTGGCCCGTGAAATGGGTTTTCTCTGCCTTGATATTTCCGGGGAAATAAGGGCAAGCGATAAGGACGGTTCGCACCTGGAGCCTGAATCCCATATAAAGCTCGGCGTCGCCGTTGCTGAATTCGTTAAAGCGGAACTTTTATGAAGAGTGACAGCCTGCTGCTTAACCGGAATTTGCATATTGTTTTCTGCATTACAATGATCGCGGTAATGGAGGTGGCAATAATTTCACCGGTCCTTCCAGCGATTGCATCGTCGCTGGCAATCACTTCTAAGCAGGCAAATCTGATGATTGTTTTTTTCACAATGCCCGGGATCTTCCTTTCGCCGTTCATGGGAATTGCAGGCGACCGCTTCGGCAGAAAAAAAGTACTGGTTCCATCACTGATAATTTTCGGCATCTGCGGGTCACTCTGTTTTTTTGTGAAAGATTTTAAACTTATACTGCTGCTCCGTTTTTTTCAGGGAACAGGCGCTGCTTCTCTTGGTTCACTTAACCAGACCGTTATTGGCGATATATTCCCAGGCAGGGAGAGGGTTACAGCCATGGGATACAACAGCACTGTTCTGAACATTGGGACAATGATTTACCCTGCAATTGGAGGCGCGACTGCGCTGCTTGGCTGGCATTACCCCTTTCTTGTTTCACTCCTCGCGTTCCCTGTTGCCCTACTTGTCGCGTTTTCACTGGATAATCCTGAACCTGTCAAGAACGAGAGGATCGGACAGTATCTGAAAGAGTCGTTCCATCTTCTGAAGAGGCGGCAGACAGTAGCCCTTTATTTCACCACATTCGCGGCCTTCACCATGTTATACGGTATTATTCTCGCATTCTACCCCTATTACCTCAAGGAGCGTTTTGCGGCATCCCCTTTTCTTACCGGGATCGTTTTATCGTCATCATCGGTGGGCGCGATGATAGGTTCATTCAATATGGGGCGTTTTGCCCGCATATTCAGTTCAAAAAGGATGATGGTCGCGGCATTCGTTTTTTATATTCTTTCACTGGGAATAGGTTTTATAATACCGACAGCGCTTCTGTTTATGGCGCCTGTTGTGCTGTATGGATTTGCCAACGGCATACTTATTCCGAATGTTCAGACCCAGCTTTCTATTATAGCGCCAATGGAATACCGGGGGGCGTTTATGTCGCTCAACTCTACGATGCTGCGCACCGGGCAGACCGTGGGGCCTCTGCTGTCCGGGATAATTCTTGCAGGAGCGGGCGGGGATTATGTTTTTATCTGGGGCGCTCTGTTCGCGCTGCTCATAATTTTAGTAATAATACGCGCAGTTCCAGATATGGGCGGGCTTGAAGTTTAATGAATTGCAGCTAATTATTGTTCTGGAGTAGCAATAGAGGTTTTTTGGGCTCATTCCGTAAATTTGGGAAAGGGAAAGTGCTCTGAGCCCTTTCCCGGCTCAGAGCATGATTCCCCTCAGGAAAAAGAAAAAAAAATGCTCTGAGCAAGAAAAAATTTTATCATCTTACAATCCCGAAACGTATTAATGTTAAACAGCATACAGGATGGTAACCATGTCAAATCCGCCGCGACAAATATTACAGGACGTCACCTATCACGTATTCACACGCTGTATTGAGCTAAAAAATCATCTGTCCCATGATTACGCCAAGAGGATCGCCGTTGATGTCCTCGCCGACGC
>Ga0255345_1005589_pt1 | contig 12810 bp, 10 predicted proteins | sample wastewater_treat_6_FD_192415 | JGI IMG/M metagenome (GOLD analysis project Ga0255345, IMG submission 192415) | Wastewater microbial communities from Lulu Island WWTP, Vancouver, Canada - plant20 | ecosystem: Engineered > WWTP > Wastewater > Unclassified | place: Canada: Vancouver, British... | reverse complement strand
TGCAAATTTTTTACTTTCCAGAGTAGAACCTTTGAAAGATGCTTTTGTGCAAGTAAATCCTTTTGAAACTAAAAAAGAAGTTTTTTCAAATTTAGCAGGTGCTAAAGCTATGCACAAAGTTATTGAAGATGGTGGTTTGTTGTGTATATTTGCAGCAGGAGAAGTATCTACTAAATATAAAAATTCAAAATACGTTGAAGATAAAGCTTGGGCACAAAATATAATGAGATTTATTAAATCGACCAATGTGCCAGTCATTTCAGGCTTTGTTGATGGTCAAAACAGTAAATGTTTCCATTTTTTAGGAAAAATCAACCCCATACTTAGAACAGCAAGCTTGCCACGCCAACTTTTAAATAAGAAAAATTTAGAAGTTTGTTTGAGATTTACACCACCTTTATCACCTAAAAATATAGAACAAATAGAAAACAATAAATTATTAGCAGATTTCTTAAAATCAAGAACATATTTATTAAAACACGAAGAAGTAGAAAAATATAACTCAGACCAAAAAAAATATGCTGAAATTATTGAAGCTCAAGATAAAGACTTGCTAAAAGCAGAGATTGAAAAAATAAAAAAGACAGACTTGCTATTTGATTCAGAAAACTATTTGGTGTTTTTCTCAGAAAAAAAAGATATTCCTGTAATTTTTACTGAATTGTCGCGATGTAGGGAAATTGCTTTTAGAGCGATAGGAGAAGGTACAGGTGACGCAACAGATGAAGATAAATATGATGATTATTATAATCATTTATTTATTTGGGACGAAGTTGAAAATGCTTTAGTGGGTGCTTATCGAATAGGAATAGGCAAACCTATATTAGAAAAATTTGGCAAAAAAGGCTTTTATTTGAATACGCTTTTTAAATTTCAAAATGGATTTGAAGAATATCTCGAAAAATCAATGGAAATGGGAAGGTCTTTCATAGTTCCAGAATATCAAAGAAGGACATTACCATTGTTTTTGTTGTGGAGAGGTATTTATTTTGTTACTCAGAAATATCCAGAATATAAATATTTAATTGGTCCAGCCAGCATTTCAAGCATATATTCTGAAAACGCTAAAATTTTAATGATTGAATTTTTGAAAAGGTATCATGGTTGGCAAGAATTGGGCAAATTTGTGGAACCAAGAAATAAATACGAATACAAATTAAATCATCATCACGAGAAAGTTTTTGAAGTTTATGCAGACGATTTGGCTCTAATGGATAGACTAATTAGAGATATAGATATCAATCATTATGCAATGCCTGTGTTAATAAAAAAATATCTTTCTTTAGGTGGAAAAATATTAGATTTTAATGTTGACCCAGAATTTAATTTTGCTATAGATGGATTGGTAGTTTTGGATATTGGGGTAGTATCTCAAGAAGTTATAAATTCGTATAAGTAAGATTTTTATTTTTTCCAGTTTTTTTGTTTTGAAAATTATTTATGAAAGCTGCACTTTTAACTATTGGCGATGAAATTTTAATAGGACAGATTGTTGATACAAATTCAGCCTGGATTAGCAAAAAACTTAATGAAATAGGAGTTAAGGTCGAGAAAATTTTATCTATTGGTGATACTGCCGAAGAGATAAAATGGGCTGTAAACTTCTTAATGTCCGAAAATGATATAGTTGTTGTTACAGGCGGTTTGGGTCCAACAAAAGATGATATTACAAAAACTGTTTTATGCGAAATTTTTGATACAAAATTGGTTTTTAATCAACAAGCTTTAGACAATATAAATGAATTGTTGGGAAAGCGTAATGTGCCAATAAATAAAAACAACTTCAATCAAGCTATGGTGCCAGAAGCTGCAACAATTTTTAATAATAAAAGAGGAACCGCACCAGCAATGTTATTTGAGAAAAATAATTCATATCTAATTTCAATGCCAGGTGTGCCTTGCGAAATGCAATATATTACCGAAACTTATTTAGTTCCATTTGTAAAAGAAAAATTTAGAATAAATAATATTTTTCACAAAACGCTTTTATGTTCAGGTATTGCAGAGTCGGTGCTTGCCGAAATGCTTGAAGATTTAGAAGACTCAATGCCAAATTATATGAAATTGGCTTATTTACCAGCTTTAGGTTTTATTAGATTAAGACTTAGTATTTATGATTATAAGCCTGAATATCAGGGGGCTGTGGACAAAGTGTTGGAGGAAATTAGAAAATTAATTGGAAATAAAATTTTGGCAGAAGAGGATTTAAAACCCGAAATAATTATCGGCAATATTCTGAAAAGTCAAAATAAAACTATATGTACAGCCGAATCGTGTACAGGTGGACGAATAGCTTCTTTATTAACTTCTGTACCAGGAAGTTCTCAATATTTTTATGGTTCAGTTGTTTCTTATGATAATTCTGTAAAGCGAAATTTATTAGGAGTAAGTTCCGAAGATTTAGAAAGTTATGGAGCTGTTTCTCAGCAAGTTGTAGAGCAAATGGCTAAAGGAGCTTTAGAATTATTGAAAACTGATTATGCCGTTTCGGTAAGTGGTATTGCTGGACCAGACGGCGGAACAAGCGAAAAACCAGTAGGAACAGTCTGGATTGCAGTTGCTTCAAAAGAAAAAATCCTGTCCAAAAAAGTTCAATTTTTCAATGATAGGGAAATAAATATAAGACGAGCCACAAATACCGCTTTGGCAATGATGATACATTTTATTAAGGGAGAGTAATGCTTTGTAATACCTAAATTTTTAATAAATAAATTGTAAAACCAGTAATTTTTAATAGTATTATCCCAATTAAATTTGTAAATTTGACGCATAAATAACAAAAGAAAAAATGAATATAAATAAAATGGCAAAACCTTTTTTAAAATGGGCAGGTGGAAAAACTCAACTTCTCAATGATATTGAATTGATTTTGCCAAAAAATTTAGTAAAAACAAATTTTACTTATATAGAACCTTTTGTTGGAAGTGGAGCAGTTTTATTTTGGATGTTAAATAATTTTCCAAATATAAAAAAGGCTGTGATAAATGACATTAATACAGACTTAATCAATACATATAAAATAATAGCAGACAAACCAAACGAACTTATTTCAATTCTTGAAATTTTACAAAATGAATATCATAGCTTAGATGAAAAAGCCGATAAGAAAAAAGAGTATTATTATCAAAAAAGAGAATTGTATAATACGCGTAAAAGTACAAATACAGAACAAGCAGCTTTTTTTATTTTTTTAAATCGCACATGTTTTAATGGTTTGTATAGAGTAAATAGAAAAAATGAATTTAACGTTCCTATTGGAAGTTATAAAAAGCCGATGATTTGCGATAGAGAAAATATTTTGGCAATAAACAAGTCTCTTCAAAAAGTTGAAATTTTAAGCGGAGACTTTGAGCAAACATTAAAATATGCCAATCCAAACTCTTTATTTTATTTTGATCCACCATATAAACCTTTGAGCAACACATCAAGTTTTAACTCATATACAAAAGATGAGTTTGATGATTTAGAACAAATTCGACTTAGAGATTTTTGTAATAAATTAGATGTCTTGGGTCATATATGGATTTTAAGCAACTCAGATGTGAAAGGGAAAAATCCAAAAGATAATTTCTTTGACGATTTATATTCAAATTTCCATATTTATAGAGTTGAAGCAAAAAGAACTATTAATGCAAACCCTAACAAAAGGGGGAAATTAACAGAATTATTAATAACCAATCAAGTCGATATAAAAGAATATGTCCAAGCAATTTGAAAAATTTTTATCTCAACTTTCTGAAACAAATGCAACACTTGATTACTTTACCGATTTTGATAAGGTAAAAGAAAATGTAAATAAAATTTCAATTAAATTAACTCAGTTGAATTATTTGATTGGAAAAAAGGATTTAAAAAAGCTGTTAGAGAGTTATTCGATGAAAATCCAAAAGTTTTCGAAGTATTAGATATATTAATTGCTGTCCGAAAAAATAAAACAGCGAAAACATTTAATAACCATGGTAAAGTAGTAATCTTAGATGACTATTTTACTTCGCCTGAATTAATTGTAGAATATTTGGAAGAGACAGGTTTGTATGAAATTTTTAAAAATAAAGATATTACAAATTTAGTTGATTATGTCTTTGGAGTTGAGGTTGGATTAGATACTAATGCTCGTAAGAACAGAGGTGGCGATAATATGTCAAAAGCAGTTTCTCGAATTTTTAACATAGCAGGGATTTCTTATGAAAAAGAAATACTTAGTACTTCTTTTTCCGAAATTGTTAGTTTAGGTGCAGATGTTAAGCAATTTGATTTTGTAATAAAAACTAAAAAGAAAACTTATTTGATTGAAACTAATTTTTACAACAGCGGTGGCTCTAAACTAAATGAAATTGCTCGTTCTTACTCTGATCTTGCACCAAAAATCAACCAATATGATAATTATGAATTTGTTTGGATAACAGATGGACAGGGTTGGCTTACTGCTAAAAATAAGTTAGAAGAAGCTTTCAATACAATTCCAAAAACATACAATTTGAAAACTTTAAAGAATTTTATAACTTTACTGAAAAGTGAAGGCGTAATTAAACTATAATGATAAAACCTTATTTTAAATCTTCAGACAAAAATTTCTATCTTCTTCATGGAAATACTATGGAGCTTTTGCCACAATTTGAGCATAAGTTTGATATGGTTTTTGCTGATCCGCCTTATTTCTTGTCAAATAATGGATTGTCTATTCAAAATGGGCAAATTGTAAGTGTGAATAAAGGCAAATGGGACAAGTCAGAAGGTTTTGAGTTTATTAATGATTTTAATCGCAAGTGGTTGTCGTTAGTGCGTGACAAAATGAAAGAAGATGCCACTATTTGGATTAGTGGAACTATGCATAATATTTTTTCTGTTGGTCAAATTCTTACAGAACTTGGCTTTAAAATACTGAATATTATTACTTGGGAAAAAACTAATCCACCACCAAATTTTTCTTGTAGATATTTTACTTATTCGACAGAACAAATTATTTGGGCAAGAAAGAACGAAAAAGTACCTCATTATTTTAATTATGATTTAATGAAGCAGTTGAATGGGAATAAGCAAATGAAAGATGTTTGGACTTTACCAGCTATTGCTCCTTGGGAAAAATCATGTGGAAAACATCCAACACAAAAACCTCTTTCAGTTTTAACTCGTCTAATTTTGGCTTCTACAAAACCAAATGCTTGGATTTTGGATCCTTTTGCTGGAAGTTCAACAACAGGAATTGCCGCTAATTTATTAAATAGAAGGTATTTAGGCATTGACCAAGAAGAGGATTTTTTACTAATTAGTAAAAATCGAAAACTTGAGATAGAAAACAAAAAACTTGCTGCTAAATATAAGGAGAAAATTAGTGGCTTCAATACTAAAAATGAATTAGAATTATTTTTATTTAAAGAACCGAAAACAGAATATGGAACTGAACTTAATTTTGATTAAAATGAGTTAGTTTTATAAATATTTTTTACTGGTACCCATCAATTTTTGTTCAAAACTCTGTTAATACAAAGTTTTCATATTTTAAATTTCTTTTCTATTAGCTTGTATCTTTACAAAAAAAGTTTTTTGTTTTGGTATTAAATTATATTTGGATAGCATTTTTTGTAATTGGTTTTATAGTTGCACTTGTAAAACTAATTTTTTTTGGAGATGTAAGTGTTTTTCCTGAGATTATGAATGGCACTTTTGATAATGCTAAGCTTGGTTTTGAGCTTTCGTTGGGATTGACAGGTGTTATGACTTTGTGGCTTGGAATTATGAAAATTGGCGAAAAAGGAGGAGCTATAAATTATTTATCAAGAATTATTTCTCCATTGTTTAATAAACTTTTCCCAGATATTCCCAAAAACCACCCAGTGCATGGTTCTATGGTTATGAATATTGCTGCTAATATGCTTGGATTGGATAATGCAGCTACGCCACTTGGCTTAAAAGCTATGAAAGAGTTGCAGGAAATAAATCCAAATAAAGAAAAAGCCTCAAACCCGATGATAATGTTTTTGGTTTTAAACACTTCGGGACTAACAATAATCCCTATTAGCATAATGGCTTATAGAGCTTTAATGGGAGCAGCAAATCCTTCAGATATATTTTTGCCAATATTAATTGCTACATTCGTATCAACTTTAGTAGGAATTATTACAGTGTCAATTTTTCAAAAAATAAATTTATTCTGTAAAGAAATATTGATTTTTCTTGGTGGAATTACACTTTTAATGGGTGGCTTAGTTTATGGTTTTACTTTGCTCGCTGCATCACAAATAAATGTTTATTCCTCACTTATTGCAAATCTTATTTTATTTTCAATAATTATTAGTTTTATAGTTTTGGGGATAAGAAAAAAAATAAATATTTACGATGCCTTTATCGAAGGAGCAAAAGACGGATTTAATGTTGCGGTAAAAATAATTCCTTTTTTAATTGCTATTTTGGTTGCTGTTGGTGTTTTTAGAGCTTCAGGAGCATTAGATTTTGTGATGCAAGGATTAAAATATTTATTTGCTTCTGCTGGAGCAGGAGTGGAGTGGATTGATGCTTTGCCAGTAGCTTTAATGAAACCCTTGAGTGGAAGTGGAGCAAGAGGATTAATGATTGACACAATGACAATGTTTGGCGCAGATTCCTTCGCTGGACGTTTGGCTTGTACTTTTCAAGGGGCAACAGATACAACTTTCTATATTTTAGCAGTTTACTTTGGCTCGGTAGGAATTAAAAATACAAGATATGCCGTCTCTGCCGGTTTAATTTCTGATTTGGCAGGGGTAATTGCTGCTATATTTGTGGCTTACCTTTTCTTTGGTTGATGTTGTTTATAATTACTTTTGTAATATTTAATTTTTGAATTACTTTTGTAAAAAATAATAAGATGATACCGTTTTGTACACCACGAATTGATGATAAAACTATTGCAGAAGTTGTTGACACTTTAAAAGGTGGTTGGATAACAACTGGACCAAAAACTAAACTTTTCGAAAAAAAAATATCTGAATATACAGGAGCAAAATCGACTCTTTGCCTTAATTCTGCTAGTGCAGGTTTAGAGCTTATGTTAAGATGGTTTGGAGTTGGACCTGGCGATGAAGTAATTGTGCCTGCATATACTTATTGTGCTTCGGCAAATGTTGTAGTGCATTGTGGAGCAGTTCCTGTTTTAGTGGATATTGACGAAAAAACTTTCAATCTGAATATCTCACAACTTAAAAATCTTGTAAATAAACGAACAAAAGTTATTATGCCTGTCGATATTGCTGGTTTACCATGCAATTATGATGAAATTAATAATTTTGTAAACTCACCAGCTGTTAAATCACTTTTTAAGCCTAAAAATGAAATTCAAAAAACTTTAGGAAGAATTTTAATATTGTCTGATTCTGCACATTCTTTTGGAGCAGAATATAAAGGACATAAAACAGGTTCTTTGTGCGATATTTCTGTTTTTTCTTTTCATGCGGTTAAAAATCTTACAACTGCCGAAGGTGGAGCTGTAACTTTAAATTTACCAAAACCTTTCGATAACGAAGAATTATATAAATTTCTTTGTGTTTTGAGCTTGCACGGACAAAATAAAGATGCTCTTGCAAAAACAAAAGGAAATTGGAGATATGATGTGATTACTGCTGGCTTTAAGGCAAATATGACAGATATTCAGGCTTCTCTTGGCTTAGTAGAGCTTGAAAGATATGAAAGCGAAACTTTACCAAGACGAAAACAAATTTTCGATTTTTATACTGAAAGTTTTAAAAATAATAAAAACTTTACAGTTCCATTTTATGAAGATGAAAACTACAAATCTTCTTATCACGTTTATTTGCTACGAGTTAATAATGTTGATGAGGCTAAAAGAGATGCTATTATTCAAGAAATTTATGAAAATGGAGTTTCGGTAAATGTTCATTTTCAACCTTTGCCTTTGCTTTCTTTTTATAAAGGTTTAAAATATAAAATGAAAGATTATCCTCAAGCTTACGAAAATTATAAATGCGAAATTTCTTTGCCTGTTTATTACGATTTGAGCGATGAGGATGCAGCTAAAGTTGTTGAAGTTGTGAAAACTGCTGTTGCAAAAATTATTGAAAATAAATAATGAAAAGAATTTTTGATTTACTGTTTTCATTTTTGGGATTAGTAATTCTATCTCCCTTTTTGTTAGTGATTGCAATTTTAATTGTAATTGACTCTAAAGGTGATATATTTTATTTACAACAGAGAGTAGGCAAGGATAATAAAGATTTTAATATTTTTAAATTTCGTACAATGAGACCAAATTCCGATAAGCAAGGTTTGCTTACAGTTGGTGCGAAAGATAGCAGAATTACTAAAATAGGAGTGTTTTTAAGAAAATATAAAATTGACGAATTGCCTCAACTTATTAATGTATTAATAGGTAACATGTCATTTGTTGGACCACGACCCGAAGTCAGAAAATATGTTGATTTATACAATTCGGAACAAAAAAAAGTTTTGACAGTAAAACCAGGTATAACTGATTATGCCTCAATAGAATACAGTAACGAAAACGAATTGTTAGCAAGATCCGAAAATCCCGAAAAAACTTATATTGAAGAAATAATGCCTGCAAAACTTGAACTAAATTTAAAATATATCAAAGAAGCAAGTTTGCTAACAGACATTAAAATAATTTTTAAAACTTTTGCGAAAATCGTTTCATAGATTTTTAAAACTTGTTCCAAAACATTTTTATTCCTAAAAAATAAATATTAACTTTGTATCGTCATTATGACAGGGGTGCCAAACAGGCTGAGATCATACCCTTTGAACCTGATGCGGGTAATGCCGCCGTAGGGAGGAATTGATTACAACCGTTTAGTTTCATCCCAATTAAATTTTTATTAACTTAATATTTAATTATTATGAAACGATTTTTTTTATTCATGTTCTTTGTGTTTTTCGCTTATTTCTTGCAAGCTCAAATTATTAGCGGAAAAATTGTTGATGAAAATGATAATCCTCTTGTAGGAGCAAGTGTGATTATTAAAAACACTTTTTTGGGAACAAGTTCCGATCTCAATGGTGATTTTTCTATCAAATCTAAATTTGACAATTGTGAAATTGTAATTTCTTATCTTGGTTTTGAATCTATTTCGCAAAATGTGAAATTGAATGGCAAAAATCAAAATCTTGGAAAATTAGTACTAAAACCATCAGCTTATATGAGCGATGAGGTTATTGTGAAAGCAACAAGGGCTGATGATAATTCTCCAATTGCCTTTATATCAATGGATAAGGAAGATTTGCAAAAACGCAATACAGGACAAGATTTGCCTTATATGTTGGAATTAACACCTTCTGTTGTTGCAAGTAGCGAGGCAGGTACAGGAGTTGGAAATACAAGTTTTAGAGTGCGTGGAACAGACCCAACTCGTATAAATATTACTGTAAACGGAATTCCTCTCAACGATTCAGAGTCCCAAGCTGTTTTTTGGGCAAATATGCCCGATTTCGCAGGCTCTGTAAATAATTTGCAACTGACACGTGGTGTTGGCTCTTCAACAAATGGAGCAGCCGCTTTTGGTGCAAGTATGAATATTTTTACAGGCTCGTTAAGCAATAAGCCTTATGCCGAAATTTCAAGCATGATGGGAAGTTTCAACACTTTTAAAGAAAATCTAAAGATTGGAACAGGAATTTTGAAAAACGGATTTTCTTTTGATTTACGACTTTCAAAACTCGATAGCGATGGATATGTTGAAAATTCATATTCTGATCACTATTCTATGATGATGAGTGCAGCTTGGAGAGGAAAAACAAGTTTTGTAAGAGCAAATATTATTCGAGGAAATCAAAAAACAGGAATAACTTGGTACGGCTGTCCACAAGAAGTTTTAGATACAAATAGAATTTATAATCCTGCTGGCGAATATTTTGATGAATTTGGAAATAGAAAAATGTATAAAGATAATGCCGACAACTATATTCAAACTCATTATCAAATCATATTTTCAAAAGATTTTAAACGAAACTTAGACTTGAGTGCTGGCATACATTATACTCGTGGCGATGGTTATTACGAACAATATAAAATGGATCAAAAATTTTCAAAATATTTATTACCAAACATTGTGTTGCAGCCAGATCCAATTATCAATGGCTTGGATACTTTAATTCCAAATGCTATTGTAATAAACAGGTCTGATTTAGTTTATAGAAAACAAATGGCAAATGATTTTTATGGAGCAACAAGTTCTTTAAATTATAAAAATGAAAAATTAAAATTAAGCTTTGGAGCAGGTTGGAATAAATATGATGGCGATCATTTTGGAAATATTTTGTGGATGAAAAACTTGAAGGATTTACCTATTAATTATGAATGGTATAGAAATTATGGAGAAAAAACTGAGTTTAATGTTTTTTCAAAAATAAATTATGAAATTGCAAAATCACTTTATTTGTATGGAGATTTGCAGTATAGAAATATAAGATATTTTATGCAAGGTGAAGATTATGAGCTAGATATGAATGGTAATTTAATAGTTTTAGACCAAGAGCATAAATTTAATTTTATAAATCCTAAAGCAGGATTATTTTATGATATTTCTGACAAAATGAATGTTTACGCTTCTTTTGCTGTAGCAAATAGAGAGCCTACAAGAACTAATTTTAAAGATGCTGCCGGCGACACTTTAAAAACACCAAAAGCCGAAAGACTTTACGATTATGAATTAGGCTATAATTATCGTTCTCAGCGTTTTTCTGCACTCGTAAACTTGTATTATATGGATTATATCGACCAACTTATTCCAACAGGCGAAAAATCAAATACAGGATATGATATTATGACAAATGTTGCTGAATCGTATAGGGCTGGTATTGAGCTTGTTGCAAACTATAAGCCAATAAATAAACTTAGCTTGGAAGCAAATTTAACTTTGAGTAGAAATAAAATTAAAGATTTTGTTTCTTGGGCAGCAACTTATGACGAAGATTGGAACGAAAACTATGAATCATTTGATTTGGGAGAACGAGATATTGCTTATTCGCCAAATATTATTTCATCGGGAATTGTTTCGTATAAACCATTTGCTGGGTTTAATATAAGTTGGATTGCAAAATATGTAGGAGCTCAATATTTTGACAATACTTCTTCGCCAAACAGAAAGTTAGATCCATATTTTGTAAATAATTTGCAATTGGATTATAGCATAGAAACAAAATTTATAAAAGAAATTAATTTTAGTTTTATTGTAAACAATATTTTCAATTTAAAATATTCAAATAATGCTTATGGTGGAATGTGGTACGAACAAGGAGTAGAGAAGACTTGGGCGTATTATTTCCCACAGGCAGGGATTAATTTTATGGGAGGAATAAATTTAAAGTTTTAAAATTCGTTAATTTTTTATAAATTTGAACTTTCGTAAAAATATTTAAGATGGAAATAAATAAAGAATTAATGCAGGCATCAATTATAGGTTTGCGTGATGCTATGGGGTTAAAGCCCGAAGAAACTTTACTTGTTGTAACAGACGAAGTAAAACGAGACATTGGCTTAGCTTTGCACGAAGCTGGCAAACAATTATGTAAAGAAAGTATTTTGGTTGAAATGAAATCGCGTGAGATTAATGGCGAAGAACCTCCATTTGCAATTTCGGAAATGATGAAAATGGTTGATGTGGTTGTTATTCCTACAGCAAAATCCTTGACACATACAGATGCAAGACGCAATGCAGTTAAAGAAGGCGTTAGAGTTGGTACTATGCCAGGAATTTCTGTGGAAATTATGTCGCGTTGTTTAAATGCTGATTTTGACAAAATTGTAGAATTAACAGAATACGTAGCAAAACGATTAGAAGGCGTTAAAACAGTAAAAGTTGTTACCGAAGCAGGAACAAATTTAGTTATGCCAATAGAAGGCAGAATGATAATTCCAAGCACAGGAGTTTTACGCGAAAAAGGACAAAGTGGAAATATGCCTTCGGGAGAAACATATTTAGCACCAATAGAAGGTAAATCTAACGGAACTTTGGTAATTGACGGCTCTATGGCTGGAATTGGAGTTATAAAAACGCCTATAAAAGTAGAAATTCGTGATGGCTATGCCGAAGAAATTACTGGAGGCGAAGAAGCTCAAAGACTAATTGCAATGCTCGATAAAAATGGAAGAGAAGCCAGAGCTGTAGCCGAATTTGGAATAGGCACAAATTATAAAGCAATACTTTCTGGACAAATTTTAGAAGATGAAAAAGTTTTAGGAACTATTCATGTAGCATTTGGAAACAACCTTACAATGGGTGGAAGTATTGCTGTTAATAGCCATTTAGACGGACTTGTAAAATCTCCAGACGTTTATTTCGACGATGAACTTGTAATGAAAAAAGGAAAACTTTTGGGGATAGAGGTTTAGTTTGAGATTTGAAATTATTAGACTTTACTTATTAAGTTTTTGCCACATTTTATTCCTTTTCAAATGTTAATGTTCGATTATTATCATAGAATATACAAGATTCCATAATACAAACATTATTGACAATTTTTAATTCATTATTTGTCAATTTTAAAATTTTCCACCTGTCACCTATATAGTTTTTTTCTCCAGAAAAGCTATTTTGTTTTAACTCAATAACAAGAACTAAACCTTCCTTTTTATCTAAAATGTGACCAAGACCACAACCAGCTCCAATTTCTCCATCAAAAAATCTCCAATAACCGTCTTTTGTAAATAATTCTACTCCAACAGAATCAGATGTTATACACCCTGTTTCCTCTTGAAAATTGATAAAACTGGCTTTATAATTACCATCATATATTTCATCTTTTGTTAGTATCATATATTGTTCAACCTCAGGATTTAATCTCTCAACTCCTTTCATAGAA
>Ga0255345_1005585_pt1 | contig 12813 bp, 13 predicted proteins | sample wastewater_treat_6_FD_192415 | JGI IMG/M metagenome (GOLD analysis project Ga0255345, IMG submission 192415) | Wastewater microbial communities from Lulu Island WWTP, Vancouver, Canada - plant20 | ecosystem: Engineered > WWTP > Wastewater > Unclassified | place: Canada: Vancouver, British... | reverse complement strand
TGTCAAATCGCCATGCGGTGGAGATAGCACCCTGTATGACCTGGGCCATGGCCGGATGACGCGGCGGGTCCAGAAACGATATGGATTCGATGGACCCATCTGCACGTACCCGTATGCGCACCAGGGCTTCTCCGACGCCTTTCTCGTTTTGAACGCCCTTGGGGATATTCACACCGTGACGGTCGCCGCCCGTATAGGCCATCATTCCCGCCCCGGTCGGATCATTGCCTGGATATTCAGGCCGTGGGACGGTTCCCGCCCCATCGGGCTGCCCTGCCCCGGGTGAGCTTGCCGTTTTCGCAACCTGCGTCGCCTGCGGTTGAGCAACAGGCTCTGCCGCCGGCTCAGGAGCCGGCTCAGGCTCCGGCAGCGTTGCCTTTGGGGGTTCGTCGGCGACCACCGGAGCGGGCGCCCTCCCCGCCGGGCTGGTCACCACTTCAGGCTTCTCCTGCCTTGAAGGTTCCTGCCTGGCCGGTTCTGGCGCTGCGGCAACCTTCGGCTCAACCTTGGGCACAGTCTTCGGAGTTGGCTTCACGGGCTCCGGCTTGGCCTGCTCCGGCTTGGCCTGCTCCGGCTTGGCTTGCTCCGGAGCCTGGGGTTTGGGCTTCTGGGTTACTTCCTGAACGGTGACTCCCGGAGCCGGGGCCGACGCGGCAGGCGCAGTCTCAATCGTCGCGATTTCGATGACGCCTGCGATGTCAAGAGGGTACACATCCAAGATGGGCTGCTCGACATAGGGTACCAGCAGTATCACCGCTAGGTGAACTGCGATCGATATGAGCAGGCTCTCAAGATTGCCCCGCTCTCTTTCGCGACCGCTCATCTCGTGCCACCGCCTGACGCGGCGGCACGCTCCACTGCCAGGGCCAGGTGAACGCCGCCGGCCATCCTGATCGCGTCGATGGTCTGAATCAGCCGCTCATAGCTGACCGATCTGTCGGCCTTCACTATCACAACACGGCTGGGATTAGCCCGAAGCTGCGGAAGCAGGGCCCGCGTGAGATCCCCATCCGCGAACTGCCGCTCGTTGTAGTAGAGCTTACCCTTGGAGTCGATAGCGACTATGATGTGGTCGCGCGCAAGATCGCTCGGGGTCGCCGCACGCGGCAGCTCAAGAGGGACTCCGGCAGTCTCAGTCCTGAAAGTGCCGAAGACCATGAAGAACAAGACCAGATAGAACATGACGTCTATCATGGGGAGTATCTCGACCCGCGTTCTCCTGCGGTTACGATATTTCCCGAACATCGCCGCGCCCTCCCACATCGCCGGCTGTGATCGCGAGGAGTTCCGCCGCCCGCCTGTCCATCTCAGCCACCTTGTCGTCAATGACCACTGAGAGCCAGCTGTACACCAGCATGAGCGGCGCGGCTACTATGAGGCCGGCCGCGGTGGTTATCATCGCCTCGGCGATCCCCCCTGACAGCTGGGCCGGCGTAGTGAGCCCGGCGAATGCCGACAGAACCTGGAAGTTCTTGATCAGGCCCGTGACTGTGCCGAGAAGGCCGAGAAGAGGCGCGAGAGTGACGATGCCGTCAAGGACGTTCATCTTCCTCTCCATCGCGTGTACCTCTTCTCGGCCTGCCATCTCAATAGCGTCTTTGATCTCGCTGTAAGGCCTGCCGTAGTTAGACACCGCCGCGCGGGCCAGCCCCGCCACAGGGCCTTTGGCAGCCTTGGCGGCCTGCATTGCCTCTACTGGGCGTCCTTGGGACATGTTGATCTTTACCGAGCGCATCAGCTGGTCCGATCCGGTGGGCGATAACAAGAGCTGGATGATCTTCTGTATCGAGACGGCCAGCCCCACGACTGAGCAGAGTATGATGGGGTACATGACCGGCCCACCAGCGGATATGTACTTCAGCATTGGAGCATTTCCTCCTTAACCTGCATCTGCGCCCTCTACATCCCTTTGGACGCACCCCCATTCTTCTACGTAATGCGCGAAATTCCTCTAGGTTTATCCGACTACCGCAGGTTCCAGCACCAGCTCACCGCGGGCAAATCTGCCAGCATCAAGTTTACTGATGTCGATGGAGCTACTCCCAGTTGTGACAAGATCGGCCATGATGACTCCCACGATCGGAGCCAGCATGAAGCCGTGGCCTGAGAAACCGTTGGCGTTGAAGAAGCGCTCCACAGGGGGGCACTCCCCCAGGATGGGCTGGGCATCGGGCGATCTATCGTATAGCCCCGCCCACTGGCGCACCACGCGCAGCTGCGCTACGGGCGGGAGCAGCTGGCGCAGGCTCCGCGCCATACCCTCCAGGAAGTCCACTGAGGAATGCATATTGTAGCCTTTGGGCTCCCCGGGCATTCCGATCCCCATGATGAAACTGCCATGCGGCACCTGCTGGCAGTAGAAGTCGTGGTGGAACGATATCACCATCGGGCCCATGATCGGCTCCACCGGCTCGGTAATGAGAATCTGATGCCGTTCGCCCCACACCGGCAGATCGATGCCGGCCATTGCGGCCACCTGCCCTGAGTATGCCCCTGCGCAGTTGACCACCGTAGACGTGGCGATCCGTCCTCGGTCAGTCACCACGGCCCGGATCTTGTCGTTCTCTACCTCGATACCGGTGACTTCGGTGTGCGTCAGAATCTCCACGCCCAGACGACGGGCCGCACGCGCGTAGGCAAACGTGGTATGGAACGGGTTGGCGTGTCCGTCCTCCTGACAAAATGTGGCTCCAACCATCCCGTCGATGTTCAAGAAGGGCACAATCTCCAGTGCCTGTTGGCAAGTGAGGGTCCTGACGTCTATGTCCAGGCTGCGTTCGAGGGCCACATTCGCCAGGAACTGCTCCCATTGGTGGTCAGAGAAGGCCAGCATGAGGTAGCCGCTCTGCCTGAACTCCACACTGGGCTCGTAGTCCAGATACTCGTCCATTCTTTCGAAGATTCGGACTGCTTCTCGCGCAAGCACGCAGTTGAGCTCGGTACCAAACTGCTGGCGCACGCCGGCGCCGCACCTGCCTGATGAGCCGGACGCCGGGGTATTCCGTTCGATCAGGGTGACGTTGGTACAACCCCTCTGGGCAAGCTCGAAGGCCACTGCGCACCCGACTACTCCCCCGCCAATGACGACTACGTCAGCGCTGTTCCTACTCATCGGCCTCGCCCCTCGCAATCGTGGATAGTAGCACCGGCCTCGAGGGCGGGCGGAACGTGGGCATCTCGACCTGTTCCACTGGCACGCCCAGAGCAATGGCCAGTTCCCTCGCTATCAGTTGACGGCACGTTCTGCCCTGGCATGGCCCCATACCGGCCCTCGACACCCGCTTTATCTCATCGATGGTGTGATAGCCTTGGGCAATCAACTCCCTGATCTCGGCAAGCGTGACATCTTCGCACCTGCAGATAACGATGTTGTCGTCCGGACTTTTCTCTCGTTCGGCCATCACCACTCACCTCCGCACACCGTGGCGCACTTGACGCCTGCGCAGATCTTCTCACCCGTAGGACCCGACCTTATCGCAGCCAGATCCGCTTTGAGCTGCCCAAGACGCGCCTCGGCACCTTGAACTTCGAACCCGAGCGACTTGGCTGCCGATATGCCGGCGATCTCGCCCGAGATCATTGCTGAGCTGGCCTCTTCCACGCCGCCTGCATCGCCCGCCACATACACGGCGGGGTTAGAGGCACGCATGTTCTCATCCCTCGCCGGAACATGCCCGCCCAGAGCCGGCACGTACCGCATCTCACACCCGGCCTGCCACATCATGTCCACCAGAGGAGTAAGCCCCACTGCCAGGCATATCACATCACACGCGATCTCGCGTTCGGATCCTGGCTTTACCTGCCATGACTGATCTACCTGGGCCACCACCGCGCCGCGCACGGTTTCCTCGCCGAGCGCCCGTACGATGGTGTGCGACGTCAGTATCGGCACCCCGGCCCTGCGAAGCTTGGCCGCATGCACCAGGTATCCGCCTATGCACCTGGCCGCTTCCACCAAGGCGATCACCTCAACGTGCGCCTGAATGAGCTGGTAGCTTACGATTAATCCAATGTTCCCCGAGCCCACCATGAGCACGCGGTCGCCCGGTTTCACTCCATGAACGTTCATAAGGGTCTGCACAGCGCCCGCCCCATACACGCCGGGCAGGTCATTGTTCTCGAAGGCCAGCGCCTTCTCGGCGGCTCCTGTAGCAATAATCACCCGTTTCGCTTTCACCTTGATGAACTTGCCGCCGTCCTCCAAGGTAAGCACTCCGGAATCCGCGTAGTAGCCGGAGGCGTTCACGCCCCACATCAGCTGCACGTTGGGCATCTTCGAGAGCCGGCCGATGAAGATGTCGGGGATCTGAATCCCGCGAGTGCCTGCAAACTGTCGCTCCGATCCGAAGAACTTGTGCGTCTGCTTGATGAGTTGGCCTCCAGGGGCGTCCATGTAGTCAACAAGAAGTGTCGTAGCCCCTGATTCGCCGCACGCCAGGGCCGCTGCCAACCCTGCAGGCCCGGCGCCGATAACGGCAATGTCAACTTCTCTCAATTGCGTCACCGTCCTTACTTCGCCCTGCCTCAGTCGATAGGCAAGTGCCCGTGGCCTTCCTGAGTCTCGACTACCATCCCTTGCTTCAAAGGCTCAGTGCATACGCGTACATTGGGAACTCCGTCCACAGTCATCAGGCAGGATGAGCAGGCGCCGATGGCACAAAAGAACCCCCGCGCACGCCCGAGTGCCGGGCTGTGCCGGAGGACTGTCACACCAGCAGCGTGCAGAGCTGCCGCAATGGGCTCCCCCTCGATACCCTTAATCTCCTTGCCGTCGAAAGTGAACTCTACTTCCCGTCCTGCCGGGAACTCCAGAATAGGGTGGTCCTTCAACCTCACCGCATTCGGCCGCAGCCGCCCAAGCGGGCGACCCGAGTCCTCCCTCCCCTGAGCGAAATGGCTATACAACGGGTTTTCCACAGACAAGGCCTAAATCCTGCCTGCATCGAGCTTTTCTAGCATCTCCCGAGCGTGCGCCAGCGTGAGCGCCGATGGGTTGTCGCCGCCCAGCATCCTAGCTACCTCAGCCACACGCTCATCCGGATCCAGATGCCAGATGCCCACCTGAGTCCTGCCCGCGCGTTCCTCCTTCCGCACTGCGAAATGCCCGGATGCAGCGGCCGCAATCTGGGGCAGATGTGTTACAGCCAGAACCTGCCTGACTCGGCCTATGCCCGAAAGCCGAGCAGCCACTGCCCGAGACGCCTCTCCTCCGATGCCCTGATCCACTTCGTCGAATACCATTGTGGGCATATCGTCCACCTGTGCCAACACTGACTTGATGGCCAGCATCACCCGGCTCATCTCGCCCCCGCTGGCTATGCGTGACAGCTGCCTCGGCTCTTCTCCGGGGTTGGCCGAAAAGAGGAACTCCACATCGTCCATGCCCTCCGGCCCCAAGGCGCACGGCAGGCCGTCTACGATGACCTCCTGCTCTGCGTCCCCCCGGTTTCTCCGGATCTGTATCCGAAAGGCGGCCTTCGGCATGGACAGCTCCGAGAGCTCGCAGGTGATATCGTGCTCTAGGCGAGCGGCGATTCGTGTTCGGATCCTCGAAACCTCCGCGGCTGCCCCGGCGGCATCCTCCGAATACTCTGCGGCGCGTCGCTCGAGCTCAGCTAGGCGTTCGTCGGCATGAACCACCGTATCTAGCGCCTCGCGCGCTGCGCGCCCATGCTCTATCACCTCAGCCGGGGTGTCGCCGTATCGGCGTTTGAGCCGCGCTATGACTGCCAACCGCTCCTCCACGGCTGCGAGGCGCTCGGGGCTGAAGTCGATCGATTCGCGGTATGAGCGCATGGCTCGACCGACGTTGCCGGCCTGTTCGCACATGGAGGCCAGCAAGTCGCGGACCGGCGCCAAGGAGGCGTCGATACGCGCAGCCGCGTCAATATGGGCCAGAGCGTCTGCAAGCATGTCGTAGGCGGACGGCGAATCGGGCCGGCTTGACTCGTAGACAAGCTCAAATGCTTGGCTCACACCGCCCATGAGCCGCTCGGCGTTGGCGAGTATGGTTCGCTCGGCCGAAAGGGCCGCATCCTCATCCGGCCGGAGCTTGGCCGACTCGATCTCATTGACCTCGAAGGTCAGAAGATCGATTCGCCGAGCACGCTCACGGGCGCTTGCCGCAAGCTCGGATAGCTCACGGCGAGCCGACCGCCACAAGGCATATCGGCTTTTGTACGCCGCGAGGGCCAGAGAAAGCTCTTCGCCGCCGAAGGAATCGAGAAGCGCCAAGTGGCGCGAAGGACGAGCCAGCGATTGGTATTCATGCTGACCGTATATGTCGACCAGGCATTCTCCGATAGCCGCAAGCGACGTCAGTGTGACAGTGCGACCGTTGACACGACATCGCGAACGGCCCTGCGGCCACACCTCGCGAGATATGACGAGTGTGCCGTCAGGCTCGGGGTCAATGCCCTGCTGTGAAAGGATGTCTGCCATCTGGGCCATTCCCGACAGATCGAAAACCGCTTCTACCACGGCAGACTCGGCGCCCGTGCGAACAGACTCCGCTGATGCCCGACCGCCTACAACGAGCCCGAGACAGTCAATGATGAGAGACTTCCCTGCGCCTGTCTCGCCCGTGAGCACGTTAAAGCCATCGCCAAACTGAATGGAAATGTGCTCTATGAGAGCATAGTTTCGGACGTCCATCTCCAATAGCATGACTCCGCCCCCGCTTCAGAAGGCGGCTCGAGACGCAAACCGCCGCTGTCACCTACGGAACTTGTTGAACCTGGCCATTATCTCCGGTACTCTTGCAGCCGGCTTCACTACAATGAAAATCGTATCATCGCCCGCCAGCGAGCCCACCACCTCGGGCCAGTCCAGGTCGTCTACGATGGCGCCGATGGCTTGAGCCGCGCCTTCGAGCGTCTTGATGACCACGATATTGTCACTGTCTTCCACGCTTATGACGGCCTCGCGAAACACGCGTTCTATCCGTCTGTTGATATCGTCAATATTGCGGTCAACCGGGACGGTATACCGGTAACTTCCATCGCCTACCGGCGCCTTGATCAGCCTCAGTTCTTTTATGTCTCTGGATATTGTGGCCTGCGTGACTGATAGCCCCTCCCGGGCGAGCTCCGCAGATAGATCCTCTTGAGTTTGAATGGGTTTGCTCCTCACTATGTCCAGAATTCTCTGGTGGCGCCTGGCCTTCACCATCGACCCCTCCCGCACATCGGTGTCATAGACGGTCCTGTTTCAAACGCTCACGCATAGTACCGTAGAAGCTCTTGGCCCTGAGGCGCACGAAGCGTGTCACTTGCGGCGCCCGCTCGACAATGATCTCATCGTGCGATTCCACTCTGAAGCCAACTTGCCCATCGACTGTCACGGCGACTTCCTCGTGTGGCGCCTCCACAACCACGCGCACCCTGTCGTCGCCCGCAATCACCAGCGAGCGCGAGAAGAGCGTGTGCGGACATATGGGGGTTACCAACATGACGTCAATGCTGGGGCTGATGAGCGGTCCTCCTGCCGAGAGCGAGTACGCAGTGGACCCTGTGGGACTGGACACGATAATCCCGTCAGCTGGGAATGTGGAGTAGTACTCGTCGTTGACAAAAATGTCCAGACTGATGATACGTGCAAAGGCGCCCTTGCTGATCACAACGTCGTTCAGGCCCACAAGCGATGCGACGCTCGTGCCCGCCCTCATCACAGTCGCCTTCACCATGGTTCGCTCTTCTATAGTGTAGTCGCCGCCGACCAGGGCCTGCAGCGCACCCTCAAGGTTGACCGGCTCGACCTCGGTAAGGAAGCCCAAGTTACCTAGGTTGACGCCGAGAATCGGGATCCCCGCCTGGGCAGCCCGCCTCGCCACTGAAAGGAGCGTACCATCGCCGCCCAGCACGATTGCGCAGTCGGTGGAATCGGGCAACGGCCCATCCCAGTTGTAGTCAAGGACGGCCTCGATACCGGCTCGCTCCATCCACGCCTCTATCTGGAGGGCTACTTGGTCGGCCTCCGGTTTTGTCCTTCGCACTACGATCGTGGCCTTCTTCGTAGCAACCCCTCCTTCACCGCTCGGAGCTGTACTCATCTGGACTGTGCATGGACTTCGGCCACTACGCGTATCACACTGTCGCGCAGCGCATCCGCCGACAGACCCGGGCCATCACGGCCTCCCTTGAGCAGATACATCAGGAATTCCGCATTACCTTCCGGCCCGCGGATGGGCGAGGCTGTCACTCCAGCTACGTCCAATTCGCTGCCCCAGGCGTACTTGGCAACGTTCATCAGCACATCGACGTGCACTTCGGGCGATCGCACGACGCCCCGCTTTCCCACTTTGTCGCGGCCTGCCTCGAATTGCGGCTTGACCAGGCATACAACCTCGGCTTCTGGAGTCAACACCTCGCGCAGGGCCGGCAGGATCTTCGATAGCGAGATGAAGGAGACATCCACCACCCCAAGGTCAGGCCTGGGCTCGAACATGGAGGGCACGAGGTGGCGGGCATTGGTTCGGTCCATCACAACCACGCGGGGGTCCTGCCGGAGCTCCCATGCCAGCTGCCCATATCCCACGTCCACGCAGTACACGCGTGATGCGCCGGCGCGCAGCAAGACATCTGTGAATCCCCCTGTAGACGCTCCGATGTCGACCGCCGTGCGCCCCGCAGCGTCCAGCGCGAACGCTTCCATTGCGTGTGCCAGTTTCTCGCCGCCTCTGCTCGCGAAACGCGGGCCTCGCCGCCTGATCTCAATCGCTGCATCCGCCCGCACCATAGCGCCCGGCTTGTCTTCACGGATCCCGTCGACCCACACACATCCCGCAAGTATATCGCGGCGGCCCGCCTCGCGGCTCGGCACGAGGCCCCGTTCGCTCAGCACCTGGTCGAGGCGGGATTTACACTGTTGAGACACGTACGCCACCGCCCGATCCCTTGCCATCGGCTATTTCAGCGAGGGCCCGCAGCACGGCGGCCGCTATTCCCCGGCCGTCCAGCCCGAGCTGCGCGAGTATGTCGTCGCGCCGCCCATGCTCTATGAAGCGGTCGGGAATGCCCAGCCTCACAACACGAACATCGCCCATGCCCGCCTGGGCCAGAGTTTCGAGTACTGCCGATCCAAAACCGCCGGGAAGCGCTGCATCCTCGCACGTTACGATCATGCCCGTGGAAGCGGCGTACTGCGTCAGTATGCTCTGATCGAGCGGCCTGGCGAACCTGGCATTCACTACTGCACAACTTACGCCACGCATCGACAGAATCCTGCTCGCTTCGATAGCAGCCTGTACCATTGGCCCCAGAGCAAAAACGGCGCAATGCCGACCATCGCGAATCACTTCCGCCCGCCCCATCTCCACCGGGTCGACCGGATAGGGCACAGCCGCGCCCGGCGCAGCCGACCTGGGGTAGCGAATAGCGCACGGCCCGGAACTGCCCAAGGCAGCCTGCATCATGGAGTACAGCTCGGCTTCATCCTTTGGGCTCATGACAGTCATCCCCGGGATGTGGCGCATGAAAGCCACGTCGAACGACCCCTGGTGCGTGTAGCCATCCTCACCTACTATTCCTGCCCGGTCAATGGCAAATACCACGGGAAGGTTCCCAATGGCGACGTCATGCAGTATCTGATCGTAGGCGCGCTGCAGAAACGTGGAGTAGATGGCGACAACAGGTCTGCGCCCGCCGGCAGCCAGGCCCGCCGCCATAGTGACCGCATGCTGTTCCGCTATGCCCACGTCGAAGAACCGATCGGGGAAGCGCTCTGAGAAAGCGCGCAGACCAGTGCCGTCGGCCATGGCTGCAGTGATCGCGACTACTCTGTCGTCAGCCGCGCCGGCGCGCACCATGAAATCGCTGAAATGCGATGTGAACGACTTACGCTCACTTGGCGCCGCTTCGCCCGTTTGGATATCGAATGGGCCGGTCCCGTGAAACCTCGCCGGGTTGGCTTCAGCCGGTGCGTAGCCCAAGCCCTTCCTTGTGATCACGTGGATCAACACGGGCCCGCCGGCATTGCGGGCGTCTTCTATTGCGCGCCGGACGGTGCGAACGTTGTGGCCGTCGATGGGGCCGATGTACATGAACCCCAATTCCTCAAAGAGCATGCCCCGCAGGATCAGCGACTTGACGCTCCTCTTGATCGAGTGGCCGAGAGCGCGAAGCGCCCGACCGATGACGGGTATTCGCAACACCGCTTGCTGCGCACGGGACCTGAGCTGCCTGCGCCAGGGATTAGCTCTGACTGATCCGAGGTAGCTCGCAAGCCCGCCCACACTGCGAGAAATCGACATCTCGTTGTCGTTTAAAATGACAATCAGGGGGGTACTGGCATGCCCGGCGTCATTCATCGCCTCGAAAGCCATGCCGCTGGCAAATGAGCCATCTCCGATCACAGCCAGCACCGTGTAGTCGTCGCCCGCAAGGTCGCGGGCTCGAGCCATGCCGAGCGCTGCAGAGATCGAAGTGCTGGAGTGCCCTGTGGCGAAGCAGTCGTACGGGCTCTCCTCGGGCCTTGGGAAACCGCTTATCCCTCCCTGCTGGCGCAGAGAAGAGAAGAGATCGCGTCTTCCCGTAAGTAGTTTGTGGACGTAGGACTGGTGCCCTACATCCCATATGATTTTGTCGCGCGGGCAATCCAAGGCGAGATGGATGGCTATGGTCAGCTCGACTACGCCAAGGTTGGGCGCCAAATGGCCCCCGGTGCAAGATACTGTATCGATCATGCACTGGCGTATCTCGGCTGCCAGCTGCCTGACCTCTCTATCGGATAGCTTGTGAAGGTCGGCAGGGCACTGGATCTGCTGCAGAAGGCTAGTCGTCCTCATGCTTTCCCGCCATTTCTTCCATTCCTATCGCTCCCGCCATTTCCCCTGCCGGACCTGGCCACACTGCCTGATCGGGAGGACGCGGTGGACCTGCCGCCGCCGAAGTACCGGTGAAACGTAGCTACTGCTCTTCCCACCGCCAGCACAACGCTGTTAGCCGATTCAATAGCGAACTCCTTGCCGGCCGCCTTGCCGGCGACGGTTGCGGCAGAGATCAGGGCTATCATCGCCGTAGAGGCGAACTTCGAAACAAGAGTGCCGGGCGCTAAGGCGGCATGTATGGCGATCGTGGCCCCTACGGCGCCGCTTACCGTGCCACATATGTCCCCCACGAAGTCGTTGCACAAATTGGCTACAGCCGGCGCGTTCCGCACAATCGCCAGGGCTTCGGGAGCCCCGTACACACGGTTGGCGGCCATGGCGTTGATCGGCGCCTCACTGGCCGCTGTCGCTGCTGTGCCGATTATGTCGAATAGGATTCCTGCAGATATTATCGCAGTAAGGACTGCAATGGAAAAACCGATGTTCACGGTACCCGCCAAAGCCCCTGAGCTGGAGCTTAACGCGGCCGACAGGACGAGGGTCCACAGCCCAATGGCTAGGATCCGCCCCGGTCGTTCTGGCAAGCCATGTTCACCTCATCCCGTTTTGCTTGATGTGTATGCATGTCGATAGGTGGCAGCGCCCCGAGTAAATATTGTGACTTAAGGTCCAGTAGGTTTTCCCGCCTGTACACCCTCCCGTCGCCGGGGGGCGGTTTCCCTTTACGACAAGCTCTCCTCGTCGCCGAAGGAGCAACTGGATTGCCACTTAGTGCACACTGTAATCCCCGAGGCGCCAAGCATCGCAAACAGCCTAGGAGTTTTCCTCGGCAGCGCGGGCTATTCCTTAGCCTCTTTTGCAGGCGTGCTTTCAGGCGGCAGAAGGTCAACCTCCCTGGCCGGGGAAAATGACTTGATACCCGCATCCTGCACGTCCACTCAAGGCAGGCTACGCTGCACCCAACACCATTCTGCACTTACTTGCAGGCCGGTACCGCATGCAGGTTACCCCCAAGCCGTAGAACCAACCACGCACTTGGGCCTCCGCGGAAGCGGGGTCCACGCCCACATGCCATTGCGGATCGCCCCACAACCTTAACCCCCTGCACCAGCCCCCAACTGGGCGTTGAAAGCCAGCACAAGGGACTTCATCGATGTGCCCTTAGCGGTCTTTTAGCCCCGCCTTCAGGAGTGCCCGCTCCGACTAGGATACTGCGCCACCTATCCACTGCGACCTACATTATACCATAGCTTGCCCGTGCCGTTCAAATCACCCCTGCCACAGCATTAACCAGGCGATGAGCATGCCCAAGAGCGCGCCCATTATCACTTCGAACGGCGTGTGCCCCAGCAGTTCCCTGAGTTTCGTCGCGGGCACATGGCCCTCCTTCAGCATGATCGTCATCAGCTGATTGAGTACCCGCGCCTGCTTGCCTGCGGCGCGCCTCACTCCTGCTGCATCATACATCACCACGGCCGCAAAGACGAACGACACCGCGAACATGCCCGAATCCCACCCCTCGGTGAGACCTACTCCCACTGCGAGGCTTGTAACGAATGCCGAGTGGGAGCTGGGCATTCCGCCTGGCCCCATGATTTTCGACCAGTCTATTCGGTGCTCGGCCCTCAGGCTCGTGAAGATCTTGAGAGTCTGGGCTATGGCCCAGGAGATCAATGCTGCCAATAGGATTCTGTTAGTGAATATGCCGTCTCTTAGCGAAAACACGCTTCCACCACGCTTGCGCCATCATGCCTGCCGGAACCGACTGGCCTCAGGCAAAGGAAATGAGGTCGATCAAGTCACGAAGTCGGGATCCCGCCTCCCCGAAGGACTCCGCGCAGCGCCTTGCTGCGGCGATAGACGAGTCAAACCGGTCGCGGGCGCCTTCCAGCCCCCACACCGAAACCGCTGTGATCCTGCCAGAGCCCGAGTCTTGGCCGGCAGCGTCCTCCATATCATCCCTGATCTGAAAGGCCAGTCCGAACCGG
>Ga0255345_1005583_pt1 | contig 12815 bp, 4 predicted proteins | sample wastewater_treat_6_FD_192415 | JGI IMG/M metagenome (GOLD analysis project Ga0255345, IMG submission 192415) | Wastewater microbial communities from Lulu Island WWTP, Vancouver, Canada - plant20 | ecosystem: Engineered > WWTP > Wastewater > Unclassified | place: Canada: Vancouver, British... | reverse complement strand
CCTCCGGTCTCCCCGACCTGTCCAGGGTCTGGGCCCCGAGATTCGGATTCAAATCCTCGTACAAGAGCCGCAAGAGGCTCACCATCGTGCCCGTCAAACCCCTGTCCAGCGCCCGGGGTGCGAAAGTCGTGACGGATTGCGCTTCCACGTGTTTGTAGAAAGTCGCGTGGTAGTGTTCGAAGGTCTCGTAGTGCGACAGGTCACGCGGACGGGACCAAGTGAGTACCGTGCAGACCAGACCCGGAAAGACACGGCCGACACGGCTGGTGGCCTGGATGTATTCCGCCGTGTTTTTGGGTTGCCCGTTGACCACCATCAGCCCGAGCCGATTCACGTCGACCCCGACGGACAGCATGTTCGTGGCGAGGACGATGTCGATGGCGCGAGTTTCGCCTTTGGCCCAGGCCGCCTTGAACTTGACCTCCAGTTGGTCGAGCTTTCTCGGTATCTCCTTGTTCGAAACGCGGGAGGTGAGTTCGTCGACGTTTCGAATGGAACGCTGGCTCAGCCCCGGTCGAGACACCTCGCTCATCTGGACGCGATAACAACGAGTCTGGACGTCGTCTTCCGCGAGCCGACGCATTCCGCCCAGTTCGCGTAGCGAATTGAAATAGCCCACCAGGGTCATGTACGGATCGGCCGCCTGCCCGAATCGCTCGAACAGGGATTGGGCGGCCGTGAGCAAGGCCACGTATACCCGGATGAGGACGGCGGGACGCGAGCTGCCGGGCGAACAGATGCCAATGTAAAGGCGTCCGGGATTCTGATCGATCGATCGCTGCACGGAAAAGAAATTGTCCTCCACGTCGATACCGTGCGGAGGGAAAACCGCCACGCGGCGCAGAAAGACGTTGTTGACCTGTTCGTCGGCCTTGCGAACGGTCGCAGTCGAGGCGACGATTTTCGGTCGGACCTTCTTGCCTTCGAACGTCCACGAACAGAGTTCGTCCACGGCCGTTTCGTAAAGACCGACCATGGTGCCCAACGGACCGCCGATCAGGTGGAACTCGTCCTGGATGATCAAATCCGGCGGACGGATCGGCATCGTCGGACGAGGTGTGGTCGCCGGGAGGGACCCCTTTTTCCGATGGGTGCCGCTGCAATCGGCTCCTGGCCACAGAAGGCCGTGACGGGGACATTCCTGATCGACCCGTCCGAACAACGTTCGCACCTGACCTCGCCAGGCCATCATGGCGAACTTGTCGACCGTAGCGATCAGCATGGAAGGCGGGTGTCGGTATATCTCGTCGTCCACCACGAGCACCGGCAGACCGAGGTCCGGTGACATGACCCTCCCGAATTCGCAGGTTCCATATTTGTCGCCGCAGAAGATGAATGTTCGTCCGATGTCGAGGTTTACCCTGATGTCGCGTCCAGGCACGATCTCGCAGCCGCACCAGGGACAGAAGGTGAGTTGCGCCGGTGTGGAACCGGTTCCGTACTTGCCGTCCCTTTCCCGCTCGATGGCTTCGTGGCTTTCCTGGGTGGTGTTCGGTGTCACGCGCTGTCCCACCCAAAGCCCGATCGTGAAAGGCGTGGCACCCCACCTGGCGGGGTCCGCGCGTCGCAGGACCTCCATGGCGCATATCAAAGTGGTGGCTCTCTGGAACTGCTGGATGGTGAGCAATCGCAGCGTATAGCGCATGATCACGGCCAATCCCCGACTTCCGTCGAGTCCGCCGAGGTTTCCCTGCAATCTGCGTATGGCCATGGCGAAAGCGGCCACGCCGAGGTAAGCCTCGGTCTTTCCGCCCCCGGTCGGGAACCACAGAAGATCGGCGAAAGCTTCTACCGGTTCCGTCCGGTCGCGGTGCACGGGATTCGCCAGAGCGGGAACCGACAGCAGGATGAAGGCCAACTGGAACGGCCTCCACGAGTGGTTTTCGTGAACGTCGACGCTCGCGAGATCGACGGTTTCCCCCCGCCGCACCCTGAGCGAATAGACACTGTGAACGCGTTGTAGAGCCATCGCGCGGTTGGCGAAGCGGAACGCTTCCAGCGCAGCATCGTCCGATTTCAGAACCTTGATCCCCTCTCGGATTCTGGCTAAGGTCGTCACGCATCTGTCAAGGGCGGCCGTCGCCGAAGAATTGTACCCCTGCACGTCGTTTCCTATTCTCTTTCGCTGCTCGTCGATCCAGGCGGCGTAGTCGTTGGCCAGCTCATCGAGGACGGCGACGAGATCGGCACGTTCCATTTCCGCGAGACGTGACATGTCGAGAGAGCCGTCGGAGGCGAGACGTTTCATGACGGGCCTGTCGTCCGCAGCGGTTCCGGGTGTCTCTGTGACCGAAACCTCGTACCGGGGCAATACGCGGGTCCTGACCTCCACTGCGCGTTCCGGATCGTCGGCAGACGGTGTGGCGTGCACCGAAACGCCGTGTCCGACGGCGAATTCGACCCTCCGCCGGTAGATCATCTCCAGCGATTCGCGTTCATCGTCCGATCCGATGTCGGACAGCAAAGGTCTCTTTCTAAAAATGGGTCGTCCTTTTGGATCCCTGACGATCAGTTCGGGCTGGAAAATCCACGCTTGATCTTGGTTTTCTTCGGGTTTGCGCTGGTTGTTCACCAGGAACAGCGTCACCAGCCGATCGCCGTTCGGCAGCCGATCGCTGACGGTTCCCTGGACGAGCACGTCGGGGCAGGCGCTGTCCACGACGATGGGATCGACGATCCTGCGGTCGAACGAAACGGTCGCGGTACCGCCCGACGGTATGCGTTTCCAGCAACGGATCGGTTTTCCGTCTTCTGCTGTCCGCTCGCTATCCGTACGTTCGTACCTTCCCCAAGTCGCACGTACCTGGACGGCCTCGACCGATCCGTCGACACAGAACGTGAAACCGAGAGACGAGGGCACCAACGAGTTGCTGGTCGAAGCCTCGGCTTCTCGGTCGTCGCCTTCCGGATCTTCGGTCGCCGCGTCCGGAAGGTCTTCCACCTGGTCGTCGGACATTCGGGTGTCCTGCGGAGCGAGCTTGCCGACCAGGTAACGGTCTCGCACGCTCATCCCCACGATCTCCTCGAAGGGTCCGTCGGCGGGTCCGAGCAAGTCGTCTTCGACCGCCCATTGTAGGAGGTCCCGGATATGATTCCGTTCCTCCGGCGTTTTCCCTTCAATAATGGGAAGCGAGGGGAAGTCGATGCCACAGGCCGTCTCAAGGGCGGATTCGAAAGTCTGCCATTCCAGGCGGGAAACCGCCACGGTCGGTGGTTGGATGCCGAAATTGCTCAAGGGTCGGGGCGGTTCGACCGGAAGTAGCCCGTCGAGAAGCAGCGTGGTTTCATAAAGGCCGCGCCGCACGCGGTAGACGCGCGCGAAAGACACGACATGTGGCGATCCGGATCTTTCATCGACGAGCAGAAGAGCGTCGCCGTCTTCTATATTTGAAGGTACTACCAGAGCATGATCTATCTGGACTTCAAATGTCCGGATTCGAACAAGAGACCGCGAAACAACAACCCAAGCATTTACAATTGCCTCTGTTGAAGGATCAGTATCATTATTGGTCATTTTAGCTTCCGCCTTCTATGTTTTGTGCGGGTATGAGTATATTGAGTCTGGCCGATTCAACCGCGCTCTCTCTCTAAACCAGTCTTTGATTTCAGAATGTTCCTCCTTGGTTTTTCCAAAGATCCAAGAAATCGTTGGTTGCAACTTCTCGTCGAGGGAATATAATGAATGGAGATCGCATCTTCTGAAATGCTCAATGACATTTACAGCATCAGATAGAGCCTCAATGGCAGACCTTCTAGAGGTCGCATCCGCGATATCTCTGTCCCAGGGATCGTTTTCAAGATTCCATTTATTAGGCTCAATCTTTTCATTGCCCAATTCTGCAATGAAACATTCTGAGGGTAATAGTAGTTCTTCAAGGCCCTTCTTCTTGATCGTCATTCCGCCCCAAGGTGATTTCTGGGCACCGAAAGAGTTGCTATACTCCCAGGATACGACGTAGCTATTTAAAAGTATTTCAAGCATACCAAGGAGTTTCTTTATATCTGTTGCACTCTCTCTCATACCCACGATCCATGTGGACACTACCCCACCATACAGTCCTTCTGAATCGAAGTAGCCTTCCAGCGTCTTTGTTAAGCCCCCCAAGATGATTTTGGGATTAAGTTGTCTAAGCCCCGATCCCGATACAGAACCGGGCGCCAAATCCAACCTCGGCCAACGAGGGAAATCATACTCTCTTCTTAGGAACCTTTGTTTCGAAACGCCCCACGTGCACACGTAGCGGTCAATCGCTCCAGTAGTCACCAAACGAAGAGTTTCTCCTCTCTCCTCATCATCAACCAGTGGACTTAGTTCGTAAGCAGCACCCGTCGCACAACCTGCAAATACAACAAATCTGGAACTTAGCCGTTCCAAAAGAGGCGAAAATGAGTTGGATTTTGATCTTGGTTTGTGTCTGCCCAAGCGACACCGTGAAATCCATTCCCACCAAGATTCGCGGTTGCTCTTGACAAAAGTTGGTTCCCACGAAAATGTCTCAAACCTATCTGAGTCGCGATCCATCACCGATAATGTGATCAGTTGTGATTGTTTCCCCTTTGTGCCGATAAGTCCACAAACAAAGACATTAGCACCACCAAATATCTTGGGGTTTTCCATAACTAAGAAATGTGTTGGGGGTGCATTGCTGTTAATAAACCTTTGAAGCGGCGTAGCTCCACCGGGTGAGAGATTCGATTGGGGCATGAGAAATCCGTATCTTCCACCCATCCGGAGTTTGTTGATCGATTGTTGAATGAATACGTTTGCACGATCATATGCTCCTATAGCGATTTCTGTCGAAATAAGTCGCCAGAAGCTACGAGTTCTTTCATCATCCGTTACGACACCGCCACTGGCCGAGCCGAATGGTGGATTATCAACGAAAGCATCGAATCCACCTGTCCCCAATACCTCCGGAAACTCCAGCGGCCAGTGGAACGGTTTTCTCGGAGGTTTGCCCGGTGGCAGATCCACTGACAATGCAGCCCGTGCAATCCTCGAAATCTCTTTTCCCGCTTCCACGTCGCCTCCGAGGAAAGCGTCCGCTTTCTCTGCCAGATTATTCATAGCGGATTCGATGGTGCGTGCGTTTCCGTTCGCCCGCAGGACCTCGCCGATCATGGCGTCAGCCACGAGTTCGACGGCTTCGAGTTTCTTCCTCGCTTCGGCGTCCAAGCGGGCCATGGTCTCGACATCGCGAACGTCCCGGATCGGGATGGAACGCAATCGCTTCCTGATCTCCACCGCCTCGGCGACCGCACCGGCCACGTTCTGCCCGAAGATGAGCTGCTGGTATGGACCGTCGTCCGGGTTCAGCTTGACTTTCGTGAGCTGGTCCAGCCGATGAATGCCGAGCAGGCTGTCTCCGCACCGCAAATTGTGGTCTAGGAATCCGAAGGGACGCCCTTTCGCCAGAGTGACCAGCCAGATGGAGAGTTTGGCCAATTCGACGGCGAGGGGATTGACGTCCACGCCGTATAGACACCGTTCGGCGATCAGACGTCTCGCGGCGAGAAGGCGTTCGTCCAGATCGTCAGGCATCGGGTCGGAACCGCCGGCGCGGTCGAACACCTCGCCGTCGGCGGTGATGAACTTTCCTGCCACCTCTTCGGAGGCCCAGGCCTCGACCAAACGCTCGGCAAGCCATCGGCACGCCTGCACGAGGAACGCTCCGGACCCCATGGCAGGATCGCAGATCTTGAGATCCAACAATTCCGCCGGAGTTTTCAGTTTCCACTCCTCTCGCGGTTTTCCCTCGGCCGGCCCTATGTAGGCGACCGGTTCCAACGTCGTCTCGACGATGCTTTCGGTAAGCGACTTCGGGGTGTAGTGCGTGCCCGTCTCGCGTCGGTCGGCACCCAGGGTGACCATGAAGCCTCCCTCGCGATAGACGATGGGTTCGCCCCATGCGTCGGTTCGAAGGAGGTTGGCGAACGGGCGGATGCGTTCGGCGAGCGTCGTGTCGCCGCCGCAGACGGCGAGCAGCCGACCGAAGACGTTCTCGTCCACGGGGCGAGCCAACGCGTTACGTATGGCGGACTCGCTGCGTCCGGTGGTTTCCTTCACCAGGGCGACGAGGCTGTCTTCACCGTCCATGCGCGCCGATTCCAGCTCGGAAAGCGGGAGATTGGGGTTCTTGGCCTTCTTGGAACCCGCCAGTCCTATGGTGACGGACGGTACACGGACGACGGTGTGTTCGAGGAGGCCTTCGTAGACATGGCCGATTTGCTCGACGTCGAGGGCCCTGTAAGACAACAAGAGAGCCCCTCCGGACTGCTCCAGCGATTGCAACGAATTCAGGAGCAATAGAACCGTCCGATTGTCTATGGGCAACGGGGCGGCATCCGAGTCGCGCCAACTCGTCCCCTTGGATCGCCCTTCCAGGAACGGAAAACGATCCGGATCGAACAGCGAACCGCCCAGGGCGGGCATGCGGAGGGACTCGTGCTCGATCCCGCCGTGAACGGCCCTGAATACGGCGAGAAGACGAGCCCACGCGTCGTGCCTCCGATCGAGCACCTCGGGACCGTGCCGATCCGCTTCTTCGGCGAGCCGCCCCCTCAGCGTGGATACGGCATAACACTCGTCGTAGACGGGATCGCCGGAAAGCAGGAGTCCACGTTCCTCGGCGCACAGAACGAACACCAGGCGCATCATGACGGTCAAGCCGGCTTCGTAAAGCTCGGCGGGCGAGACGTCCCGTAGTAACTCTCTGTTGCGATCCGCGTCGGCTTTGTCCAGACACTGGACGAGAACTTCCACCGCACGGCGAACCTGTTCGCCGAGAGTGTCCGTGATTTCCTCGTGATGCTCGAGCGATCTGTCGAGCAACGCTTCCAAGGTCTCGCCCGACGGGCCGAAACAGCGCCTGACGCTCCAGAGGGACTGGAAAGCCTTGAGGGTGATCGGCTCCTGGAACCAAAGACGGGCGTACCACGAGACGTAGCTCGACGTCCCTCCTACAGGAGCGTTTACCAACATCCACCGTTCGCCGTCGGTGATCACTCCCAGTCGAACGGCTTGGGATCGACACAGTGCCACCATCCGCTCGAGGAGCGACGCGGGCCATCCGTCGTCCTTGCGAATCCTCTCGAAATCGGTTCCCGGAGGTTGAACGGAAACGAAAAGGCGAGGCTCGCCATTCGATGGCGAAACGACCACCCAATCTGGAGCGAACGTCTCGGTTCGATCCGGGGAGGCCACCAGATACGTTCTGGCCTTCTCGGCGTCCGTCGCCAGCGTAGAGGCGTCGTATTCCAGGATTTCGGTGAACACGAGCCGAATCCACTCGCGATGGAGATCCGAAAGCAGAGGGTCGTTCCCCTCGACCGCATCGGTCCATTCTTCGTATGCCGCACGGAGACGCTGCCGTTTCGGAGTTTCGACGACGTCCAAGCCCTGGGGGAACGCCTCCTCCAGGACAGGCAAGGCGAGAAACGGCCCAGACACCTCGACGAGGGAAAGCCACTCCGTATGTCTCGAAGGGTTCGTCATGTCGGTCGTACCTTTCCGGTCGAGGAGCGAGGAACGAGGAAAACGACCGCCATGGGGAACGTTCTGGCAGTGGGGTGGGCATAGCGGCTTTCGATTGCGGCGGCCTCGCTTTTCTTCTCTTCGGGTATGCGGGCGAGTCTGGCTTTCAACGCCTCGATATCCCTCTTCAACTGGTTACGCTCCTCCTCGGGCCAGAGCGTCAATTGAACGAATTGCGGTCCCGAGTCGGATAGTTCTTTCCGGATGCTTTTTGCCAGATCGTCGAGGACGGCCATGAGATCGGCGATCTCGCTTTCCTTTCGGCGGTTCAACGTGTTCTCCAGGAACTTCATGCGCTCCCGGGAGCGCGCTTCCACGGCCGCCCGGATCGCTTCCTCGTTTCTTTCGAATCGGTCCTCAAGGATCGCGAAGAGATCGTCGCCGGGAGAAACCGGTTCCGCCTTTTCGACGAGCGCTTCGAGTTTGCCCACTTGGGCGATCCTTCTGAAAGACTTGTGTTCCAATTCGCCGCCCGAAAGGGTCAATTCTTCATGGAGCCGATGGTGCCCGCCGCCAGTGACGACCAGGCGCGACCAGACGGCGACGGCGGGGCGATCGAGTTCCTCGTCGGGAACCGCTCGAACGGTGACCCGATGGAGCGACTTGACGTCGTCCAGTTTCCAGATTTCCTCACGCAGCAGACGGAGGCTCATCTGGACCAGCTTGTGTTCGAGGTGGACCAGAACCACGTCGTCACGTCCCTTCGCCACTTCGTGATCGAAGGTGATGGGGCGTCGTACTCCCGTGTGTGGATGTTCGAGTCCGACGGTCGCCCGTCCCCACGAACCGGGCAACACCGGCACTTCGAAGGCCTTGCCATTCGGAACGCCAGACAACGAAACCGATTTCAGCGGCGGCTTCTCGGCGAGTTCGAGGGCGATTTCGACCGCACGGTGCACGTTTTCTGGATCGAGATGAAAATCTCTCTTCGCCTCCACGAGTTTCTCGTGTAGACGTGCGATTCTCTCCTGCAGCTTGCGCTCGGCAGCGACGAACCGACGCGCTTTCGCCGCCTTGGCCTCGGCTGCGGCGGTGTCCAAACCGGTCCGCTTTCCGAGCATGGCCTCTTCTATCTGTTTGGCGATCACGGGGCCTACGCTACCCAAATCCTCCCGGATCGTGTCCACCTTGAGGACGGCCCTCATGAGATACTCGTGATCGCCCTCGATTTCGCCAAGCTTCCGATGCCTGGATATTTCACGAGGATCGAATCCTCGGCTCACCGGGTGCCATATGAAGACTTCCTTCTGCCTCTGTCCGTGACGGTCGATCCTGCCGTTGCGCTGCTCCATGACGTTGGGATTCCAAGGAATTTCTACATGGATCAGGTAGTTGCAATGATTTTGAAGATCGATTCCTTCCGAAGCGGCGTCGGTCGCCAACAGAATCCGAACCGGGGCTACGTCCGGATTCGCCTGAAAGGCCGCCTTGACGGCTTCGCGTTCGTCGGGGCGCATGCTTCCGTGCAGGATGGCGAGACGATCCCCTCCGTACCCGTTGGCCGTGAAAATCTGATGGAGCCAGACATGGGTGGCGCGGTATTCGGTGAAGAGAACGACTCTCTTTTCGTTCCAGTGCCCGTCCGGTTTTAGAAGATATGTGTCTAGCCATTGGAGGATGGCCTTGGCCTTGGCGTCCACCCGGTTCTTGTTTTTTTCGGCCCACTCGGTGAGGCGGTCGAGCATTTCACGTTCCGTTTCACTTAGTGGCGGGGTCATCTCGCTCGCCAATTCGACCGCTTCGAGATGGGCCTCTTCCGCCTTCGCTTCGTCCGAGTACTCCTCCTCGCTTCGAACGATCGCCTTGCGGAGTATTCGATCGTCCAATGTCGTGGCGGTCCGGGGGTGACCTCGCAGCATCGTCTCTCTGTATTTCGCCAAGGTGACGGCGAAAGCCATCGGAGACGAAAACAGTCGTTTTTTCAACAGCATGTGCACGAAGTCGGTCCCGAACTCGTACCGTGTTCCTTTGACGCTGTTGGCTCTCGTGGCCGTGAATTCGCGCAGCAAGCGATGGATATCCCGTTCTTCATCCGAATAGGCGATTTCCAGGCACTGGAGCCGTCGTACCGGGAAGACCGGCTGACCGTCGGCGTCGACGATGTCGCTCTTCATTCGTCTTACCATGACCCGATGGAGTTGCCTTTCGTCCGGCATCACCGTCCGGGCGAAACGTTGGTCGTCGAGAAGCTCCAGAAGGGAGGTGAACGATTCCTGATATCCGTTGTGAGGTGTCGCGCTCAAAAACAGGCGATGGGAAAAATGGGGAGCCAACGTTCGGATCAATCGCGTGCGTTGGCTTTCCAGCGCGTATCTGGTCGCGGCCGCGGGCGCGACGTTGTGGGCCTCGTCCACTACGAGGATATCGAACTTGCGTGGATAGGTCACGTGAGGGGGAAGAATGTCCTTGAGCAGACGCAGCCCTTCTCCGGATTTCATCCAGTCCATCGAAGAAATCAGTCGAGGGAAAGACGTCCAGGGATTGGCGTGGATGCCCCGTTCCCGACGAAGCGTCTTGACGTAATCGGTATCTACGATACGGAACTCGAGACCGAACTTCTCCTGCATCTCCGTCCGCCATTTGGCCTGAAGAGTCGCGGGGCAGACGATCATGACGGATCTCGCTCTGTGACGGACCAGAAGTTCCTGAATCACCAAGCCCGCTTCGATAGTCTTTCCCAAACCGACGTCGTCGGCGATCAACAGATTGACGCGCGCCATATCGATCGCGCGGACGAGGGGATCGAGTTGATAGTCTTCGATGGTGATCCCGCTTCGGAACGGTGACTGCAGAAAGGACCTGTCCGCGTTGGTCGCGGCCCCCCAGCGAACGGCGTCGAGGAACGCTTCCAGTTTTTCCGTTTCGTCCCAACCGGTGATTTTCGGTAGCCCCGCTCTTTCCAGCACACGAGCCCCCGGTTCCAATTCCCACAGGACTTGGAGGCTTTCACCGAGGGAGTCTTCGTCGAGGGCGGCCAGCGTGACGAGGTGCTGCTTCCCGTTTCCCGTCGAAGAGAAAGCGGATGCCTTGATGTCACCCACGACCCACTGACGACGTCTGACCTCGACGAGTTGGCCGGGGTCGGGGACTGAACGGCTCCATACATATCCGTTCGTATCGAATCTTGATTTCTCAGACATTCGCGCTCGCTCCTGCACTGGTTCTCCTTCGATTTTTCATCCAGGTGTCGACATGGCGGAGTATGCTCAGCCCGATCACTTCTCCGAGTTTCGGTGGAACGGCGTTGCCGATCAACCTCCCTATCGTTTTTTTGTGAATAGGCTGTCCTGGAGGAACGAACTCGTAGTCTTTCGGGAAGCTCTGTAAAATTGCCCCTTCACGCAACGAAATGGCGCGGTTTTGTTCTGGATGTCCGAAACGTCCGTTACCGAATCCGTAGAACTGAGTGGTAATCGTGGGCGCTGGTTCGTCCCAACTCATACGACCATAAACACTAGGATATGTCTTGCCGCTTTTCTTCTTGTGGCAATCGGCTATCAATTTTTTGTGCCAGTCTCGCCAAGTTCCTCCAGGTTTCGACGATTCGATTCGTTTCATGTTCAAGTCCGAAAGAGCGGAAGCCTGATGCAACGGATCTGTATCATCCATTTCGCCTGCCCGTAGAGTCGGTAAATCTGCGATGGCTTTTCTGACTGTGTTGCGATCTGCACCTACTTCTCTAGGCGACAGCAAACGTATGGGCCCAAGCTTTGAAGCCAACAGAACTAGTCTTTGACGGCGTTGGGGTATTCCGTAATCTTCGCAGTTCACAATCTCGAAGTGGATGTGATAATCGCCGTTTTGGAGAGTCTCAAGAAATTCCTTGAAAACTCCTTGATGCTGAAGTCGTGGAACGTTTTCCATTGTGACGAGTTCGGGTGATATCTCATTGATGAGCCTCCCAAACTGCAAAAGAAGCCACCACCGTTTGTCATCTGGCGTTGCCTTTTGATTATAGGTGGAAAATGTTTGACAGGGAGCGCATCCGGCCAACAGACGGATACCGTTTTTAGGAAATACCCGTTCGAGGTCTTCCGCCTTGAGGTCTTCGACGGATTTTAGAAGAAACTTGGCGGCGTTGTTCGCAGAGAAGGGATACTCGCAGGCAGGATCGATATCGACCCCAAGGCGGACGTCGATGCCCGCTTTCTCGAGTCCGTACGTAAGCCCGCCGGCACCGCAGAATAGGTCCACGGCGTAGACTTTGCGCTTCGCTCGTTTCCCTATCTGTATCCGTTCGATCCGTTCCATGTTCTTCGATACCTGCCTACTCTGTCCTCTGGTCGTGTGAGGAGGCACCTCCGGCCTTTACCCACTCATCGATTTCGTCTTTTTTGAATTTCCAAAGTCGACCCATCCGGTGAGCGGGCATCCGGTGCTTGTCGATCCATCGGTACACCGTGTCGTTGCTGACACCGAGGTATTTGGATATCTCTTCCACCGACAGCCATCGGTCTTCGATCTCGGTCATTTCTCCTGCTCCCGCGGAATGTTACGGTTCACGACTCACCGCTCGCCTCGGCCGTTTAAAGAGAGAGGGGCACACCCCTCCCATTTTCCAACAAATAATGATACGCCAATCCTTTCCGATTGTCAACCGCAATTTACCGCAGAAACCTGGATTTGTCTGTATCGATTGCCCTGGCGATCTCTCGATTTTCCGCCTCACGGAATACATACCGGAATCGATCCCTATCCGGGTCACAAACCTGCCGTTCGAGAGAAGTTACCCGTTCCGGGGCCATTGTGAGGACCCTAACGGTTGCAGTCCCCTCTCTTTCGAAGGGAAGCCGACGTAGAGCCAGGCCGGGAGCACGGTTTCCTTTGCCCGGACGGAGACCAGGAGGCGGCGGTAGAGGCAGGGGCCGCCGGGGTGAAACCCCTCCAGCCGGTCGATGGCCGGAAGGCGGGTTTCGGGATAGTCGAAGTGTGAAATACTTGATTTTAATTTAGAAGAGGGAACGACGTTTTTTCTTGAGAGCCCGTCAGGGACGGGCTCTGACTTTATGGCATCTTGAAGGCGTTATTTGCCCTTTATGCGAAATTCTGGGCAAAGTCGCCATACCAGACAGAATTGATGTATGTGAAGGTCAGGATGTCCACCGCGTTACCCGTGGCCGTGAGTGTGGGAGCGGATCCACCGCGCCACTTTATGGTCGTGCTCCATGTGATCGAGTCTGATCCCCCCGATGATTGTTGGAGGAGGAGTCGGTAGACACCGCCTGCAGTCGGGTTGGAAAAGCTCATGGTTACTGTGTCGCGGTCGAAGGTCATGTATTGG
>Ga0255345_1005572_pt1 | contig 12837 bp, 14 predicted proteins | sample wastewater_treat_6_FD_192415 | JGI IMG/M metagenome (GOLD analysis project Ga0255345, IMG submission 192415) | Wastewater microbial communities from Lulu Island WWTP, Vancouver, Canada - plant20 | ecosystem: Engineered > WWTP > Wastewater > Unclassified | place: Canada: Vancouver, British... | reverse complement strand
ATAATATTTTTACACACATAAGGTGATAGAATTCAAATGGACAGAATAAGTTGTGTTTGAAAAGTTGGAGGATGGATGAATACAAAACCCGTTATGTATAGGAACTCAATTACGGTCTTAATGATTATCTGTGTAATCGCAGCTTGTACGCCGGCAAATCCCCAATCCAGCCCCCAAGAATCAGCCACCTCAACCCTAACTCAATTAACCCCAACCGAAACTGAAGTTCCAGCTTATGTAGTCAATGACTCAACAGAAGCTTTTACTCCGGCTCAAGAAACCATCAATCAATCGACTGAAGTGGTGCTTCAAAAAGAACGTATCCAACGTTGGCTTGATTATTGGGTTCAGTTTGACAACCGCCCCTTTGCTCTCGACTCTACCGATATTCATTGGAAATATATTTATGATGATCCCGCAGAGCCTCAAGAAGCGGTGGTGTTGATCGAAGTCGGCGGTCCGGATTATCAAAATAAATTATTTGGAGTTCCCATGAACGAAGAGGGTTTTGTTGATTTTCCGCCCCCTGTCACCGATACAGACATTCAACCCGGTCTAGGGCCTCTGGAAATCAATCCCAACAAAGACAATACTGTTCTGTCAGCTGATCAAGGGAGCTTGGTTCGAAAAGAGTTTAATTTTAAGGGTGATATTGTCGAAAGACTAGTCGCCGGTCACTGGGAAGCCGAATCTCTCATCAAAGGCGACATTTTCCAAGATCCCCAATCCAAAGCGGAATTTGACACTGTGGTCCTGGCTCCCTCTCCCATCGACGACCCGGAAAATTTCACCCTCTTTCAGGAGGAATATTTAAAACAAGTTTATGAAAAGTTAAAAATTTATACCGGGCCCACCATCAGCGATGAATATACGGGTATAGACTATAATACAGGGAGACTAGTTTTTATTTCTCCTGAGTGGCCGGTGATTAGTTCTTATAAATTTAAATTCCAAAACGAAGAACTATTGACCAAGACTTTTGTCTATATGGACAAAAGAAACGGTGAGTTAGTTCCTTTATCTTTTACCTATCCACCAGAAGGTTCTTATTTTTATCAAAACCTAGAAACACCAAACGAAAACGGGAAGTTTGTAGTTTCATTTTTATGGGCGGATAAAGTAAAACAGCTTTTACCCAACGATTCCATGGATGCCTTATTACCGGATACTTTGGATGAATTTCATTATAATTCCCTGATTAGGTTTATACAAAATACAGCCACTCCAGAAGAAAAAGAAGCCACCATCAAGACCATGTTTGTCATCACTGGATTTCACCCGCGTCCTTAATATTAAATCCAAAAAATAGTGTACAATTTTAGTAATGAAGCACGGCTGGTTCTATCTCGGAGCAACTTTGATAGTTTTGGGACTGGTCGGCATCTTCATCCGTAAACACCACATTTCCACTCCTAAACAATTTAGTGACCATCAGACCACTGCTCTGAATATCAGTCCCCAAGTTATCAAGATTGGTGAACAAGAGACTAGTTTAGCCAAACAAGAAATATTTCAGTTTGACAGCTGGGATGCCCAAAATTCACTTTTACACCTCAAGAATCAGCAAGGCAATAGCGAACAAATCACACTCGATCCGGTGAAGATGCAAATTATGATACCGCTAAAAAACACCTCCCGTCTCACAGCCATGAAAGTTCTCCATGAGAATGAACATGACAAGTCCCCTCGATGGCAACTTAAGGGCAAGTACCCGGAAGGATCAATTTCCGGCGATACACAGTCTAATCGAACAAGGACAACTGCATCTAATTGATTCTGGTCTCGATCAATGGCTTTTTCTAAATTCTATCGAAAAGTGAAACGGAACCTAATACATTATGGGCACAAAGCGATTGATTCCAACCAGGAGGTTTCGGATTTTAGGCGCGAAAGGATACAACATTTCCCTCCAAAATGGTTATAAAAGATAGATTTCCCAATCTGTCCCTATTGGATGTTACAATACCAGCAAATCGCATCATCTGGAGCAGCCATGAACGTTTCCTTCACTCTTTTCCGCCTCCAGGCGCAAGACAGCCTGCGAATGAAAATGAACGCCCGGTTAAAAGAAATCGACCGGATGATCGCCGAGGATGAAGACGTGATCCGGGCAAATGAGCGCCTGACCGAAGCCCGCGAGAGCGATCACTCCGCCGAGTCTCTCCTGAAGGACATGGCAGCCCAGGTTCAGGAGAAGAAACTAAAGCGTGAACTGACCCACTCGAAGCTCTTTTCCGGTAAAGTCCGCAGTCCAAAGGAATTGCAGGACCTCCAAGCCGAAACGCAAGCCCTGGACCGGACAATTGCCAAACTCGAAGACGAGCAGCTTCAGGCGATGCTGGCGCATGAGGAAACCATGGAAGCGGTACGGCAGGCTGAAGCGAACCTGCAAAAAGTGCTCGATCAAAAAGCCTCGCAAAACAGCTTGCTGCTCGGGGAAAAGCATAAGATCGAAGCCGAGATCCCAAAAGTGGATGCCCAAAGGCAAGCCCTGCGCGAGCAGTTGGACCCCGAAGTTTTTTCCGTTTACCGCGCCCTGCTCAAAAGCAAAGGCGGCAGAGCGGTTGCTGACGTCCACGAGGACACCTGCAGCGCCTGTGGCGTGACCCTTCCGCCGGCAGATATCCAGGCAGCCAGGTTGCCAAACGTCATCGCGACCTGTAAAAATTGCGGCAGAATATTGTATAAATCCTGATTATTTCAGAAGCATGGTACCGTGAAGGTGTCGAATGACTTCTTCGATGAGGTACATGAGCAAAAGGAGCACTAAAGGCGAAAGATCAAAACCCCCGATCGGTTTGATAAACTTGCGGAAGGGTCTCAATATCGGCTCGGTGATGCGATCAATGCCATCTCTCAGCGCGTTGCCCACTGGCAAAATCATAGGCAGAAGGACGCTCAGCACAAGGAAGAGCCGCATTCCTTGCAGAAGATACAAAACAAAAGTGTAAAGCCATTCCATGTCAGAATTCCTTTGTGTAATTTCGCGGACCGAGCAGCTCAGTCCCGATGCGAATGATCGTCGCGCCTTCCTCCACCGCCACGCTGTAGTCGGCTGAGGTGCCCATCGAAAGCTCCTTCAGTCCCAATTCCGGGATTTCTTCGTTTAAATAATCCCGCGCTTCGCGCAGCCTGCGGAAGTAAGGGCGGCTGAACTCCGGGTCTTCAAACAAGGGGGGCATGGTCATCAGCCCGGTCAGACGTAAATTTCCGAGAGACCGCACTTCCTGCGCCACCGGCAGCAACGCTTCCCACTGCCCGCTCTCGCAAGCCAGGAAACCGCCTTTACTGGCTTCCCCGCTGACATTGAGCTGCAGCAAAACTTCCAGCGGAGGCAAAGCGGCTCGGTTTGACCTGACAGCGTCCAATTTGCGGGCAAGTTTCAGCGAATCCAGCGAATGCACGCGGACAAAATGCTGCGCGACTAATGCGCTTTTGCGGCTCTGCACATGCCCCACCATCTCCCAGCGGATATCATCGAGGTGAGCAAGTTGCGTGATTTTCTCCGCGGCTTCTTCGGCATAGTTCTCGCCAAAAGTGCGCAACCCGCAGGCGTACGCCGCCTCGATAACCTCGAGTGGCTGTCGCTTGCTGACCGCCAGGATCATGACCTCGCTGGCAGACCGGCAGCTCTTCTCAGCGGCAAGGGCAACCTTGCGCTGGATGACAGCGAGCCGCAGCCCGATTTCCCGGACAAGTTCCGGAGGCGTTTCAGCCATTGCCTTTCAACGCGATCACGACCGCGAATCGCCCCGTGACGCCTTTCTCCTTTCGGTAGGAATACCATTCTTGCAGGTTTTCGGCGGTACAAATCCGCGGGTTTTCAATTTGCTCCACACCCGCCTGGCGCAGCGTGAAGATGTTGGCGCCCCACAGGTCAAGGAAGAGCCCATTTTCCGTCTGGTTAAAGAACGGCTCCGCCTCCTTGCCCCATTCTTTCAGGAACTGCCGCCGCACGTCCTCCCCCACCTGATAGCAATTGCCGCAGATGGACGGACCGAGCCCAACGCGCAGATCACAGGCGCGGCTGCCATAGTGCCGTTGGACCGCCTCGACCGCTTCAGCGCCTATGCGCAGCATTGTGCCTTGCCAGCCGCCGTGCACGATCCCCACGACCTTGCGGATCGGATCATGAAAAACAAGCGGCACGCAGTCCGCGAAGCGCATCACCAGGGTCACTTCCGGTTTATCGGTAAAAATTCCATCCGCCGGGCTATGTTTTTTCTCCGGCGGGCGCGGAGCATCGCTGAAGACGATCGTTTTACCGTGCACCTGCCAGACGTCAAAACGGCTGGCGTAAGAACGTCCAAAAACTCTGAAAAGCTTCTCGTGATTGGCAAGCACGTCGCGAGGGTCGTCTCCGTTGGTCCTGCCCAGGTTCAGGCTGGCAAAGGCGCCCTTTGAACTGCCCCCAATCCGGCTGAAAATGGCATGGTCTACGGCATGATCATCAAAGCAGTCAAACTTATAGTAAATAAGCCCTTCCTGGTGAAACTGCCGCATTTATCAGCTTGCCTGCCTTTCGATAGCCGCCTTCATTTCCAGGCGCGGGCGCGAGTCGCTGACGCTTTCCTCAATCGTCGGAATGCCAAACCATGCGGTGAACCATCCAAAAGCCGCGCCGGTCAAAACGCGCAGCAGCGGCGTGCTTTCGTGCGCGGGCAGCCAGGTAAGGAAAGATAGCTGCATAGAACTGAGCATTTGCCAGACCCCATCCACCGCGATCGGTCCGATTGCCAGAAGCGCCCACAGCCACCATGGCAGCGGTTTCAGCTTTCTTCCCGAGAGCGCAAAAACAATCCCAAAAAGCAGGAGAGTCCCATAAATGGCAACATCTCTCTGGCAGAGCGCGATTTTATAGCCGGCGCGTTCGCTGCCGAGATAAGCGCGCGCGCGCTGCATATCCCCGCCTGTGTTTCCGGAGATCTCCGGATATGTCAGCTTGTCAGACCCATCCGGCGCTTTGAGCGGGTAATCCGCCTGCGCGCCAAAAAGGAAGAAAGACCGGTATGCCAGTTGGTGGCAGAGCGGGCGGTAGAGCTGATAGATCCTTTTGGCAGGCTCCTCCTGCCTGAACTTCATCAGAACTGGAGCGAGGACCGGCAGCAAGACGTATAGAGCCAGAACGATATTGATCAGAGCCAGATAATGCCTTGAAAACCATAACGAAAACCGCTCGCCCCCGCTGAGGCGGTCTTTACTCGCTCTTGGTCGGTAATCCGGGGTGAGCGCGTTTTTGTGCGCCTCGATCAGAGCCTTCTGGATGCTATCGAAATTTTCGGGATCGCCGACTTGCTTCTCATCGATCCGGATCGCGAAAGTTTCCTCCGACCGATTGCGGAAAAAAGCCTGCTTACGCAGGTCGATCACGCGCGTTTGATGCGGAAATTGTTCCTGTTGCGTTTGGAGCCAGGACTCGACCTTTTCGACTTTGCTGCCAGTCGGGTTTGCGGTGAGCAGAAAGACTTCGACCATCACTATTGAACGGCGGATCAGCTCTCGATCACATGGATGTATGTGGAATTTTCCGCAGACCTTACCGTGAGCTCCCCGGGATAATACTCCACCACCGGATTGGTCCACCGCCAGATCCATTTGGCATCCTCCGGCAGACAATTGATGCAGCCATGCGAAAGCGCGATGCCAAAGTTATTATGCCAGTAAGCTGTGTGGATAGCCTGCCCCTCCGCGTGATAGAGCGTGGTCCAGGCAATTCCGGGGGAATCGTACTGCGAAACCCCGCCAGCGCTCATGTGCAGCGAAATCATTTTTCGCCAAATCGGGGTGACCTCGGGGGGAGTCAGCCACTTCCCTTCTTTGACATAGCCGGTTGAAACCGCGCAGAAGTAAACCTCATGTGAGCCTTCAAAACAAGAAAGCGTCTGAGTTTGAAGGTTGATCAGGATGCGCTTGTCGCCGACCTCCGGATGAATTGGCGACACCTCCTCCGCGGTCACCGGACGGCAGGCGCCTGCGTCCACCCAGTAGTCATCCGGCAAGGCGCCATATTTCTCGGAGAGCAAATATTCCGTTCTGCCATTCGCCTGGCGCAAATTCGAAGCCCAGTAGACCTGGCTGTAATATAGCCTCGCCATCCCTTCGGAGTCGCGAATCCAGGAGGACGTGTTTGAAGCGGGTTTGGTAAGCTCCATGCCGACCACAGGTTGAGTGATCTCCACCCACATACCCTGGGTGCCGTCAGGGTTGATCGGTAAGCTTGCCAGAGGTTCGTTTACGATATGTTTTACCGGCTGAACGAACGGCGCGTAGACGTATCCATTCGGGGTCTCGTACCAGCGCTGGTTATAACGGTTAAAATCGAGAACGTTTGCCACCACCTCGCGCTTGATCTCGAAGACATCGTCCCTCCACGCCCGCGCAACCGCTGGTGCGTTCATGTTGGGCTCGGACTTCATGTCTACCCAGGAGCGGAACTCACCCACGCACACCCGCCCCAGCTTTTTTCCAATCGGATAATCCTGCTTGCCTGGGACCGCCAGCGGCTTCACCGCTGGCAAAATTGACGCACCGGCAAGGTATCCGGACAACTTGAGGAAATCTCGTCTGCTGATATCTTGGTTTAGTTTCATAGGTTTATTATATCCGGGTGGCGCTGGTACGCCACAATCTGTAGAAACGGGTGTTAATAATCCGCGTTGCGGCGCGAGTTTTCCCGCGCGATATCGCGTTCTTTAATGGATTCCCGTTTGTCGTACTGCTTTTTGCCTTTGGCGATGCCGATCTCGAGCTTGGCTCTGCCGGCTTTGAGGTAGACCTTGATCGGGACAATGGTCATACCCTTGATGCGGACTGCGTCCCAAAGTCTTTTGATTTCGCGTTTATGCAGCAGCAGCTTCTTCTCGCGTGCGGGGTCATGCTGGCTGGCGCTGGCATGCTCATACGGCGCAATATGCGCCCCAATCAGCCAGGCTTGCTGCCCGTCGGTTCGCACGTACGCTTCCTGAAGGCTGATCTGTCCAAGACGAACAGACTTGATCTCAGTTCCTTTCAGGGCAATTCCCGCCTCAAAGGTTTCTTCAATGAAGTATTCAAACCGCGCTTTCTTATTCGTCGAAACAACCTTAACATCCATAGGCGTCTATTTTAACATAACTGCTGCTTCAGGAAAGAAACCCTCAATCCCTGAGAAGAAATCGTAGAAAATATGCTCTTTTTGGCTATTTTTATTTTCATAAAGCCCCTCTGAAATCAAGCTTTTCCGATTGTAGCATTTGTCTGACATCAGGGGTTTTCTTAAGTTCAGGTACAACAAATCGAAATTTTCTATACATTTGATTTTGCATTTTTTCTTTTTCTAAAGACAAATAAGAACAAGATGACAGTCAATATACCTATTGATAATTCTAACCAAGCAGCTATTTTGTTAGCCAAATTAACAATCGGGCGATTATACCAATAAGTTGCAAATCTGCTCATATAAAATGGTTCTACAATCAAAAAAGCCGGTACAATCATTTTCAATATATTACCAATAGAGTTATTCAGTTGAGAAAAATAACCGACTAGCCCTAAAATAATACCAAGAGGTATTGCTTTTTTATACCATACGATGTTATCTCCAAGTTCATCAAAAAAACCAATTGCTATCCCCAATCCATAATGTGTAGAAAGAGCAACAAAAGCGGATATTAACGATAACAAGATAGACTGCCACCATTTTTGCCTCATCATGCCGGCAAATATCAAAAGAATTGCCCAAGTAGCACCATTAAAAATATATGATAATGCTATTCTGATTGCCAAACTTATCGGAGCTGCCTGTGTATTTAATTCGTCAATTGTTTGAAGATTTAATAACAAGGATATTATTCCAAGCAAGATTGATACGAATAATACAATAACTATATTCTTTTTTCCTGCCCTATCTTTGACAATCATCTTCTACCTCACAAATTCTAACTTATCTATTTCAATTTGTTTTCAATTTCCTCGATTATCGGTAGTGCATGAGTCATCTTGTGCGCAAAACTTGCTGTATTTTAAAGTTTTGCGCATAGTTGCCTTATGCGTTCTCAATAGAATTATCATTTTCCAAAAAATCTAAAACTGTTAATAGCCGATAGCCTCTTTCGAGGTTTGAAAACGGCGTCCTGTCCATTGTAATGAGTATCTTTTTATAACCGTCATCCAGACCGCGGAAAGAGGACAGTTCTCTCTCTTTTACACTTGGATTCTCTAAGCTGTAAGTGACTTGAATATAATTTTTCCGTCCTTCTGCATCTCTTGCAACGAAATCAATTTCTTCATTCCTGTTTTTCCCTATATCGACGACATAACCCCGTCTTACGAGTTCCACATAGACTATGTTTTCTATCGCACGAGAAACTTCAAGCTGGCGATATTGAATAAGCGCATTACGAAGACCCATATCACAGGCATAATACTTATTTTGTGTTTTGAGGTAGGCTCTTCCCTTGAGATCATAGCGTTCTACTTTGTAAAAAAGAAAAGCATCAGTTATGTGTTTCAGATAACGGCTCACAGTCTCATTATCAACAGATTTATATCCGTTGCTTTGCAATGTATTCGCTATTTTATTCGGCGATACCGCCGAGCCGATAGATGAGCAAAGAACATGAATCACCCCGCGGAAGACTTCTTCATTTCTTACATCATAACGATCAATCATATCTCTCGTTATAACAGTATTAGCCACCATTTCCAAATAATCTCTTTTAGCGGGTTCATCCGGCTCTGTAACAGTATACGGCAAGGAACCGAATAAAATATATTCATCCAGGGCTTCTCTCTTATCACCTTTGCGAAAAGAATAAAACTCTTGAAATGATAGAGGGAAGCATTTTATTTCTATGCCCCTGCCTCGGAATATTGTGTTGATATCACTCGAAAGCAGCTTTGAATTTGAACCCGTCACGTAGATATCGGTGTTGTATTCGCTGCGAATTTCATTGAGAACTTCCTCAAAGCCTTCAACCATCTGAATTTCATCGAGCAGAAGATAATACTTTTCATCGTCCGCAAATTGACCTAATAAATATGAATATAACCCATCCGACTTACGCAAGTTCTCCCATTTTTTCATATCAAAGGCAATTTTTATGATATGGTCAGCTTGAACTCCATCTTCAAGCATATAGCGGTAAAACAGTTCATTTAATAAGATTGATTTACCGCAGCGTCTGACACCGGTAATGATTTTGACCAAATCCTTGTGTCTATAGCGGATAAGTGTGTTGAGCAGGTTTTCTCTTTTAATAAACATGTAGGCCTCCTTAACAGATTATATGCGTAAAACTTTTATTTTGCAAAAGTTTTACGCATAGCAGCCTTAGTTCTATTTCTATTATAGAAGTTTCCGCCACCCGGATTCGATATAAACATCATCAATGATACTTTGCGTAAACTCTAAAGTATCATTTCACACTTTTTCTTTCCGTTTTATTTAACCCGACATTTATTCAACTTAACCCAACATAAATAGTGTCGGGTTATTGGTTGTTGAGAACAGTTTTCTAATTTCGTACTTTGCGGAAGCTCTGAAACCCTTTTGGTTACTGCATTTTTCCCCTTTAGCATTATTATGACATCCTCCCCGATGGCAGGATCATATGCTAGAACACTCTTTTTTGCTCTTTTAAATTAAAAAAGCCCGCAAATTAGGGCTTTTCAATGTGTGTCATTTGCTTGACATCAGGGGTTCTGTTTATTTGAAGTTGTATATGAGAATGTTTTTTAGTTCGTCACATTGTTCTAAAACTTTAGATAAAATAACATGAATAAACTTATTTTTACAAAATCCACTTTCGATTAATGTTATGTCTACTAAACAGAAATAATGCTGTTGTGAAAAACAGCAACATACCGAAAGACAAGAGCGGAGAAAGGCTAGAGCCTCCTGTAATGGCACCTTTGAGTATATCCGCTCCGTAAGTAAGGGGCAGACAGTAAGAAAGAGGACGCAAAAATACCGGCAAGTCTGAAATAGGTATGAAGAGTCCGCAAAGAAAGAGCATGGGAAAACGGAAGAAATTTGAGAGAGTTTGTGCCTCAAATACTTGTTCTGCAGATACTGCAATCAAGAGTCCCATTAGCGCTGAACTTATAGCAATCATAAATACAGCCGGAAATATTATTCCGAAATTAACTCCTCCTAAATCTATAAAGAAACTTGCGAATATTACCGGAACAAAAGCGTTAAAGATACCGAATAGGATTGTTCCGGCTATTTTGGCCAAGACCATAAGATTTATGCTTATTGGTGCTAACAAGAGACGTTCGAAGGACCTTCCGCTTCGCTCAAAAGTAATAGTGACAGCCAACATTGACGTCGTACCGAACAAAATACTCATAGCCATCAAACCCGGTAAGAGTTCCAAAATATTTTCTCCCGGAGAGCGCATAAGTTGCATTAAGGTCCAAGAAAGAGGGAAGATGATTCCCCAGCTGATATTGGGCGGTTTAAGGTAATAGTTTTTTATGTCTTTTTTTAATATATTCCAAAAGGCGATAGAACTTCTCATTTGCGGTCTCCTTTTTTCTCATCTCTTTTTAGCTCAGCTGATTCTATGCCGGTCAGCTTGACGAATACGTCTTCTAAAGAAGGTCGCAGTTCTTTTGCCTCATATACTTCTATTCCTTTAGCGTGTAGAAAGCTCATAACCGCTAGTAAGGGAATTCGCCCTTCCGATTCCATAGTCATAGTATTATCTGATTGAATATTTACCTTGCTTCTCTTGAAATTACTTTGAAGCTCATCTATAAGATTTTCAGCTAATTTACTTGTAACAAATTGAATTGTATGACCGTGGGAAATACTGCCCATCAATTCAGGAAGAGTTCCCGAAGCAACAATTTGACCTCCGGCAATAAAAGCGATACGGTCACATATACGCTCGGCTTCTTCTATATAGTGGGTGGTGAGAAAGACAGTTGTGCCTTGTGCTTTCAAAGCTTTTATCATTTTTCGGATTTGCCTTGAACTCTCCACATCTATACCGGTTGTCGGTTCATCCAAAAATAGAATTTTCGGTGAATGTATCAGGGCTGCTGCTATTGTAAGTTTTCGTTTCATCCCTTTGGAATAAGCTTTAAAAGGTCTTTTGCCTGCATCTTTCAAGCCAAACTCTTCTAAAAGATGATAGGCTTTTGCCTCCCTTTCATCTTTTTCCATGCCGTATAAGGCGGCACAAAAACATAAATTCTCAAATCCGTCCATTTCATTGTAAAGGTTGCTCTCATCTGCAACAATGCCCATTATAGCTTGGGCTTTTTTTGTTTCTTTTCTTACATCTATTCCTTTAATTGTTATCTCTCCGGCTGTAGGTCGGGATAGACCTATCATCATGTTTATCGTAGATGTTTTTCCTGCTCCGTTGGGTCCTAAAAAACCGAATATTTCTCCCTTTTGGACTTGGAAAGAAATACTGTTTACAGCAGTAAAATCACCGTATGTCTTTTTTAGATTTTTAACACTTATCATTTCAGAGAGTCTTATTTCTAATTTTCATTCTTTTTGCCATGGCAGAATTCCTTAACTTCATTACTGCACTCGCCTTTTTTATGGCATTCTTCCTTCTCCTCAGCAAGGCAATCATCACATTCTTCCGGTTGGCAAACTTCCTCTTCTATGGCAGCAAGGGCTTCAATTCCCTTTGCTAATTCGTGTAAGACTTCTCGCTCTACACTATAGTGCATAAAATATCCGCGTTTTTCTCCTACCAGCAGACCCGCCTCTCGCAAGACCTTCAGATGTTGTGATACAGTTGCCTCTGTCAATTCCAATTCATTAGCCAAGGCACGTACACAATAATTGTGTCTTAAGAGTAATTTTAAAATACTCATACGTGATTCATCTGCAATAGCTTTTAATACCTTTGTTTTATCCATAATAATCCTCCATAAATTTAATTAGGCTAACACCTAATTAAATTCTATCAAAAGAGTTTGATTAGGTCAACGCCTAATTAAATCCTTTTGCATATTTTATTGTCAGGACGAAAAGAAAAGAATTTAAAGTTATTAAATGACTTCTATTTCAATCTCATAATAAATTAAAAAAGATATATCTGCTTATTTCCTGTAATTCGTTAAGCGCAACGTATCCTTTTTCATGGTTTTTATTTGTGTGAAAGCTTTAAAACCTTGCTATATTCAGCTTTTGAAGCTTGTGTCACTGTTATGACATCCTCCCCCCGCAAAGATCCATGCAGGCATCGTGCTGAGGGGATGATAAAGCAAGACAGCCTATGTATAAAGCAGGCTGTCTTGGTCGAAGGATTCACTATTTCAGAATAAGCGGCAGATACAGATATCGGTATGTCAGCCCTGTAGAATCAGCCCGCGGCTCCCTTAATCAAGCGACAGGGCGTAGAGCGGCACCAGCATCTCATCCGGATGCAGACCGCCGTGCCGTCCGAGCATCACGTTTTGCCGGTTCACCCACCAGAGATAAGCATCGCCATGCGGGATTGCCACGAGGTCGCCAACGCGATTGAGCAGGTCGGCGTGTGGCTTTCCGCAGCCGAGCAGACCCACTTCCAGCACTTCCTGTCGGGTTATCAAGTCAAACTGCCCGTTCCAGGCACGCGCGAAATACTGCCGCACGCCTTCAAGCTGCCCGGGTTTCACGTACAGGTTTGGCAGTCTGCCCTCGCAGGTCGGCTGCATTACCAGCATGTCGAGCAGGTCCGGGTGCGAGGCTAACTCGTACGCTGGATTGTAGGGTGTTTCCACAGAGCCATGGTCCGCGGTCAGCAAAAAGAGCGTATCCTTGCGCGCCCAGGGCTCGAGCCCGTCCACCAAAACGCGCTCAAACATCTCGCTGAAGCTTCTGAATTGCTGGGTCACGCGCTCATT
>Ga0255345_1005565_pt1:10000-12849 | contig 12849 bp, 5 predicted proteins | sample wastewater_treat_6_FD_192415 | JGI IMG/M metagenome (GOLD analysis project Ga0255345, IMG submission 192415) | Wastewater microbial communities from Lulu Island WWTP, Vancouver, Canada - plant20 | ecosystem: Engineered > WWTP > Wastewater > Unclassified | place: Canada: Vancouver... | reverse complement strand
TTGGGGCTGTGTAAAAAAAAGAAGGCCCGGTCATTGCTATCGCAACAACCGGGCCATAAACCTGGCAACGACCTACTCTCGCGGGACCTAACGTCCTACTACCATTGGCTGCTCGGGGCTTAACGGCCGTGTTCGGGATGGGAACGGGTGGGACCCCCGGCATATAATCACCAGGAAAGTGAGTCCTGCATTTCTGCAGGAAAAGTAAAGTTGGGCACTAAAGGAGGTAAGATAAACGCCTGAGAATATCATGCGTTTTGTGTGCATAAAACCGGCAAGGTCATTAGTAACAGTAAGCTGAATGTATTACTACACTTACACATCTGTCCTATCAACCGGGTGGTCTACCCGGACCTTGCTCTGTATTGCTACAGAATAAGACCTTATCTTGGGATGGGCTTGGCGCTTAGATGCTTTCAGCGCTTATCCCTTCCGGACATAGCTACCCGGCGCTGCGGCTGACGCCACAACCGGAACACCAGCGGTCCGTCATTCTCGGTCCTCTCGTACTAGAGAATGAACCCCTCAAGTCTTAAACGCCCACAGCGGATAGAGGACCGAACTGTCTCACGACGTTCTGAACCCAGCTCGCGTACCACTTTAATCGGCGAACAGCCGAACCCTTGGGACCTTCTCCAGCCCCAGGATGTGATGAGCCGACATCGAGGTGCCAAACCGCGCCGTCGCTGTGAACGCTTGGGCGCGATCAGCCTGTTATCCCTAGCGTACCTTTTGTCCTATGAGCGATGGCGATTCCACTTTCAACCACCGGATCACTTGAACCTGCTTTCGCAACTGCTCGACTTGTATGTCTCACAGTAAAGCTCCCTTATACTCATGCGCTCTATAGCCCGATTACCGACCGGGCTGAGGGAACCTTCGTAATCCTCCGTTACTCTTTTGGAGGATTCCGCCCCAGAAAAACTGACCTGCTATCACTGTCCCACGGCCAGATAATGGCTCGAGGTTAGACGCCTAATCAACAAAGAGTGGTATTTCATATTTCGACTCGGCCTCGCCCTGGAGCGAGGCTTCAAAGTCTCCCACCTATTCTACGCATTGAAAATCAAGCGACAATAACAGCTTACAGTAAAGGTGCATAGGGTCTTTCCGTCCTGCTGCGGGTAGGCGGCATCTTCACCGCCACTACAATTTCACTGAGCCTCTCTCCGAGACAGTCGTCAACTCGTTACACGATTCGTGCGGGTCGGAACTTACCCGACAAGGAATTTCGCTACCTTAGGACCGTTATAGTTACGGCCGACATTCACGGGGGCTTAGACGCGAAGCTTGCACCTCACGCTTTCACCTTTCCGCATTGGTCACGTGTCACTCCCTATACGTCGTCTTGCGACTTTGCAGAGAGCTGTGTTTTTGCTAAACAGTCGGTTGACGCGCTTTGCTGCGGCCCCTCACGGGGCACCCCTTATACCGAAGATACGGGGTCAATTTGCCGAGTTCCTTAGAGAGATTTAACTCACGCGCCTTAGAATACTCATCCCGGATACCTGTGTCGGTTTGCGGTACGGGCAACCCACGTAGTTCCCTATAGACTTTTCTTGGGACCGATTCCATCAACACCCGCTAAGCCGTGGCTTCGCAGTGCCTTGTCAAGACAGGTCTGTTGACTTTCTCAATCCGTCATCTATAGGATAGTCGTAGATCGGTGCAGGAATATTAACCTGCTGTGCATCAGTTACTCCTTACGGCCTCACCTTAGCTCCCGACTGACCCTGGGAGGACGAGCCTTGCCCAGGAAACCTTATCCTTACGGCGAGCCGGATTTTAACCGGCTTTATCGTTACTTATGTCTGCATTCTCACTTCCAATCGCTCCATGTTTGGTTTCCCTGGCACTTCGCTGCAATTGGAACGCTTTCCTACCGCTTCTCTTGCGAGAAGCCCATGGCTTCGGTATATGGCTTGAGTCCCGATCATTTTCGGCGCAATTTCGCTCGATGGGTCAGCTGTTACGCACTGTTTAAATGATGGCTGCCTCTAAGCCAACATCCCCATTGTCTGAGCAAAATCACATCCTTTTCCACTGAGCCATATTTTGGGACCTTAACCGATGGTCTGGATTATTCTCCTCTCGACTACGGACGTTATCACCCGCAGTCTGACTGCCGGACTACACCCTATGGTATTCGGAGTTTAATTAAGTTCAGTACCTCGTTAGAAGCCCTAGCTTATTTAGTGCTCTACCTCCATAGGTCAGCGTCCGACGCTATACCCAAATATATTTCGGAAAGAACCAGCTATCAGGGGGTTTGATTAGTCTTTCGCTCCTAACCACAATTCATCCGACAACTTCTCAAGGTTGACCGGTTCGGACCTCCAACTCGTTTTACCGAGGTTTCATCCTGATCATGGTTAGATCACCTCCCCTTCGGGTCTATTGCCAGCAACTTAGCGCCCTATTTGGACTCGCTTTCGCTACGCTTCCGCCGCTTAGCGGCTTAAGCTTGCTACGGACAATAACTCGCAGACTCATTATACAAAAGGCAGGCAGTCACTACATATAGTAGCTCCTACTGATTTGTTAGCCATTGATTTCAGTTACTATTTCACTCCCCTAACAGGGGTGCTTTTCACCTTTCCCTCGCGGTACTAGTTCACTGTCGGTCGTCATAGTGTATTTAGCCTTACGCCGTGGTCGGCGTAGCTTCACACCGGGTTTCACGTGTCCGGTGCTACTCAGGATTCCACTAGGTCTGCTTCGGTTTTAAAATACGGGACTGTCACCCTCTTTGGTCGTACTTTCCAGTACGTTCTTCTAACCTAGGCTTTCCACATCGTGGTCCTACAACCCCAGCGGGATAAATCCCCCTGGTTTGGGCTCTTCCGCGT
>Ga0255345_1005565_pt1:0-5000 | contig 12849 bp, 5 predicted proteins | sample wastewater_treat_6_FD_192415 | JGI IMG/M metagenome (GOLD analysis project Ga0255345, IMG submission 192415) | Wastewater microbial communities from Lulu Island WWTP, Vancouver, Canada - plant20 | ecosystem: Engineered > WWTP > Wastewater > Unclassified | place: Canada: Vancouver, British... | reverse complement strand
GGCTTTGCCGATCGCGTGAGCCCATCCGTTGAAATCCCCGGCGAGGTAGAGCGTCTCCTTCGTGGGATCCAGACGCGGGTGCTTAGAGCAAAGCACGACAAAACAGATCTCACCGTTATCGCCGACGAAATACCCACTCTCCACGCCATACGCGCTCGCGGGGGCTCGCTCGAGCGACGCCAACTGGACATCCCCGCTCAAGCAGACTCCCGGCGAGTGTGCCTCGCCCCAATCGTGCGCCAGTTCAATCAGCCCGGAGGTGGGGGTTTCGAGGCAAGCCTGGACAATCTTGTGCGACACGGACGACATGCGAGCCCGATCATTTCGCCCCTGAACAGACCCTAGCGCAACCGAAAAATCCATTAAGCGCATAGCCATTTCCATCGGCCATACACCGGCGGCGCCCAAGATCACGACGGATGGCGGACACCCAACGACAATCCATTGACAACCCCCCTCCGCTCACGTCGTAAGAGCAGCGTGACGCCGAAGGAAAAGATACTCGTGGCCATGTCTGGCGGAGTGGACAGCTCCGTCGCCGCGCTCGTGCTCAAGCAACAAGGCTACGAGATCGCCGGCGCCTACATGAAAAACTGGATCAACGAGGACAACGTCATCGGCGAATGCCCGTGGCAGCAGGACATCGAAGACGCCCGCGGGGTCGCAGAACAGCTCGGCATCGAATTCCGCGTCGTGAATCTCATGCACGAGTACCGCGAGAAGATCGTGCAATACCTGCTGGATGGCTACTCGGTCGGCCTCACGCCCAATCCCGACGTGATGTGCAACCGTGAGATCAAGTTCGGCGCCTTTCGGGCGTGGGCCAAAGCCCAAGGTTTCGCGGCCGTGGCAACCGGCCACTACGCCCGCCGCGAAAGCCTCCCAGACGGAACCTGCGCGCTCTACGAAGGCACCGACAAAAACAAAGACCAATCGTATTTCCTCGCACGCATCACCGCCGAGCAGCTGCAGGACGCTCGCTTTCCCATCGGCCACATCCCCAAGCCGGAATTACGCCGGCTCGCGAAGGAAGCTGGCCTCGTCAACGCCGCAAAAAAAGACAGCCAGGGCATCTGCTTCATCGGACAGGTGAAGATGCAGGACTTCCTGCGTGCCTACGTGCCAGACCGCCCCGGCCCCATCATCCGCGCAACCGATGGCCGGCACCTCGGCGAGCACCGCGGATTGCACTACTACACTCTCGGCCAGCGCAAAGGCATCGGCATCCCCTCCAACACGGACAACCAAGCCTACGTCGTCGTGGGAAAACGCGCCGAGGATAATGCCCTGCTCGTCGCCTTTGACAGTCCCTCTGCACCAGGCCTGTGGTGCCAGGAAATCCGGATCCACGCGCTGACATGGCTCACCACGCCTCCATCGCAGACCACGGAAATGGAAGGCCGTGTACGTTATCGCGATCCAAGGACCCCGTTGACTTTCAGCTCGGAAAGCACCGACACAGCCGTCATCCGCTTTTCGCAGCCGCAACGAGCCCTCGCGAGCGGACAAGTCTTGGCGCTCTACGAAGGCGAACGCCTCCTCGGCAGCGGCATCTACTTGTAGCCCGGGAGAGGCCGCGCCCTGCCGACGCGATCAAAGCCGGCGCTCTTTCACTTGCGGGTCGGCAACCAAGCGATCCACCACCCCGGCCTCGACCATCTTCTTGATCGGAAGGCTATCCGGATGATCCTTGGCGGCATCGGCCAGCAGCTCGCGCGCATCGTCGTCGCGCCCGAGGAGCACCAAATCGAGCAACTGCGGCAAAATAAACTCTTCCCTTTGCGTCAACTCGTAGCGGCGGGCATGAAGTGCCAATGCCTTCTTGTACGAAGAACGCGCATCGCCCGTTTGCCCGAGCGTCTTCTGCGTCGAGCCGAGCAATAGCCACCACTCTGGGATATCCGAGCGTAGCTTGACCGCTTGAGCCAGAGCCTTCTCCGCCCGGGCTGCATCCCGCAACTGGAGGGCAAACTCCGCCTCGCTCACGAGTTTCCCCGATTCAGCCTCAACTGCCGTCGAGACTTCTTTGGGCAATCCGTTTTTTTCGGCCTCCGTCAACTTGCTACAAGCCGGAAGGCCAAGACAAACGATCAAGGCGACACAGGGAGCGAGATGCTTCATGGGGGAAAGGCTTTCTTCTCACCACGGACGCGACGTCCGGCAAGCAGATAGATGCGGCCCGCACACGACGGGCCCAACGAAGCCTGCTGGACTGCGTGCAGTTATGCCGCCGCCTCGTGCAACACGGGCAACTCCCGTCCGCACAACTCTCCACGATGTGCCACCTGCGACCACGGAACCGGCAAGCGCCCATCCAGCCCCAAGGACAATACCAACGTCCGCCACTCTTCCCCCGGCAGCGCCGGATGGGATTCAGTTCGAAAACCGCAACGTGCGTACAAACGCAACGCCGCCGCGTACTCCGCCTCGTCCGTCGTCCATAATCGGAGTGTCCGCCGCCCCTCGCGCCGCGCCATATCGACGACCCATTCGAGCAATTCGCGTCCGGCACCGAGCCCTCGCAGTCGTGGCATCAGCCCAAACCATGCGAGCCAAAGTTCATCGGGCTGCGCGCGATAGCCATACAACATCGCCAGCCCTCCGATATCCTCCGCCGGAGCGCGATCCGCCTGCACCGTCCAGCAGCGCACGGAGGCAAGCTTCCGCTCCTGATAAAAATCGGGATGGGCCAAAGGGTCCACCACCGCCGAAAGCGCGAGCTGATGCTCGTGCTCCCATGGGAACAACTCAGCAGCCACTTGCTGAGTCGCGTAGAGCGACTCGGCTTGGAGCATTTGAAGTTTCATATGTCCGGCCATTTTACCGAACCCGGCGCCCTTCACCTAGTCGCCATCGCGTCCGGCACCGACTTAACGAAACGCCTAATAGATAAAGCCGGGCCAAACTGGCACACGACAACTACAACCTACCCACCCCCAATATACACTAATAGTTTAAAAACAGATTGATGCATAATAATGGAGGAATTATTAGCAGGCGCCACAGGTAAAAGTATTTCTTTTAAGTTCGATTAGGTTGACCTAATCGCCCCTTGACGCCCCGCCCACGCGACCCTCCAAAGCTCCATATCACTATAAAACAATGCGTTAAAAAACCGTGCCAAGTTGAGAAACACTAAAAAGCCCTCGTCAGGGAGCGCGAAGCGCAAGCCGACGAGGGCCAAGATCAGGAGCTTACCAGCCGCCTCAATCCTCCTGCACCCACTTCAGAATCGTCGTACTGTTCGGCGGTAACGTGAGCGATACCGAATGATCGAAGCCATGCGCGGGGATCGGCTCTGCTTGGACTCCGCCATTATTCCCCACCCCCGAGCCGCCATAAAACTGGCTGTTGGTATTGATCACCTCGCGCCAGAAGCCCTTTCGGGGCACGCCCACACGGTAGCCCGCACGTTGCGTCGGTGTGAAATGCCCGGCAACGAGGAAATAGGTCATCTGAAACGGATCGCTCCGGAGGTAGGCGATCACGCTCGCGTCGGCATCATGGCAGGCAACCCAGCGAAAACCTTGCGAGTTGAAGTCGTTGGCACTGAGCACGGGTTCACTCGTGTACAACCGGTTCAGATCGCGCACCAACAGCCGGATGCCCTCGTGGTCGAGGTACTGGAGTAAACGCCAGTCGAGTCCGGTCGTGTAGTTCCATTCGCTGCTCTGGCCAAACTCGCAGCCCATGAAGAGCAGCTTTTTACCCGGCCAAGCCCACATGTGCCCGTAAAGCGACCGCAGATGCGCGGCCTTTTCCGAGATGTGATACGCGCCCATTTTGATCAGGAGCGACGCCTTTCCATGCACGACCTCATCGTGCGAGAGCGCCGTCACGAAATTCTCGGTGAACTGATAAAGAGCCCCAAAGGTGACATCGTTGTGGTGCCATTTGCGGTGCACCGACTCCTTGGAGAAGTAGCGCAGGTTATCGTGCATCCAGCCCATGTTCCACTTGAGGTCGAAGCCCAGGCCACCGTCCTTCGTGGGCTTCGTCACACCGGAAAACGCGGTCGACTCCTCGGCGACCATCAAGGCGCCCGGATAGTAATGGTGGACGAGGTCATTGGTCCGTCGCAGGAAATCGATGGCTTCCAGATTCTCCCGCCCGCCGTACTTGTTGGGAATCCATTCGCCGGCCTTGCGGGAGTAATCGAGGTAGAGCATCGAGGCGACCGCATCGACGCGCAGCCCGTCGATGTGAAACCGGTCAAACCACGACAATGCACTCGCGATCAGGAAACAGCGCACCTCGTTGCGGCCATAGTTAAAAATCAAGGTACCCCAGTCTTGGTGGGCGCCCTGCCGAGGGTCGGCGTGCTCGTACAAGTGCGATCCATCAAACTCGGCCAGCGCGAAACTATCGCGAGGGAAATGCGCCGGCACCCAATCGACGATCACTCCAATCCCGCGCTGGTGGAGGTAATCCACGAAAAACGCGAAATCCTCGGGCGTGCCATAGCGCTGCGTCGGCGCAAAAAAGCCCGTCACTTGATAGCCCCACGAGCCATCGAAGGGGTGCTCGGAAATCGGGAGCACCTCGACATGCGTGAAACCCATCTCGACAAGGTAATCGGCCAACTCCGGCGCCAACTCACGATAGGTCAGCACACGGTTCGCATCGCCCGCCTTCCGCTTCCACGAACCGACGTGCAATTCGTAGATCGAGATCGGGCGATCCAGCTTGGTCGCGGCCTCCTCGCGGCGCTTCATCCACGCCTCGTCGCCCCAGGCATGCTTGGTGGGGTTGCACACAATCGAGGCATTATTCGGCGGCGCCTCGAAGTACGTGCCATACGGATCGGTCTTCAGGTGGATGTTTCCCGCCTGGTCACGGAGCTCAAACTTGTACAACTCACCCTCGCCCAGTCCGGGGACGAAAATCTCCCAAACGCCCGAGGCACCCAGCGGGCGCATCGGGTGAAACCGCCCATCCCACGCGTTGAAATTGCCCACGATCGAGACGCGGGCCGCCGAGGGCGCCCACACCGAGAAAGC
>Ga0255345_1005564_pt1 | contig 12849 bp, 16 predicted proteins | sample wastewater_treat_6_FD_192415 | JGI IMG/M metagenome (GOLD analysis project Ga0255345, IMG submission 192415) | Wastewater microbial communities from Lulu Island WWTP, Vancouver, Canada - plant20 | ecosystem: Engineered > WWTP > Wastewater > Unclassified | place: Canada: Vancouver, British... | reverse complement strand
AGGCGGTAGTGATTAAAGACGAAGTCAATGTGGTGGGAAACTATATGAAAAGCGGTTATGACGCATCAAGGATAATAAATCCTGACGGTATAGCACCTGCTGTAAAGGAAAATCATGGCACAGTAACGGCTGTTGCCGTAAGCAAACCTGAACTTGAAAAAGCAGGAGAGCAGAAAATTATACCTTGCGAAATCAGGACAGATGGGATAGTTACATACAAGGATAAGGTTATGGGGTGTCCGAGAACTGTAAACCAAGGTGGGGATAAGTATATAATAAGTTATGCGGCAGATAAAGAAACGGGAAAACCTATGGAATCTTATAGCTACCGAATCCGAAAACTTACACCAAGAGAATGTTTCAGGCTTATGGGGTTCAAGGACATAGATTTTACAAAGGCGAAATATAAATTTGATAAAGAATCAGATTCGATATGGGAAATAATGGGTAAAGACATTTTAGAATCCGATAAGGTAAAGCAGATAGAGGAAACGGGAATAAAGGTTTCAGAGAGAACCTCTAACAGCCAATGCTATAAGCAGGCGGGAAATTCAATAGTTGTTGATGTATTGGAAGCGATATTTAGGAACATGAATATAAAGGGGGTAAAGAGGTGGAATGATTAACTTCACTTGCACTAAATGCGGTTCAAAAGAGTATGTCACAAGAAAAGGCAAGAACCGTAAAGGGTTATACCGCCTTAGATTTATAGCCATAATCCTTATTCTCATATTGATACCTATCAATGTGTTTGCAGAGGTTGACTATTCAGAGCTTATGGCTGAATGCGTTGTGAATCAAGACGAGAAGATGGGTGAAGTCTATGCAGTAAAGAGAAATAAGAAGATAGACCTATATGGGGGAAACAAGTTCTCATATGAAGACTTAGAGGTTCTATCCAAGATAATAGAAGCCGAAGCAGGCATGAACTGGCTTGATGACTATATAAGGCTGTGTGTAGGCGAAGTCCTGCTGAATAGGGTTGAAAGCGAAGATTTCCCTGATACAATAGTTGAGGTAGCCTATGAAGAAGGACAGTATCATCATGTCAAGTACGGATTATTTGATGAAATAGTACCCACAATGAAGTCAGTCAGAGTTACATTAAGATTATTGAACGGAGATAGGGTTATAAACGATAAAGATGTGGTATTTCAAGCGAATTTCCCGCAAGGAAGTGGTATTTACGAGATAATCCACGATAATCTTTTAGGAAACACATATTTGTGCTATTCTAATAACAGATAATCAAACTAAGGAGTAAAAATGGCTAAAGAGAGCATGGCAAAGGTAATAACTGAATATTCGTCAGTAGCACAGAAAATGTTCAATGAATCCGATATGTCGGATACTATGATTGAAGTCGTTTCTGATATGTCTAAAATGATAAAGTACGAAATTCACGAATACCTCAATGTGCTGAACACTCCTGAAGCCGAAAAGAAGATAAGGGATTATGTGAAATTCTGCCATTGCGTCTTGTTGCCTTTGTTAGATGCCAAGATAATGGGGAAGAAATCCCAAATAGATAAGATAGGCAATATGAAGTACGGACTGGCGCAGATACCTGAAAATATGCAGGAAGAGATGGCAAGGTATCTTGATTTGAGAGATGACATATACGCATTGGTGGCTTTCAGGTCTTTAAAGCATTTCGCTTTGTTCATGGAAGAGGACAAACCTTTAGAAGAGCAGGACTGGCACAATGCAGGGGAACTGTTTGACGGATTATGGTTTCATGCTAACAGAATGATACTTGACGGAAGCGTTCAATTCCTTGAAAAGCAGATGTTCACAGGTGCAGGGAAGTCTTATTCGGATATAGTCATGATTGGGTTCATATTGGGTGTCAACATAGACAACGACTGCCTTAAAGTATTCGGAAACAAGGTAAATGTCACTCCTTGCATGAACTCTTTAGTTTCTTATATGACTTCAAGAAGATATGCCAAAGTATTCCCTTATTATGAGCAGTTCTCATGTTCGGAAGAAATGATGTTCGAGACATTGAAGAAAGCGTCAGGTCAGCTAAAGATAAGAGGTTCTAAAAGACCTGTTAATGTTCTTGTTACATCAAAAGACACGAATATAAGCGGTGTAAGAGCCAAGTACCTGTTCATAGACGATATAACCCAAGAGAAAGACGCAGGGAATATGCGTATGCACGAGAGCGACATATCGCAGTTCAGCAATGTATGGAGAAAGAGGTATTATTATCAGGACAAGTTCAACATAATAGCGAGCGGTACGAGTTATTCGGTAAATGACATACTTTCATGGCTAAGGAATGAGTTCGGGGCAGGTAATCCCAAGAATGTAATAACCCACCCTTATACGGAAGTGGCTAAATGCGACACAATGAAAGAGAATGGCGAGGCTGTATTCGTCAAGATACCAAAATTAGACTATGATACCGATTTGGCTACATTCCCTAAGAAATACCCTACTAAACAAGCGAGGATAGAGAGAGAAAAGAATCGTGACAAGTTTGAGGCAATGGATCAGCAGAATCCGTTACCGCCAGAAGGAACTCCATTCGCATATAAGAAGTTAGAAACATACACGCAGATACCCCATGACGAATCCGATAACTGCTGGGCTTGTATCGACCCTGCAAGGACTGGCAAGAACTATGTATGTATGCTCATATTCCAAAAAACCTTAGTGGGTGCTACATACAAGCATTTCCTGAAAGACTGCGTATATGAAATGCGACCTATGGACGATATGTATTCGTTCTTTATCGAAAAGATAATAAACCACAGGATAACCAAACTTCACATAGAAAGGAACACAGACACTTCATTAAAGCGCACATTGACTATGATGCTTGAAGAAAGGGGAGTAAGTTTCTGTTCTATGTCTGAAATCTATACGACTAAAAGGAAAGAGGATAAGATTTACGATATGGAAGCCACGATATTGAATAATGTGGTTTTCCCTTGTGAGGGAATGTATGCTAATAACTCCCAAATGGGAATGGCTATGAAGCACATAACCTCATATTCATACAAGACAAAGGTTGATTTTGACGATGCACCCGACTGTTTAGCGATGTACTGTGAGAAGTTCGTAATGGAAGCGAGAAAACTGCCAAAAGCGCAGATATTTGATATAAGGAGGAAAAGATATTGATGGATAATCAGGTTTATATGACATTACTGTGTACTGATGATTACACGAATGGGGTGGTTTATTTAAAACACAACCTCGAAAGGGTAAAGGCTAAATACCCGTTGAAGTGCATAGTAGACGAAACAATCTCTAAAGAGGCTTTAGAAGTATTAGAGAAGAATGGGATAGAATGGATTATGAAAGATATAATCCCTATTCCAGAAGTAATCAAAGAAAGGAACAAAAAAAAGGGGGTCGGGATATGGAATACGATATTCCAGAAATTGTGGATTTTCGACATGACCGAGTATTCCAAGATAGTCTACCTTGACAGCGACATAATGGTATTGAAGAATATTGACGAGTTATTCGACAAGCCTCATATGTCATGCGTAAGGGATTCTGCCAAAATACTGAAAATTCCTGAATGGGAGGGTTTTACTGAAATCAACGCAGGCGTAATGGTAATCGTTCCTGACAAACTTGTATTCAGTCAGATGATGAAGATGATTGACAAACACGCATTGCTTCCGTTGAACAACACGATTCGTGACATCTATTCAGACCAGTCCGTAATAGACGAATACTACCATTCGTGGATAAATCTGCCACATCTTCATCTGCCGATTTACTACAATGCCTTTATTGCGTATCTTGACAGGTACAAGGACTTTGACGAATCAGAATTGAAGATACTGCATTTCGCAGGTGGTGCTAATCTGAAATTCTTCCTGCCGAATTACAACCCTAAATTCTTAGAGAACCTTTCAGATTCCATGTATAAGTATGCAATCTCCTATATGGCGAATATGAACACGATAAAGGATAAGCTCATACCTACCAAACTTTCAATCATAGTTCCACATTATATGGAATCAAGGGAAGTCATAAAGCCTTTATTCGATTCGCTGAATAATCAGAAAGGTATAGATTTCAGGGAGTTTGAGGTAATCTTCTGTGATGACGGTGGCGATTACATAACGGATCAGTTCCTGAACCAGTTCGACAATCTCAAAATAAAGAGAGTAAGAAGCCATATAAACACAGGTGTTGCAATGAACAGGCAGAGGGGAATAGATGTAGCCAAAGGGAAATACTTAATGTTCATTGACTGTGATGACTGTTTATTCTCGTGCGTCACATTAAACAGGGTTTTCCAAGTGTTCAGAGACTATCCTGACTATGACATCTATAAAGGGATGTTCTTTTCAGAGAAAATAGTTCAAGGCACAGGACAGCATGTGTATGAATCCTGCAACGATATAACCCACTTTCATGGCAAGATATACAACAAGTCCTTCCTTGACAAATGGGGCATAAGGTTCAATCCGTTGTGCAAGGTGAATGAAGACACATATTTCAATGGGATATGCTTCGCATTACAGCCTAAGACTGTGAACATAAACGAGCCTTTGGTGATATGGACTTACAACAAGGACAGTCTATCAAGAAGAAACCAGCAGGAAATCACATTTACAGGTCATATCGATTACATAGTCGCAAGGGAAATCACTTTAGACTTCCTGTTAGACAAGATACCGAATAACCATTGGATGTCTTTATTGGCGCAGTTCATTGCGATATTCTATTTCGATTCGCAGGGCAGGAACTGGAATAACTGCTTTATTTCAAGACCTGAACTGATAGACGAGATTGATGAGCATCTTTACCAGTTCTATAAGAAATACGAGCAGTTCATAGTTAAAATCAAACAGGAAGAATTTATAGCGAATTACAACAAAGTAAGAGTAAACAACTATACAAGCCCTGACTACATAGAAAGGGAACTGTATTACGATTACTGGGATAGGATAATCGAGAAACACAATAGGAGAGAGGCAGAAAATGATAAATAAATATGTTTCAAAGCCTTTACAGGCACACGCTTCACAATGGGATGGAGCGAACATAAAGGAAATGGAAAGGCTGTTAGACAAAACGGGTTATACCTGTGCGATAATGCGTGCAGGGAATGTGGCTACGCTCATAATCACGAAGCCTAATGATTTCAAGGCTGTGAGGTGCGTTTTAGGTTCTTACTTGATAAGGCACCCAAACGGAAAATTCGACATACTTGCCGAAAAGGATTTCGAGGAAAGATATGAAATCGTGAAGCCTTCTAAGGAAACAAAGAAATGAAAAGGGTATTGACACCCTATCGAATCCGTTATAAGTTTATAGCAGAAAGGGCGGACTATGCAGATTTTGAAATGTCCTAAATGCAAAATAGGGGAGCTGAGAATAATGGTCATGCAGGGTAACGAAGTGGATTTTGACCTCGCTAAAGCCAATCAGAAGATAATATGCCCTGTCTGTAAAAGGAAAATCTCATATTCGGTTCAGGCAGCAAAATAACTTAATAACAGCGACCGCTGATGACGGAGCGAATAAATGACAAGTGCTGATGACACCATTATAGCACTTGTTTTTTTATTTTAAGAAAGGGAAGAAATGCTATATTCAACAAACAGATACGAACTTGATTTCAAATATGCAGGGGTGAAGAAGATAACCCTTCCATTGAAGCCTGAACAGATAACACCGCAGGCTGTTTCAAAGAACTTCTCTTCCGTAATATCGACACATCAGGAAAATGCGAGGAAGATAAAATACCTTCTCAATTTCGTTGACGGAGAATTTCAGCCTATTGACAATAAGACAAGGAAATTCGAGAGCGCAGAAGAACATAACAATAAGACTAAGATGAACCACGCATATGCCCTTGTGACTTTTAAGGAAGGATTCATATTAGGAGAGCCGAGAGAGTTCGCTCAGAAGTCAGAGATTATGACTGATGACTTGAAATACCTTGACAAGTTTCTTACCGACATAAACTTCTTCTCTAAAGATTTGCAGATAAAACACAATATGTATGCTACTGGAATAGCCACATCTTATGTAATGCCGAGAACTGAAATTATAATGGACTTAGGTGACGGCAGAGCGAGGTACAAGACGAAAGAGGAAGGCTATGACGTAGATAACGATTCGCCTTTCATTTACGAGTGCATAGACAGTCAGGATAATGCTGTGGTGTATTCCTCATATATAGGGCAAGAGGGTGACGGAACTTTATTCTGCTTCAACCAATACGAAGAGGTAAGCGATAACAACCGTACAAGGCAGTTTTACAAGGTTTTCGCTCATGGGTGGACTTGTGTATTTGATGACAAGTACAAGCCTATATTAAGCACTTATAAAGAGAGCAACCCTTATTATGATTATCTCCCTATGGTGGAACATTCTTATAATTTCAGGCGAATCGGAATTGTGGAAATGGTTTATGATCTGCTCAACAACATAAACACCATAATCTCATGTTCAATCGATAACATAGTAGATGTAGTCAATCAGATTTTAGTATTCATAAACTGCGAGATTGAAAATGCAGACAAACTTATAGAAATGCTTGAAAAGGGTGCGGTAATGCTTCCGCCTACTTACAACAACGACCCCAAGATAGACAAGATAAGCCTTGAAGTGAATCACGAGAAGATTAACATACTGTTAGAGCAGATTCTGACAAGATGTTACGATATAGTGGGTGTTCCGTTAGCGAGCGCCAATGTGACATCAGGCGGTGATACAGGCGAGGCGAGATTATTAGGCGGTGGTTGGACTAACGCATACACGATAATCAAAAGGGATATACTCGCTATGCAGGAAGCTGACAGGGCGATACTTAAAAGATTTATCGATATCGCCAAACTGAACCCTGCTAACAAGCTGAATGAAGTATCACCTAATCAGGTAGACATAAAATACAACATAAACATGACAGACAACCTTATGAGCAAGACGCAGGGAATACAGAACCTTGTAGATGTGAATATGCCGTTTGAAGACATTCTAAGGGCAGTTCCATTATTCGGTGATGTAAAGACAGTCGCTTCAAGGTGGGCTGAAAATGTAGAGAGATTGAAGAACGAACAGCAGACGATAGGGCAGGAAGCGAATATGGATAATCCAAGCGCACAGCTTGATGATTAATACAGGCAGAGAAGCCTTAAACCACAAAAGACAGAGAAGTCTATAACCACGAAATTTGCTTTAGAAAGCGGACAGAGAAGTCCTATAAAACGCAAGGAGTATGAACTATGGCAGAGAATGTAGAAACACCAGCAGTAGAAACAAAGAACGAAACAGCGCCTGATTTGCAGAAAATCCAAGCTGAACTCGAAGCCGCATTGGCGAGAGAGAAGAAACTGAAAGAGAACTTTGACAAGACGGCTTCCGAAGTTGCGGAATATAAACGCAAGGAAAAGGAAAGAATGTCAGATGAAGAAAAGAAAGCGGCTGAAATCGAAGCCCTTAAAAACGATTACAAGGCTGTAACCTTAGACCTTAACAAGACTAAAGCCGAGAGCGTATTCGCCAAGAAAGGGTGGGCTGAAACGGAGTACAAGGGAGTTATCGAGGCATTGGCTTCAAATGTGCCACCTGAAAAGATGTCAGAAGTCGCTTCGGAGATAACAAAACTTGTAGACGCAAGGGAAGCCAAGACAGCAGAACTTACAAAGACTTCATTGACAAAGGATATGGATTCAACCATAAAGAAAGATACAGGCAACACAGTTTCAGACTTTAAGGCATTTCAGGAACAGAGAAAACCGACTTTTGATAAAAAAGTTAAATTTTAAAAAGGAGCATAAAACATGAGTAGACTATACTTAAACAATCCCAACTGGTTGGGAAGTGAAGTCGGAATCGTGCTAAAGACAATCACCTTAGATACCACATTCGCAACTTATGTTACTGAAAACGGCAGAAAAGTCGTTAAATCAGGAACATTCGTAAACGATGCGGTAATAGGCAAAGGACTGCTTTGGAACGACATAGACATCACAGACGAGAAGAAGGAAGCATCATTGATGATAAGAGGTTCTTACATAGACGCCAACCTGCCAGCAACAGTGACAGGAGAAGCGTCTAACCTCGCTGCACGAGGCTTGTACGCTTTCGTAGAAGGCACTACCACAAGACCGTCATTCGGTTCGCCTGATATGACAGCTCTTGCGACAGTGACAGTCACAGTAGCCACAGGTAACCTCACATGGACTTCCAACACAGATGCTATCGCTTACGAAGTATCAGATGTAAACAAAGCGGTAATCGCAGTTACAACAGCCACAGGTTACACCGTAGCGACAGTAGCAACATACAATGTCAGGGTTCTTGCTGATAATATTCACTATACACATAGTGATTATGTCACAGCAACGGTCACCACATTGGCATAAGGGGGTGGAATAAATGGCTGATTATTTACAATTAATCGATAACGAGAGATTAGTATCGATAGGTAACGATTTTGATTACCTTGAAGCGGTGGACGGCTATATAGGATTTAAGCTTTTCCCTGCAATCAAAACAGAGAACATCAAGTTGGCAGTAGCTGACCTGACAGAAAAAGGGAAAGTGCCAGTAATGGCATTGATACACGCCCTTGACACAGAAGCGAGAATAGGCGACAGACCTGACCCAGAAGGGGTCAACTATGAACTGTTCCTTATCAAAGAGAAACTCAATCAGGGCGAAGCCTTGAAGAAACTCTTGAGGAACGGAATGCTGAATCCTGACAAACAGGCTATGTTGGAAAGAATCTACAATGACGCCGCTAACCTTATCAGCAGGGTTCTTACAAGAGTTGAGGCTATGACCTGTGAATTACTATCCACAGCGAAACTCACTATTGCAGAGAACAATGTTGCTAAAGTGGTGGATTACGGGCTTCCAGCAACCCATAGAATGACCGTACAAAGTTGGGGAACACCTGCTACCGACATCTTAGCAGATTTGAAAGACATACAGAAAAGAGCTAAGAATAAGATAGTTAGGGCAATCACAACTTCAAAGGTTATGGGCTACATTCAGGACAACACAGCGATTAACGCATTAGCGGCTGTGACCAGTAATGTCGCTTCACTCATTTGGGTGAAAGAGTTCATGTTGAAGAATTTCGGCATAGAGTTCATAGTCTATGACGGCACATACAAACTGTCAGCGCAGGACGATACTGAATACTACTTCCTAAAAGAAGATGTAATCACTTTCCTCACAACTGACGAAGTGTTGGGCAGAACATTCTTCACTTACACGCCAGAAGAAGATTTTGAGATTGTCAGCAGACTTGACGGATATGTTGCAGTTACGCAGGAAAAGACATTCGACCCTGCTGGAATTTGGACTAAAGCATCTGCCGTAGCGTTCCCTTGTCCTGCCGACATAAATCAAATGTTCATCTGCACAGTACAGGAGTAATTTGATTAAGAGATTGGGAAAGGGGGAAACCCCTTCCCAATTCTGACGGAGGCTGAAATGGACGAAACGACAATCAAAAACAGAATAGCGGCCAAGTTCCCACATCTTTCAATGGACGATATCACAGATATATACGAAATGGCATTGAATGATTACCTTAGGATAGTCTACCCGTACGACAAGAGCATAGTTGCAATACCTGTCGGGCATGAGAGGGATTATTCGTGGGTCAAAGCAAGAATGATTGACATAGTGGAAAGGTCAGGCTGTTCGTCAGCCAAAGCCTATTCTGAGAACGGTCTTTCAATATCATTCAGTAGTGCGTATATCACAGACGAGCTTAGAAAGCAGTTAGTCGGGAAAGTGAGCGTGCCTCAATGATCTGTTCCAAGAAACTATACCTTTGCAAAAGGACTAATGAACTCAATGCAGAAGTCGGTGTTTACGATTCGCCAGTATCTTACTGGGTAAACTATCAGCCGATACAAGGGTTCACCAATGTAATGCAGTATGGCGAAAGGGTCACGAAGATTTACAGGGCTATATTGAGGTTCGAGCAATATGCTGGGATTTTCAAGGAAGGCGATTTGGTTTATCTTTGCGGTAAGAATAACGAGGACGGAGCAGACCCAGTAATAACGGAAACTTATGTGAACGGATATGGAGCGAACGCTAAAGTCATTTCAGTCAGAAATCAGAATCTTGCAATCGAAGTTACTTTTGAGAAACGAATTATGAGAGGTGAACAGACATGATGATAAAAGTTACAAGAAACAAAGTCGTAAAAGAAATACCCAAAGAGTATTTAGGGATTTACCTTAAAGCAGGCTGGGTAGATGTAAAGGAAGATAAGAAGAAATGATTGTCAATGTAGAGATGTCGCATTCCTCAATAAAGAAAGCATTAACTCAGCTGAAAAGGTTCGAGAAACGCTATGCAGGTTATTCAATGAATAGCGAATCTATGAAGGTTTTCCTTGAAAAGTGCTTTTATAGGATTACAGAGATTGCGAACCGCTACATAGACGCATTGGAAGGCTTTGAAGAGCCTGAAATAAAGAATAAGCTGAAAACAGGCTGGACTATGGAAATAATAGGGGGAACGCTTACAGTCAGAAATGATGACGATAAAGCGGTATTTTTAGAATTTGGCGTTGGACTTGTGGGCGGGGGTTCGCCTCACCCACAGGCTTCCGAGCAGGACTATGAATACAATATACCCACAGAATACAAAGGAAATGACGGTTCGTGGTGGTTCAAGACGCACACCGCAGAAGAGCCAGTCGATTTGAAAAGAAGGAATTACACCATAAAGCCTCTTTATAGAGGTCAAAGGCTTCTGATTAACACCAAAGGCAACGAGGCAGGATTATACGCCTATAATGCCTTAATGGATTTCGTTATGAACAACGAAGCTCAGAAGATATGGGAATCCTTAGATGAACAAGGCACAGGTGGAAGCACATGGATATAACGGTAAAGGACAGGATATTAGACGGGCTTAAAGTTTTTATGGCTGAAACCCCTTTACAGACTGGCTTGACATTAGCAGTAGTCGGCAAAGCACCTTTTTCACCCACATATCCGTTGCTGAAATTCACCGAAGCGAGAAATGTGACAATGCCTATGGGTTACAACCGCAGGCAGAGGATATCTTCTTTGGGATTTCGTGTAGATGTTTATATGTCTGCTGACGAGATTTACGACAAGGAAGATGTAGTAAGGACAATCATATTCTATGCCAACCAGTACCTTACAGAGGTGGCAGGGTTAAGGTGTATGAGTGTGAACTATTTTGACGAAGAACCATACAGGGGGCAGGCTATGTACTCTTGTGATTATTTCGAGAATAAGCAGATTATTTATTAAAAGGAGCAGAGAAAATGAACGAATACACAGTTTATAATGACAATAGGGGGCAGACAGGTTATTCCGCAATGCTTCTTGTAAAAGAGCCGAGCGATACCCTGTATTCTATAATATGCCCATTAGAAACAGTACCGAGCGTGTTCGGAACACCCGAATCGTTCGATTACAACTTCCTTTCAGCACCTACAAAGGGCAAACTTGAAGGGAAAGAAGAACTTGAAACAAAAGATGTGGAAGTATTCTGGCATCGTGACAACGCATTGAGATTAGAAGCATTGCAGGGCAGGATTCTTGATTTCCTCGTAGTCTATCAGGACTATTCAGGAAGAGCCTTTTCAGGAACTCTAAGGGCAAGACCTAATGACGCAGGTGCAGAGATACTCAAAGGAACAATGACCATAACACCATTGTCAGCAACAACCACATCATTGCTTGATTGCAGGGATTTGATTAAGCCGACAGTATATTTCGCTTCCATAGTGCCTGACAGCGTTGCAGTGACCACCACTACAGCGAGCGAGATAAACATAACCACAGTTCCTTTCCTCGCTACAATAAGCGCGACTGTCGATAATTCAGCGTTTACAGTAACACCTACACAGCCTACAGGAACAACAGCAGGCAAGATAGCAATCACAGTAAGCACAGCTGCGGTATCGCCACAGTACGGAATTGTGACAGTAACAGTTTCCGATACAGGATATGCAGAATGGAAAACGACAGTAGCAGTAAGTTTCTAAAATAAAAAAAGGAGATTACCTAATGAGTAATGAATTAAAGCCGTTCTTAGTGATAGACGGCAAGACATACGAGATAACCAAGACCAGATTCCTCATAACGAAATATGAGGAACTGGTTAATGAGATGAAGCCTTCTGATGAAAAGGCAGAGGACATTTCAAAGAATGTGCTGATTTTCCAAAGGCTTTCTGCACAGGTAAGAGAGGCTTCCGAGAAACTTGAATCCTCAAAACAGGCGTTCTATGATGAACCTAATAATGCTGATTTAAGAAGCGCCTATAAGATATTCAAGGAAGATTACAACGAAGCATTTGACGAGCTTGTGTCATTTGAAGCCAAGCATAAGTCGATTTCAGATTCTATGACATTGTCATTAAGCATTTGGGAAAGACTTTTGATTGAGGCTTTGTCAGAACAGCATGGATTGACACAGAAAGAAGCCAAAGAGATGTGGGAGAACCATGTTGATGAAATTGGCGAGAATCAGGCTTCCGAATGGCTGTTCACATTCTATAAGACATTGTTCGAGAAAGAGGAAAAGTCAGACCCTTTTTTAGAGAGGGCGAGGGAAATGCAGAACAGAAAAGCACAGCAGAAATCCTCGCTGAACAAGGTTATCAGACACTAAGGGAGTTCTTCACAGAAGAAGAACTGCCGAGAGCGATAGAGTACGGTATGCCGTTAGACTTGTTCTGGCATGGCGAAATGGCGCTGATAAGCGCATACGAGAAAGCATATGTACGCAGGACTACTCTATTGGCGTACCATACTGCTAATTATATGAAGACGGCTTTTGAACTTGCACAAGGCAATGTGTGGTCAGGCAAAAAAGGAAAGTACCACGATATGCCTAAGTATAAAGACCC
>Ga0255345_1005560_pt1 | contig 12860 bp, 14 predicted proteins | sample wastewater_treat_6_FD_192415 | JGI IMG/M metagenome (GOLD analysis project Ga0255345, IMG submission 192415) | Wastewater microbial communities from Lulu Island WWTP, Vancouver, Canada - plant20 | ecosystem: Engineered > WWTP > Wastewater > Unclassified | place: Canada: Vancouver, British... | reverse complement strand
GCGCCTCCAACCGGAGTGGACGCTGGGAAATCTATAGCATGTTGCGCGACGGATCACTATTACGCCAATTAACTTTCACCGGTGGCAATACCGGTCCAGCCTGGTCGCCGCGCTTGAAACCATTTAATTAGAAAATCATTTTATGGTATAGGAACAAAACAACAAAATGAAAGGAGAAATTAAAATGAAAAAACTTCTCGTTTTTTTAATCCCTCTTCTCTGCATTGTATTAATGCTTAATACTTGCAGTAAAAGGCCCGCGTTGGTGCAAGAAGACAAGGGTGAAGCTGCGGCAAAAGTCACCCCGGCCCCGGAACAGCCTAAACCTGTCCAAAAGCCGGATACTCTCGCCCAAGCACCAGCCCCTGAAGTCACCCCGCCACCCGCCGAACCCGTTGTACCGGACACACAAAAGGTTGTAATTGCTGAGCCTTCCCTAAAAGACGTGATTGCGCAATGCAATACAGTCTATTTTGATTTTGACCGTTACGAATTGCGACCGGATGCCATCGCCACTCTCGAAAAAGCCGCCAAAGTGCTTAAGCAGTATCCGAACGCCATTATCACTATCGAAGGTCACTGCGACGAAAGAGGCACCGTAGAGTATAACCTGGCACTCGGCGAACGTCGGGCTCACTCTGTAAAGACTTATCTCGTCAATTATGGAATAAACCCGGATAATCTAATTACGATTAGTTACGGCAAAGAAAGACCGATCGATCCGGGCCATAATGAAGAGGCTTGGGCTAAAAACCGCCGAGCGGTATTGGTCACTTCGGACTCAAAATAAATTCTCGGCGCTTTGACCAACAAAGGTAGCTATGAACTTTAAGCCAATTCGTCCAATCATTTATGGTTTATTCGTGATCAGCTTGACGGCTTGCGCCACTCAAAAAGATCTCTTGAAAATTCAAGAGGATTTATATTTTCTACGCAACCAGATTCAATCCGTTAAACAGACTACTGAAGAAAATAAACAATTGTTAAGTCAGGTTCCTACTATTGCGGATCAATGCAATCAAATATTGATAGAGCTAGATTCACTGGAAAAATCCCTTGCGGAATTACAAGATGCCAATGACCGAACCCGAGCTGATATCAACACCCGACTATCCAGCCTTAAGCAAGATGCGGCGATTATCAGCAGTAAATTGGACGATGCAAGCTACCGCTCCAGTCAGTTAATCGGTAAGGTCGAATCTTTGACGGGCAAAATGACCAATATTTCGGAAAAAATTGAGAGCCGCGCCGCCACTCCCAACCCGGCTGAGCCGGCTCCCACCGAAATTTTCAACAACGCTTATCGAGATATGACCAAAGGCAACATCGAACTGGCTATTCAGGGCTTCCAGACTTTCCTCAAACTTTATCCGGAAAGGGAATTAGCCGATTATTGCCAATATTATCTTGCCGAAATCGCCTATCAGCAGGAAGACTACGCCACAGCTGCGACCGAATACAAGCTATTGATTAATAACTATCCCCGCAGTCAGAAAATCACTAACGCCCATTACAAACTGGGATTATGCTATTTAAAACTAAACAACTTGGAGCAGGCACGCACCCAGTTCGAAACAGTTATTCGGGAATACCCCAATACTGAAGAAGCCTTACTTGCCCGTAATCAGCTGCAGAAGATAGAACAACAATAATCCGGAAGGAAAATCCAAAAGTTATCCGCACTGTCCCAGACGGTTGCGGATAACTTTTATTTCTGCGCGCGCTTCTTTTATCAGATCATTAATCATCTTTTGCATCGGGACAATCTCGTTAATTAGCCCAACACTCTGACCGGCCATTAACGAGCCATAATCTACATCACCCTCCACCACCGCCCGACGCAAAGCGCCAACCCAAAAATTTTCCACTTCATACTGAGCTTTTTCCCGCGTAATCTTACCAGCGGCGATTTCCTGTAGTAAACGCATCTGGAGCTTCCCGAACTCATCCGTTCCTTTGTTCTTGATAGCTCGTACGGCAACGACCGGCAATTTGGAATCATATTGTGGAGTAGCAATAGCCTGGCGCGCTTTGGCTTTCAGTAATGCCGCCTTAAAATTCGGATGAACCCGACATTCTTCGGTTAACACAAAGCGGGTTCCCATTTGAACTCCAGCCGCTCCCATCAGAAGCAAGTGAGCGATCATCCTCCCATCAGCGATCCCACCACCGACGAAAATCGGCAAACCTTTTATTTTAAACAAGACTTGCTGAAGTAAAACAATCAATGAAACATAACCGATATGTCCACCGGCTTCACTGCCTTCCAAAATCAGAGCATCTATGCCATATTCAATCTGTTGGCGCGCTATGCTTTCTTCGGGAGCGAACGATAGCGTTCGTTTGCCGCGGGTTTTCATCCCCTCAATATCCTGACGGCGAGGAATACCACCGGCAAAAACTACAAATGGAACGTTCTTGCTTTGTAAAATTTCATAATGTATTCGAAAATTAGGCCCGATCGTGATTAGGTTGACCGCAAACGGCTTCTTTATACCAGCAATACAGCGATCAACCTCCTGCTCGAATAAATCAGGAGGCAAATTGCCGCCTGCCAGTACTCCGAAAGCCCCGGTTTCACTGACCGTCTTTACCAGATTATAATCGCTCACCCAGGTCATCCCGCCGCAAATAATAGGATATTTGACGCCTAAAAATTCAGTACCCGGTTTGATTAATTTCTCAAAACTCATTATTTCACCTTTTGTTAAAATTAAAATTCAAACGCAGGAAAATTTACAAAATCTGAGGGATTTAAGTTTCTGCGCCGCGGGAAATTTCGTTAATTGACTGATAATTATAGGGCGCTCATTAGAAGAGCTAAAAGCGTCGAGTTCAACTTTTCCGCTGGTTCGTCGGAACGCGAAAGTAAAACTATCGGCACACGCCCACCTACTACCACTCCGCCGACTTCAGCCTTAGCCAGCAACATTAAAAACTTGATAATAGCATTGCCGCAGGTAATACCCGGTACCAGTATAATATCTGTATCACCGGCAATGCGACTATGTAAACCTTTACGTTCGGCGGCTCTCGCTGAGAGCGCGACATCAGCCGCTACTGGGCCTTCTACAATTGCCGAACCAAATTCACCCCGCTCAGCCATTTCTTGTAAAGTCATTGCATCTACTGTTTCCGGAATTTTGGGATTTACCTTCTCGATTGGGGCTAAAACTGCGATTTTTGGTCTGGTGATTTCTAGCTTTTTGGCGAAAATAATGGCATTGTTAATTATAGCTTTTTTCTTCTCGAGATCCGGCGCTATGTTAACTCCGCCGTCGGTTACCATTAGTAATTTATGATAGTTGGAAACGGCAACGACCGTGATATGACTTAAAAGATCCCCACTACGCAAGCCTTTTTCTTTGTCCAATACGGCTTTCATCAAAGCTGGCGTCGTGATATGCCCCTTCATCAGGATCTCGGCTCTTCCTAAACGCACCAGTTCGACCGCTCGTGTGGCTCCTTCTTCCTCACTAAATGCTGGAATTACTTCATCTTCTTTTATGGGATAACCAACCTGTTCAGCATACGATTTAATTTTCTTTGGATTGCCGGTTAAAATAACCCGGGCGATGTCGTTTGCCGATAGGACTTTAATGGCTTCCATTACACTTTTATCTTCAGCTAATGCAACTGCTATCGTCTGTCTACGAGCATTTTTTTTAACTTTTTCAAATATTTCGGAATAGGTCTTTATCATAAGTTATTCTTTGACATTAATCTCTTCATAAATCAGAATTTCCTCATTCCCATCGAGGGCGCGCCAGCCGCCTTCAGCCAGTGCTTCCATTTCATTTTCACCCGGGAAAACAATCAACGGGGCAATGAATCCCACTCCGGCGCGGATCATCTCGACGGTTTCAGCACCACGCGCCTGTCCGCCGGTAACGATTATGGCATCCACATTCCCCCTCAAAACAGTCGCCATCGCGCCAATCTCTTTGCAAATCTGGTAAAACATCGCCCTGAATATTAATGCCGCCCGCTGATCTCCCGTCTCTGCTCGTTGCCAGACTTCTCGGGCATCGTTTGTACCGAGATAAGCGACCAGACCACTTTTTCTGGTCAATTTGATTTTCATATCTTCTCTAGTGTATCTCCCTGAATACGCCAAATTCAGAATACCTTCCAGGGGCAAAGCTCCGGCTCTTTCCGGCGTGAAAGGCCCCATCCCAAGCAAAGCATTGTTGCAATCAATCAGACGACCACCTCTAACCGCCGCTATGCTGACACCGCCTCCCAGATGGGCGACCACAAAATTCAATTCACTAGGCAGGCGCCCCAGTTGCGCGCTGGCTTTGCGCACACAAGCCCGAATGTTCAAAGTGTGTTGTCGGCTCACCCTTTCAATTTCAGGAATACCTGAAATGCGCGCCTCCGGAATCATTTCGTCCACCGTAACTGGATCCACCACAAAGCTGGAAATATGATGTTGATTAGCGATCACTTCGGCAATCGGAGCCCCTAAATTACTGGCATGCTCCCCATATTTACAGCTGATTGCATCGGTAATCATTCCCGGGGTAATTTTATACACACCTGCCTGCAGAGGTTTGAGAAGACCGCCCCGACCGACCACCGCTTTCAGGCAATAATCCAATAACCAGGGCTTAATCGTATTAGTAACAATCTCGATGCGTAAGGGTAATTGCTCCGCGATTGAGTCAATCCGACTTATGGGAGTACCGACATGGCTGATATTTTCGAATTGGAGTCGCCTGCTCCGATCGAATAGCGCGATTTTGGTTGACGTTGAACCAGGATTTACCACCAAGACTGTTTCTATCATACTGGGCTTTGCTTCTTATTTGTATTTGTTAGACATCTCTAATTAATTACCAGACAAATATAATGCCATCGACTACTTTATCATCATAAAGTACATTTTAAAAGAGACTGAAGAGATCGCTGTTATTTCTAAATTTTAGGAATTATCTAATTTATTTTCCCATAAAATGAAATTAATCGGCGAGCAGTAGTAGAGAAATAGTCTTTTGTATATCTTACTATTCTTTTAAATTTTAAACACAATGAATCAAAACGTCTATTTTATCGCCGACATTCACCTGCACTTAAACGATAGTCAGGAAGAAAAGGTAAAGCGCGAACGTCTTTTTGCGTTTCTGGCAGAAGTCCGACGTCACCAAGGTTCATTATATATTCTTGGTGATATGTTCGATTTTTGGTTTGAATATCGTTACGTGATTCCGGGCATATTCTTCCCGGTGTTATGCGAGTTACGCGAAACGGTTTTAGCTGGATGCGAGGTGCACTTTCTTGGTGGCAATCATGATTATTGGGCGGGGCAATTTTTCACGGACGTGCTTGGCATTACGGTTCACTATAAACCGATTGACACGATAATTGCCGGGAAAAGCTTCCATCTGACCCATGCTGACGGTATCCTTCATAATGACCGCGGATACCGGTTGATGCGGTTTTTTTTCAGGAATAAGACCATCATTCGCCTATTTCGCTATCTTCACCCGGATTGCGCCATCCGCTTAGCTACCCATTTATCTGGGAGAAGCCGCCGTCTGACTCTGCGCAGTCCGGCTCAGGAAGAATCCGACCGCCAAGAAATCATTGCCTATGGCATGAAAAAACTGGAGGCGGGCGCTGAATATGTCATCACCGGCCATTTACATTTGCCGACTGAGTATCATACCGAGAGAGGAGTTGTGGTGAACCTGGGTGACTGGATGAAATATTATTCCTTCGCATTCTTTGATGGCAAATCACTGCGCCTATGTTATTGGCCTCTCAGCACCTCTGATCCCACCGGAAAAAAATCAGAATTTTTACTTGACTAAGAAATAAAGATGTTCTAAAATCATTTGGGATAAATAAAGAACGGAAGAAACACATGAAAGCAAAAAAACATCATAATTATCATGTTGGTTCTCGGCGTCTTAATGTCCTGTGCCCCCAAGACGACAACCGTTGACCTCAGAGCAGTCGAGAAATTACGGGTTGACTATAATCGCGGGAAGGCCCAGAAAATTGACAATTTGATCGCAATATATAAGGATCAATCACAGCCGCTTGAAACTCGCATCGCCGCCGTAAACGCTCTGGCTGAGATCCGGCACAGACTTTCGATTTTGAACTCACAATTTTATATCTATCCGGCCAATACTAAAGTCAGCTACTTTATTCCCAAAATTACCTGGCAAGAATTTGATTGAGATCGCTTAGTCAGGTGTTCTTCTCGACCGTCTTCTGCTATAAAATTTCACAACTCAATACGCTTTTTATTACAATTAGATATTTAGAAAATTACTCAATTCAACCAGGAAAAAAATCGTCGTCCCACTGATGAGCGGAATCAGCACATTGTCATCAATCTTGCGATGAAAAACTTCCACGCAACAAGCGACAATGACGCCAACCAATTTTATCCAGAAGGGGATCGAACTAATCCATATCGTCGCTATAAGTGATACGAAAATAAATGCTAACGCACCTTCAAGGGTCTTGTTATTATAAATTTTTATCCGGCCAATTGAGAGCCCAACCAGACAAGCGGTCGGATCGCCAACTGTCAGAATTAAAAGACTCGTTACGGCAACTTCTTTCGGAAATAGAAATATCGCCAGGAAAGCGCCCATAAATACATATGTCGCCCCAGTAAAATGATTATGAAATTCATGTGGTCTAATCATCCACCCAAACAAACGATAATAGAGCCGACGCAGTGCCGGAAGGTGCATACGCATCAATTCCGCGACAACTATTCCTATAAATAGAATCCCGATAATTACCACCGCCTCATTTCTTGTGAAGAAAAAGTGGTAGATTATTGGTATAAGGGAAGAAAAATAATGAATCGCCTTGCGACCGAGTTCCCCCTCATTGACCGGTTTAATCACTTTATCTGCCAGGTTAAGGATCGAAAGGCATGACCCGGGCGTCCACTACCAAAGACAGCGTTGCCTGCAACTAATAAATCGGCACCAGCCGCCGCGGCTATCGTTATTGTTTCCTGGTTAATGCCACCATCCACTTCGATCAAAAAACCATAGCGCGCCTGCCAAGGCTGGGCTCGCCGTACTTTGTCGAGCGCCTCGGGAATCATCTGCTGACCACCGAATCCCGGATGAACCGTCATAACCAGCAGGTGATCAATTTCATCCAAATACGGTTCGACATCCTCAAAGCTTGTCGGTGGATTCAGTACTACACCAGCTTTTACTCCCAATTCTTTGATCTTACGGAGATCGTTATGCAAGTCCTGGGCTGATTCAACGTGTAAAATTACCGTATTACTACCGGCTTCAACGAATTGCTGAATAAAGCGCTCTGGTCTCTCGATCATCAAATGGGTCTCGAGATGCAGATTCGTCACACGCCTAATGGCTTCCACTACAAGAGGTCCAATGGTAATATTGGGAACAAAGTGCCCATCCATTATGTCCAGGTGCAGACGCCGCGCTCCAGCCTTCTCAACCAGGCGAATATGTTCTTTCAGTCGGGCAAAATCAGCCGACAGGAGAGAGGGAACGACTTCCGGTGTCGGCTTGTTATGGTTCAATGGTTACCTGCAAATCAATGTTAATAGGATTGTCATATAAACCGCCCGGTTTAGGAGTCTGATCAATCACTGTATATGGATTAAGATCAGTGGTCGGTACATAGCGAATGACACCAACTCTGAACCCGGCTTTCCGGATACTAGCTCGGGCTTCAGTCAGGCTGAGCCCAATTAGCATCGGCACTTCAAGTTGGCGGCTTGGCGGGCCTTTACTGACCACAACTGTGACTTTAGTGTTAATGCTAACCATTGAACCCGGCAAAATAGATTGTTCGCTGACCACTCCTTCAGGAATCTCTGAGGAATAGAGATATTCAACCGAATCGAGAACGAGCTTATTATTTTCCAAGATGATTTGAGCGGCTTTCAGAGCACGGCCGACCAAATTGGGCATGCGCACAAAACGGCTACCACCGGTGACTACCAATTGCACAACTCGCCCTTTCTTGACCATCCGTCCAGGAGGCGGCTGTTGATCAATAACAATCCCTATGGGAAGGTTACCACTCTCAATAGTATCTACGACCTGGACTTCAAAACCATTGGCATCTAACATCTGGATAGCTTTATCGGCCGGTAGCTTGAGGACATCAATCATTGCCACTTCTTGCCCATGACGAACATAGATGGGCATCAATATTTTATCAAAAACTAGCACCAGCACCACGCCGACTGCTATAAAAGCCGCTATGAATCTCAAAAAGTTGCGAATCTTTGTTGACATTTGCTCCTAACTACTTCTATTTTAATGTTTTACCAAACGGACTGCAAAGCTTCCGGTCAGATTGTGTTCAAATGGCAAGACCATAACTGCCCCCTTTTGATCACAGTAGCGTTGATCAACGAATTTTACAGCCGTATCCACTGAAAAATGCGGATGGCGCTCAAGAAACATTTGCACCGCTGTCCAATTCTCCTCCGGCTCAATGGAACAGGTGCTATAAACTAAAACGCCCTTATCACGCAGAAATCCCGCTAAATTTGCGAGAAGCCGTAATTGCAAGGCTTGCGCCTGAATCAAATCCCCCGGCTTACGACTCCAGCGCAAGTCAGCCCGCCGCGCCAGAACGCCGCTACCACTACACGGTGCATCTAATAGAATTTTATCAAACATAGGAAATTTCGCTCCGGCGGCATCATTCACACTGTAATTTAAGGAATCAATCCCTAATCGGCAGGCGGATTCTTTGATTGACTCAATTTTATTAATCGTGCGATCGTTTGCCAGGATATTGGCTCGGTTTTTGGTCAATTGTGCTATCATAGTCGCCTTACCGCCGGGAGCCGCACATGCATCCAATATTTTTTCGCCAGGTTGCGGATCCAAAAGGCGCACCGCCAGCGATTGACTATAATCCTGAACCGAACAGTAACCGCACTCGAAATATTCACTTTTAAGTAAGTCACCCGGTCGGTCAACTAGAAAAAATACTACCGGAGCGGTATCGTATATCTCAATCCGGTAGTTATCAGCCTGTAGTTTTGCCTCAAATTTGCTCCAACTAATGCGCAGTGGGTTGTGCCGGAAAAAAATCGCTTGATATTTATTATTAAAAGCAAGCAAATCAATCGTATTCTCAGGACCGAAAGCATTCAGCCATTTCTCTACTAACCAGAGCGGATGAGAAAATTCGATTGCCAGCGCTTCCGCCGATTCTAATTGCCCCAGACGCTCACGCCAGACTGATTCCTGGGGTATGTGTCGTAAAACACCATTAATCAAGGCGGCTAAATCCGAGCGCTGAAGCTGATGGGCAGCCGCTACGGTCTCATTCACCGCCGCGTGGGGCGGCGTTTTCAAAACCACAATCTGCAGAACTCCGACTCGCAATAGATTGCGAGCTATTTTCTCAAGACGTTTGGCTGAATTGTTCCGCGTTTGCTCGATTAAATAATCCAGCAAGCTTTGATTTTGGATAGTGCCTTTTACCAATAGATAGATGAAATCGCGGTCTGGCGAGCTGCAGTTATTAATCTTAAGAAAGGCGTCAATGGCTGACTCGTAGTTATAGCCGGTGGCTGGCAAAGTATTCAAAATCGTAACAGCGGCGGCACGAGTATTCACGAGGCAAATTTATCTCCCACTCGTCCTCCAAAACCGCATAAAAATTCAGCGGCAGGTAAAGGTTTGCGCCCTTCAAATTGCAACTCTTCCAGCTTTAAAACTCCACTACCGGTAAGTACGTTCAGGCTGTTTTTATTATATTGAATAATCGTTCCCGGTTCACCCGGAATTTTTTCATCTATGACAGAAGCGCGCAAAATTTTCAATCTTTTGCCCCGGAAAAAGGTAAAAGCCCCGGGAGTAGGCGATAATCCGTGAATCAGGTTTTTTAAATCGCTAGCTGGTTTGTACCAATCAATTTCTCCAAGTTCAGGGAAAATTTTAGGGGCAGGTGTAGCCAAACCATCATCCTGAGGTGTGCCTTTTAGAGTTCCGGCTTCCAGACCATCTATAGCCGCCAGGATCAGGCGCGCACCTATTTCCGCTAAGCGCGGCGCCAGCGTCCCATAAGTATCAGTAGGCTGAATCGCAACTCTTTCCTGCAATAAGATATTACCGGTATCAACAGTCGGCTTTATTTGGAACACCGTCACGCCGGTTTCTTTTTCACCGTTGATGAGCGCCCAATTGATCGGTGCCGCACCCCGATAGCGCGGCAAGAGGGAAGCATGTAAATTAATCGCGCCGCGTGGTGGAATTACCAGAAGTTCGGGTGGCAAAATCCGAAAGGCAACCACTACATAAAGTTCAGCCGAAAATTGTGCTATTTCAGCTAAAAAATCCGGCGACTTAAGCGAATCCGGCTGTAAGATCGGCAAGTTCAATTGGCGTGCAACTTTTTTTACCGGCGGTTCCTGAAGGCGACATCCACGGCCACAAGGCATATCCGGCTTGGTAACTACCGCCTTAATCTCATGCCGCGAGTCGGCTATTATTCTCAAGGACGGCACGGCAAATTCCGGCGTGCCCATGAAAATGATTTTCATATGAACTCACTCAATATCTTTGGCGAACTTGCCTTCAGCGGCGGCAGTCGCAAGGCGCTTCAGCTTTGACCTCAAAAAACTGCGCTTGAGCGAACTGATGCGGTCAACCATAGTTAATCCGTCAAGATGATCTGTCTCATGTTGAATTACGCGCGCCACCAAATCATTAAATTCGCGCTCGATAACCTTGCGCTCTCGGTTTTCATAACGCAGGATAATTTTCTCAGCCCGCGGTATCTGTTCTCGAATATTAGGCAGACTCAGACAACCTTCCTCGCCAATAACCTCGCCTTCCGTCTTGATTATCACCGGATTAATAATGACCTCACGTCCTAAATTTTCCTCGCGCAAAGAAAAATCCGCTACGAAAAATCGTAGATCAAGTCCCACCTGATTAGCCGAGAGTCCGATTCCTTCGTCATCATACATCGTCTCCCACATATCGGCAAGAATGCGGTCGAAATCTTGCGGTAAATCATCAATAGGAGCCAATTTTTTATGTAGAATCGGACTACCATAAATGTAAATCGGAAGTACAGCCATCTTTTACGAAACTACTTTTTCCTCTACTTTACTGGCAACTGCCGAACGAGATATGTTAATCTTGACATCTTTAGCTACTCTCACAATCAGGATATTTTTATCCTTTACGCCTTCGACTTTGCCGTAAATTCCGCCGATAGTAACAATTTCGTCACCCGGCTGAATTTCCTGCAACATTTTGGCTTTTTCCTTCTGCTTTTTAGCCTGCGGGCGAATCATCAAAAAATACATTAACAAAATGATCAGCAAAAACGGCAACAATGAAAGGATGGGACTGGCTGTCTGGGTTCCGCTACCACCACCTGTTGCTCCAGCATATAACAGACTATTCATATAACCTCCATTTTTATTACAATTTTAATTAATCTACACGATAATGACAACCGCGACTGAATTTATTCAGACGAGCGGCATGTAAAACCAGCAATGTCGTCGTAGCGGCATTGCGCAAGCCGATCAACTCATCGTTCAATTGACTATGGGCGTAAAATTTTTCGATATCTTGTTGTAAGCGCCATAAAATTCCACCGGCTCGGTCTAGCTTCTTGGCATTTCGGACAATACCAACATAATTCCACATGGTATGTCTGATAGTCAGACGATCCTGGTGAATAAGATCCGGGTCGAGCGGCTCGTTTTCTTTTTGCCAAGGGGCTACTTGAGGAGTAATGATCTCCACACTCCCGATTCGTTCGGCACAATCGCGTCCCGCCAGTGTCCCAAAAACTAAACACTCCAGAAGAGAGCTGCTTGCCAGACGATTAGCGCCATGTAAGCCAGTGCAAGCCACTTCACCGACAGCTTTTAAACGCCGAATAGTAGTGTTGCCCAGAAGATCCACCGCTACTCCGCCACATTCAAAGTGAGCGGCGGGCACCACGGGAATCCATTCGGTTGCCATATCAATCTTCACCGATAGACATTTTTCGTAAATCTGCGGAAAACGCTGCTTCAGCCAATCGGCGCTCTTATGAGTAATGTCCAGATAGACAAAATGAGCCTTGGTGCGACTGATTTCCTGCATAACGCTTCGGGCAACGACATCACGCGGCGCTAATGAACCCAGCGGATGGTAGCGCGGCATGAAATCTTCGCCATCTTTATTCCGTAAAATACCACCCTCGCCCCGCACAGCCTCGCTAATTAAAAAGCGTTCATCTTCCGTTGAAAACAGCGTGGTCGGATGAAATTGGACATATTCCATATTCATTAGACGTGCGCCTGCCCGATACGCCATAGCATAGCCGTCACCGCGAGCATGATAGGGATTCGATGTATGCAAATACAACCGCCCCAGTCCACCCGAAGCCAATATGGTTTGCTTGGCAAGAATTGGATGAATCTCACCACTGTCTTGAAAATATACATAAGCCCCGGCGCAGGTGCTTGGCTCATAAATATGAAGCGGATTTAAAGAATGATGCGCCAGGGTTATCAAATCCACACAAGTAGTATTAGGCAATACTTCAATATTTTCGATCTGTCTGATTTTCTTGTGAAAACGTTCCTGGATCGCCCGACCGGTATAATCCTTGACAAAAGCAATTCTTGGCCTGGAATGAACTCCCTCGCGAGTTAGGGCAATATCACCCTGCGGCGTCCGATCAAACGGCACCCCCAATTCGCCAATAAGAATCTGTTCTATCAGCCGCGGTCCATTATCATAAATCGCTTCGACTATTTTTTCATTTACTAATTGCGCTCCCGATTCCTGGAAATCTGCTATGTAATCTGCCAGCGTGTCGGCTGGATTTTTATAGATAATACCACCTTGCGCATAATAAGACGA
>Ga0255345_1005550_pt1 | contig 12867 bp, 9 predicted proteins | sample wastewater_treat_6_FD_192415 | JGI IMG/M metagenome (GOLD analysis project Ga0255345, IMG submission 192415) | Wastewater microbial communities from Lulu Island WWTP, Vancouver, Canada - plant20 | ecosystem: Engineered > WWTP > Wastewater > Unclassified | place: Canada: Vancouver, British... | reverse complement strand
GCTTCAGACAAATCAGTTACTGTAAATATCTTTCAAACTTTGATCAAGGAGGCGGACCCGTCGGTAACATTATCATTTGAACCAACGATGCACCTTCGGTAACATTTTCTTTTGGATTGACAGGGAAAAAGGAATCCAAAAAGGGTCTAAAACAGGTTTCTAATAGAAACTGCGTTCTCAATTTGGAGAATGTAGTAATTGAAAAATGCCAAGAAGAAAAATGGCGGTAAAAAAAGAATAAAAATCTTTACAAACCGCTATGGTATAATTTTTTTCTAGGTATTTAAGAAAACGTTCAGGAGCTACTATTGGCAACCAATCCGTTAAGTTGGTTGATGGGCTTTTTTTCACTCGACATTGGAATTGACCTTGGAACTGCGAATACGCTCGTCAATGTTCGCGGCAAAGGCATTGTGATTAACGAACCTTCCTGGGTTGTGATCAACAAGCGCACACGAGAAACAATCGCCGTCGGTCTGGCGGCGAAAGAAATGGTTGGTAGAACACCCTTAAATTACGTGGCGATTCGACCATTACGGGATGGCGTCATCTCGGAATTTGAAATTACCAAAGCGATGCTGGAGTACTTTATTGGCAAAGTTCACCAACAAGCAGTTGTCCCCATGCCGCGCCCCAGGGTTGCCATTGGCATTCCTTCTGGCGCAACTGAAGTCGAAAAAAGGGCGGTATACGATGCCGCAATGGCTGCTGGCGCGCGAGAAACGTACCTGGTAGAAGAACCGCGCGCTGCCGCCATTGGCGCTGGTTTACCGATTAACGATATAAAAGGATCCATGATTGTTGACATTGGCGGGGGGACAACTGAGATTGCTGTAATTTCAATGGGAGAGATTGTTGTTTCACGATCCTTAAGGATAGCAGGCGACGAAATTGAAGAAGACATTCTACAATTCATCCGAAAAAAATACAACCTGCTAATCGGTGAGAGAATGGCGGAACAGATTAAGATCGCCATTGGGTCTACCTTTCCCCTTCAAACTGAGTTAACCTTTACTGCCAGAGGTAGAAATCTAATCACTGGCTTGCCTGGATCTGTCGAAGTGTCCTCAGTAGAGATTAGAGAAGCGATCAATCCTTCATTGCAGGTTATCGTCGAAACAATTAAGGATGCGCTTGATGAGGTACCACCCGAGTTGATTTCTGATTTGCTAGATTCGGGCGTTTGCCTGTCGGGAGGTGGTGCTCAACTGCTCGGTTTGGTCCCAAGGTTGAAAGAGGAACTTAATTTACGCGTTTGGATTGCGGATGATCCCTTAACATGTGTTGCAAGAGGTGCGGGAATTGTACTGGAAAACCTGGCAAAGTACAGGAGTTTTCTGGTGAACCTGGAAAGAAGCCCATCTAAAGGGTGAAGTTAGCCTGTTAGAATGAAAAAAATCCCGACAAGAACATGGCAAAGGCTAGCAATTGCGCTGGTTGTAGGGGGAGTGCTGGTGCTGGCAATCAGCGGGATGCTCAGCCGTATTATTGGCCAGGCTGTTAATCCCTTAATTGGTGCGCAAAGCTGGTTTTCAACCAGGGTAAATGCAGTGGTTGAATTTTTTACTGTTCCACGCGATGTTTTAACCCTCCGCGAGCAAAACGCCGCATTACAAAATGAAGTGGCACGCTTACAATCTGAAATCCTGGAATTACAACAACAACTGGTAGAAACAGATATTCTTTATGCCTTATTGGATTTTGCCCGCGAAAAACCTGAAAACACTTATGTCGCAGCCTCTGTAATTGGCAAAGATCCAAGCCCATTCTTAAATTACATTATTCTTGACCACGGGTCGGACGATGGCGTTTTTAAAGGGATGCCAGTCGTAACAGAACAGGGTTTGGTTGGCAGTATTGATGCTGTTACCGCTTCTGCGGCAAGAGTAAAATTGATCACAGACCAGAGCTCTGTTGTCAATGTGAAATTAAAAAAAGCGAAAACTGAAGCGCAAGTGCAAGGGTCAATCACTGGAGATCTCTCTCTTGAAATGGTTAACCCTTCAGTACAAATTACAGAAGGGGACCTGGTATTTACTTCTGGACTGGGAGGGTCTTACCCCCCCGAGATATTTATCGGCCAGGTGCTTTCCCCTCAATTGAAAGAAAACGCGCTATTTCAAACCGCCAGCATTCAACCTTCGGTCGATTTTCAAACCCTGCGCGCAGTGCTCATTATCACCAATTTTAAACCTGTGGATATCGCCCCGCTTATTCCAACTCCTATGCAATAATTATGGCTGTTATTTTTTCTATACCGATCCTTCTGGTTTTACTCGTGATCCAGTCCACAGTAGCGAGCAAAGTAACCCTGTTAAACGGAACCGCAGATTTATTGCTGGTATGGTTGGCTGCCTGGGCACTCAGCTCTAAGGACCGCAGCGGATATATTTTAGCGGGCATCGCAAGCGCACTTGTTTCGTATGTAACCGCAATACCCTGGTATATCTATTTTTCGGCGTACTTTTTGGTGATTTTACTCGCGCGTTATTTTTCTCAAAAACTTTGGGAATCACCTTTATTGGCGATGTTGACAATCATTATGATCGCAAGCATTTATCTTTACACATTCACGTTTATTGGTTTGCGAATTAAAGGAATTGATTACCCATTAAACGTCTCACTTAATCAGGTGATTATCCCCTCTGTTTTTTTGAACCTTTTTATCGCCATTCCAGTATTTGCCATCGTAAAAGATTTTTCGAAATGGTTTTATCGATCGGAGAACGCTTCGTGAGCAATGGCCAACAGGTTCACTCTGGTTTAGAAAGATGGCGATTTAAAGGCATCTATATATTATTAGGCATAGTTTTTTCAATTTATGTAGTTCGGCTTTTTAGTTTGCAGATAATCAATGGCGAGGCTTATCTGCAACAGTCGGAAGAAAATCGCATTAAAAACATCAGTGTGCAGACACTGCGTGGTAATCTTTATGACCGCAATGGCATTGTATTAGCGCAGAATGCGGCTTCCTACAACATTGCAATCACACCTGCAATGTTGCCAGAAGACGAAGGCACAAGAGAACAAATTTATCGAGAATTGTCCACTTATATCCAGGTTCCAGTAACCAACGGAATTGTTACCGACAAATCGGCCAGGTTTTTTACCCCCTGCCAAACCGATTTTGGAATAAAAGAGATTGTTCTTATTGGCGATACAAACGCCCCTTTTTCTCCGGTAAATGTTAAGTGTAATGTGAGCAATGAAATCGCTATGGTCATCAGCGAAAAAAGAGGAACCTGGCCAGGGGTGAGTGTAGAGATTGAACCAGTCCGAGAATATCCAACAGGCTATTTAACCGCTGAAATCGTAGGGTTTTTAGGACCGATTACGGCCGAGAATAAAGATTATTATGAAGACATGGGATTTGTCGCTGGTAGGGATAAAGTTGGTTTTGGGGGTGTTGAGTATTCTCTTGACGAAATACTTTTAGGGAAAAACGGCCTTAGAGTTGTAGAGGTAGACGCGGCGGGAAAAGAAGTACGAGATGTTCAACCACCGTTGGCACCTGTACCCGGGAATAGCATTAGACTGACCATTGATACCCGGCTGCAGGCTGCCGCAAAAACGGCTCTTTTAGATGAAATGAACTTTTGGAACACCTGGCTAAATCGCATTCAGTCTCAGAACGGGGTGGTGATAGCGATGAACCCAAAAACGGGTGAGATTTTGGCCATGGTTTCTGAACCTACTTATGAAAACAACCGATTGGAAAGATATATTCCTGAATATTATTACAATCAATTAAGCCAGGACCCTTTGAAACCGCTGCTCAATCATGGGATTTCAGCGATGCATCCACCAGGCTCGGTGTATAAAATGGTTGCCGCCGTAGCCGCTCTAAATGAACACGTAGTAACGCCTGAACAAGAAATACCCTGTCCCGGCACAATTTCTGTTGTTCAGAAATATTCGGCGAATGATCCAGGCATTCCCAGAGAGTACGTAGGGTACGATCGGAATGGTCACGGGATGTGTAACTTTGTCAAAGCAGTTGGATTGTCAGACGATATTTACTTCTACAAAATTGGCGGCGGTTTTGAAAACGATGTCCCTAATGGGGGTGTTGGTGTTTGGCGGCTGAAAGAATACGCTGAAGCCTTAGGGTATAACCGACCTACTGGCATTGAATTACCAGGAGAGGTAAGCGGGTTGGTACCTGACCCTACCTGGAAACGTATTTATCGAGCTGAAAACTGGTCAACAGGAGACACATACATAACAACGATTGGTCAAGGTTATGTCCTGGCGACACCATTACAGGTATTACAATCTTTTGCTATATTGGCGAACGATGGTAAATATATGCAGCCAACAATTGTCAAAGAAATACTCGATTCTGATGGAAATGTGATTCAGGCGTTTAAACCTAAACTTGTTTGGGATTTAACGAAAGACCCGCTCATCGATATCCTGGACGAAAACAATAAGCCTACAGGGCAGAAACGCGTGATTGAACCCTGGGTCATAAAATACGCCCAAATGGGAATGCGCCGGGTGGTCGAAGATGGTACAGCCACAAAAGCGATGGCTAAATTAGAAATACCCTCAGCTGGAAAAACGGGCACAGCAGAATATTGTGATAATGTAGCCCAGGAGAAAAACCTTTGCCAACCGGAAGCCTGGCCGGCGCACTCCTGGTATGTTGGATACGCGCCTTTTGATGACCCGGAAATTGCTGTGGTGGCGTTCGTTTACAATGGGTTGGAAGGGGCCAGCGTGGCAGCTCCGATTGTAGAGCGCGTCCTTCAAACTTATTTTGACCTGAAAGTCATTGATGCAACGGGAGGGTTCGAATAAACCGAAGAACGGTTTTGCGTTATGTTTAGGCGAGAATTTTGGCGTAACTTCGATTTTTTCTTATTCGGCTCAGTGTTGTTTCTATGCGTTTTTGGGCTGATCATGATACGCTCGACGATTGCCGGTAATATCGAACTGGCTAATTATGTCAACAGGCAGGCGACATTTTTAGGGATTGGCATGGCTGTACTGCTTGGCGTTACTGTATTAGATTATCATTACTGGAAAAGCCTCTCCAAGCTGATGTACGTGTTTATCTTAGCCTTTTTGGGCATCATTTTAATTATTGGCACAACAAGCTTTGGGGCGCAGCGCTGGCTTGAAGTTGGGTTGGTGAACATACAACCTGCCGAACTTTCGAAAATCGTTGTTATTCTCGTTTTGGCTCATTATTTTTCGCACAATGAGAAGAAACCTAAAAACCTGCGGTGGTTGGCGGTTAGTTTTATCCTTGTTGCGGGCATCATCGTTCCTATTTTTCTTCAGCCTAATTTAAGCACCACGATTCTCCTAGCCGTTATCTGGTTTTCCATGCTTTGGATAAGCGGACTACCCACAAAATATGTGGTGATTTTTGGACTTGGGGGAATTGCGTTAGGATTAATTGCATTCCCTTTCCTCGAACCTTACCAGCAAGAGAGGATACTGACTTTTATCAAGCCTGATGAGAACGCCAGGCATGGCAACACATATAACGTTGAACAAGCGCTGATTACAATTGGCAGTGGAGGTTTATTGGGGCAGGGCTACAATTCAGGCACCCAGGTACAATTACGCTTCTTAAAAGTTCGTTCGACGGATTACATCTTTTCTGCCATTGCAGAAGAATTCGGGTTCATCGGAACTTTGATCCTTATTGCCATTCTGATTTTTGTTATCGTTCGTTGTATTCGCGCAGCCAGGCTGGCAACTGATATGTATGGATCTTTAATCGCGTTTGGTTTTGCCACTTTGATCGCGTTTCAAACGATGGTGAATATTGGAGTAAACTTAAGGCTCATTCCTGTTACTGGTCAAACCCTACCATTTATCAGTTATGGCGGAAGTTCTTTATTGTCATTATTATTAGGAATTGGTTTAATCGAAAGTGTGTTGCTGCATCGAAAAACTTCGTAAATGATGGAGTTCTATGGAAAATAGCATTACACCTGTAAGAGTTCGCTTTGCGCCATCCCCAACCGGGCATATGCATCTCGGTAGCGCCCGCACTGCGTTATACGATTATCTTATTGCCAAAAAGACAGGGGGCAAATTTATTTTACGCATTGAAGACACGGATCAAAAACGCTATGTAGAAGGAGCCGAAAAAGAACTCATTGATGGGCTACGCTGGTTGGGCATTGATTTTGATGAAGGCCCTGACATTGGCGGCCCTTATGGGCCCTATCGACAATCAGAGAGAAAGGAAATTTACCTCAAATACGCCGAACAATTAGTTGAGTCTGGTCATGCTTATTACTGTTTTTGCACACCTGAAAGATTGACAAAAGTGCGCGAAGAACAGCAGAGACGTAAAGAAGCTCCTCACTACGACGGGAACTGCAGAAATATTCGTATAGAAGAAGCAAGGCAACGAATTGAGAATGGCGAAAAACACGTTATTCGTTTTAAAACCCCAAAAGAAGGATCAACCACAGTAAAGGATCTTCTACGTGGGGAAATAACGGTTGAGAACCGCACGCTTGACGATTACATTCTTGTTAAATCAGATGGCTGGGCTTTGTACCATCTGGCTGCCATGGTGGATGACCACCTAATGAAGATCACGCATGTGATCAGGGGATCTGAATGGCTGCCTTCATTGCCGCTGCATAGCCTGATCATGCAGGTATTTAACTGGCCAGAGCCGGTTTGGGTGCATCTTTCCGTGTTCTTAAAGCCCAGCGGCAAAGGCAAAATGAGCAAACGAGAAAAAGACGATTTATTGAAAGATGGATATTCCATTTTTATAAAAGATTTGAAAGACCTGGGTTACTTACCTGAAGCGGTGGTCAATTGGGTGTCATTAATGGGTTGGAGTTTTGATGATCATACAGAATTCTTTACCTTATCTGACCTTATTGAAAAGTTTAGTTTGGAGCAATTGAATCCATCACCTGCTGCGATTAATTTTTCCAAACTGGACCATTTTAATGGACTGCATATTCGAAATTTAACTGATGAAGAGCTGGCTCTCAGAATAGCGCCCTTTTTTATCGCGAAAGGGATTAAAACCGATGCTGAAAAAATGAAAAAGATCGCCCCTATTCTGAAAGAGAGGATTGCCACTTTAGATGAGTCCGTTGAGATGGCTGGTTTCTTTTTCAAGGATAAAGTGTTGCCTGCAGTAGAAGAATTGGTGCCAAAAGGGCTGACCCCTGCTCAAGCCAGAGAGATTCTTCTAGATAGCCATTTAATTCTGTCAGCTGTCGGAAAATTTTCTCATAAAGAAGCCGAAGAACCCATGCGTGCGTATGTGGAAAGTAGCGGATATTCTGCTGGTCAGGTGTTTGGGGTATTACGCGTTGCGATCACCGGTCAAAGAGTCAGCCCGCCATTGTTCGAGAGCATGGAAATCATTGGCAAGGAAGTTGTTTTAGAGAGAGTCCAACAATCTATCAGATTATTAGATCAAGAATAAATAAAACGGTTAAAGGCAGTTTATGAGAAGCAGAGCTTAAATAGGCACTGTTTTTAATTTAATAGGGATTAACGCGGTATCTCAAAAAAACACTTCGCTGCAATCCACGGAAAAGAAGGATGAGTACATAGTTATTCTTGATTATGGTGTCCCCTTTAGATTTGTTAAACAGATAACCGTAAGTCAGTGTGACCTGCGGTTATTAGTCGGGGCGAGAGGATTTGAACCTCCGACCTCTTGCACCCCATGCAAGCGCGCTAGCCGGGCTGCGCCACGCCCCGAACAAAGAAGCATTATAGCGTTATTATTCGAAAATTGCAATACAAATATAGTTAAACAGAAAAACCAGAAAATGGCTGTTTTGTTAGCACCAATGGTTTTCTGGCTTTTCAATATAAGTATATTGGATACTGATCGATATGGATAGTGACCTTACTCACCCGGCAAGGGTTATCTATTTATGGTTTCACCGCTGACGCATAATAGGTTGGCACATATAGAATTCTTTCCCCTTTTATCCAACTGGAATGGTCCAACACCTGGAGACGCTTTAACTCTTTAAGAGAAAGCAACCCGGCCAGGTCGTGTTCAAAAATATCCCACTCAGACTCCCACCAAAGGGGGAGTCCAGGCGCCGGCTGTTCATAACCGGATACCCCAAATTGATGCACTTGAAATCCACTACCCAGGAGCAATTGCACAAGCTTCTTCCCCATTCCAGGATCCGCACCCTGGTCGCGCAATGAGAGCGTCTGTAGTTTTCCAAGTCGGGCGAGTTGGGGAGGAAAATCAATGCGTTCTAGATAATCCGGTTCTGCGAAAGCAAAAAAATAACCACCAGGTTTTAAAACACGGAAGGCCTCATCTAATGCCAGGCGAGGTTTAACGAGCCATAAGAAGAAGTAATGACAAAAAACCATATCGAAAGAAGAAGCAGTGAAAGGTAAAGCGCATGAATCCGCCGTGGCGATTGAAAAATTCTTATAATTGCGCGTAGCGATTACAGAATGATCAAGTTTTACATCAATTCCGAAAGCAATAAGAGGAAATTGACTGGCAATATCAGATAGCACGGCTCCAGTTCCGCTGCCTAATTCAAGAATTCTTGCATTATGGCTCAAAGAAGCTTGCTGTAAAAGGTAATCGCGAATGTTTTTTGTCCAGCAAGCCTGATGAACGTAACGCTCTTGCCAGTCGACTTGCATCTATTGCGACAGATAAAGCTTGCGTTTGAGGGAAATGGTCATCCAGGAGTCCTGCGCCAGGTTGCCCAGGTTATGCAAGATTCCCTGCCCAGGCAACACATCGCCATCTGGCTCCAAGTACAGCCAGGATCTTCCTTGCCCTTCAATCGCTGTAACATCGCCTTCTAGTTCAAGGCTGACTGGGTTTAACTTTGAATATGGAACAGGTAAATCATAAACCAATCTGAACCCGATTTCAGCTGCCTTTCGTCCAGCTTCAGCGAGGTAAGGAGTGTAGTCTTTATTGGAAACGCTGATTGAGATGTGGTTTACGCCCAAACCATATAACCTGGCGAAAATCTCAGAAATACGCGAGTAATTATGCTGATTTATCGTGAAATGCACTGTCAGATGAATGTCGGCATTGACCACATCCTTGATTGATTCCCAGGAAAGTTCTTCCTGCTCCTGAAGAACGAGGAGTAGGTGGTCGAGTCCAGCATTGAGTAAGCTGGAGAGGTACTCTTTTTCTGCCAAACGCAGTCCATCGGTGATTAACCCGGTGACCTGACCCAACTCTTCTGCATGTTGAATCAGTTCAACCAGGTCAGGACGCATGGTTGGTTCACCGCCGGTAAACACAACATGAGGAATTCCCCATTCCCACGCCTGGTCGAGGACATGTTTCCACTCCGATGTTTCCAATGCCCGATCGACACGTTGCACTGGCGTTGTTCCTTCAGCTTGACCTGTCGGGACCTGATAAGTTAATGCGCAGTCCAACCTGAGTGGAGCGCTTAGCGTAGAAGAATGACGATCTACCCGGTCCATGTCGAGATAGGTCTCAGGATCCAGGTCTGGTGTTTGCATCAGCGTTTTGATGCGTATGATTAAATTCTCCACATCTTGCCGGGCAATCTCTGCGGGTACCTGATAGCGTTTGACCAATTCCTGAGTAATTTCTTCTATTGACATTTTTTTAATGAGGTAGGATGCAATTTCAGTAGCCGTTGGGTTAAGGTGAAGCACGGTAGAAGCGTTAACCACCAGTAGCCCAGAGCCTTCTGGGTCAATTCGAAGAAATAATCGATTAGGTGTTCCATCGATGTCAAGGATTGCGCTGCTGCTGCCAGCTGGAAGCGGTTGAGGGGAGAAGAAGATTCTATTATAAAGATTCTTGACTCTGGCTTTCATCGGAACCTCCAAATAGGACGCTTTTTAAGTCAGGATTCGAATTGTAAAGGACAGCCGCCCCCGCATTGTTGCCGGATTCCACAATCTGCGCACTTTGCCGGGAGGTTTTTTCGCTCGCGTAATGAGACACATAATTCGTGATTCCAAATTTCTTCCCATGGTCGTTCTTGAATTTTTCCCAGGGAATGGTAATACGACTGACAGGGTAAAACAGAACCGTCGGGCTCTAGGCACATATTGTATAAAGCCGCGGTGCAACCTTTTACACCAAGACCAGAATTGACAGGGTCAAAATTGCAATATTGCGTGGGTGTATACCAAATCAATTTTTGACCATGCTGGCGTGTAATTTCTTGCGCGCTGGAAAGCAAAGGCTGGAGTTCTGTTTCGCTCAAACCAGTGCCAACCGTTTTTCCTGACCCGCTATAGATCAACGCATTTAAACCTACTGTAGGAACGCCGAGCTCTGCAAGAAAGGACAGTGTTTGCGGAATGGTCTGTTGGTTTGTGGAAAGCATGGTGGTATTTGTCATCACGTACAGCCTGGTAGAGAGGGCGTTCTTGATGCCAGCGACGGTTTGTTGCCAGGCGCCGGGGTGGCGAACCATTCGGTCATGAATTTCAGGGACATGGGATTCGAGCGTAATTTGAACGTGGTCTAAGCCTGCGTTCAGTAAGTCTTCTACGTACTTAGGGTCAGCCAATTTTCTGCCATTGGTATTGATGCCAGTGATTTGCCCGTTTTGTTCTGCGTGACGGATTAATTCAGGCAGGTCGTCTCGAAGTGTGGGCTCACCTCCAGTAAAGACGATATGTGGGATCCCAAGGCTCCATAATTGGTCGATTATCTTAAACCACTCGCTGGTTGACATCTCTGGAAAGTGGCGAGGACGGTCATTGTAGCAATGCGAACAGGCATTGTTGCAACGATAGGTAAGGGCGATGTCCATGCGGTAAGGGGCAGATGGTTTGGCGGTAAACGGTAAAGTGGTTTCCAGCTCTAAATCACAAAGGGGGCAAACTGCATCATCAAGCAGGTCTACCAGATTGGTTTGGTACGCTTGATAATCCTGCTCCACATCTTTGATTGAAACCGAGAACTCCTTAGAAAGTCGAGAAGCCGCTTGATAGGAAGGTATTTTGTGGAGAGCATAAAATGCCATGTGCGCGGCACTTTGATTGAGATGGAAAACGCGGTTGGCATTGATGATCAACAAGCCTGAATCATCAGGGTCGATTCGCAGATGCACGCGGGATTTTTGTTCTCCATGGTCCCATTGGAAATGATGCAGACCGTGAGCAGGTGAAGGCAACACGTTTTTTGGTGCACGATGGATGAACTTGCTGATAATGCTCATTCTTCAGAAGGTTAACGCCCTCCACCAGCGCAGGCACAGGCGCAACCGGCACAAGCACAGGCACAAGCGCAAGAATGACCGCCACCGCCTCCGCTGGAACCGCCACTGCGAGTGGTTGTTCGATAGGTTGAAGGCGGCGGGGGTGGATTAGTTACATTCGTTACACTGCTGCTGAAACCGGACAAACCGCCAAGAATATTTGAAGAGAAAGATGAAACACTGTTGACAACAGAGGCAGCAAACGCTGAACCGGGCATTTTGGGCATTGAGAGCGTCGGCGGTGGAGTGCCAGCGCTTGAGGCGGTAGGCATGGCGGAGGGTTTTACAGGTGAAGGAGAAGGTCTTGGTGAGGCCGGATCATAACGCCACCACCAGGAAGGCGTTGGGTAAAGCACCGGGCCACTGAAGACTTCCCGGGTATGGTCTTCATATTTTTTGTCCAGCATGGTCCAGTCCATTACTTCCTCGTAAACCTGTGCTTTGACTTCAGGGGTGGCAGCCTGTTTTACCTCTTGCCAGGCTTTTTGCATGATCTGATCGTAATAAGCAAGCGTTTCTTTTCGGCTGAAACCTTTCATTTTTTCGGTCACGCTTTTGATCAAATTGACCATCGTAACCTGAAGAGCCTTCTTCCGCTGGCTGCCTTGAAGGTTGAAAGCCTCAAGAAAATCTTTTTCATATAAATACAGTTCTTCTGGAATTGGGGTGACGGGTTTTATATCTAACGGATCCTTCGTGATCACTTCAGCTGCGTTCTTTTTTAATACAGAGAAAAGGATCATGGTGAAAACCTTATCCATTGGTTGTTCCATCAGGATAGCGGCTTCAACCGCGGTCAGACCGCGTTTGATCCCATTGCCTTCAATTAGAATTTTCGGAGGGAGGTACTTTAATTTTCGTTTTTCATACCCTTTTATCCCAGAGTAGATGAATAAGCCAAAGAAAAGAACAAACCCGAAACAAAAAATAAACGGGCAGATAGAACTGAAATTAAAGCCAGATGAACGACCGCTATCGGCAGTCGGGAGTTCGTAAGGTTCCGTAACGATAGCGCCGGCATTGAGCAACCGGGAGGGAAAACTGGCGCCGAAAGAATATTGAGAATAAGAATTTGCCTGGTCTGAAACCCAGGTGTAAAAGATGCGCCCATCCTCCATCAGCAACGATTCCGGTTCCTGAGCGCCTGGCCAGTTTTCTGGGATGAAATATCTCCCTTCGCTTTCGCTCACGCCAGGCGGCAGAAGGATTGTCATTTGGTAATTTGTTTTTCCGTAGCAGTTTTGGCGGTCATACCAATGCGGCCAAAATACCATGGAAGCGTATTCTTCGTTCTCCTCTTGCGTTGCAGGGAATACCGATTTACCGACTGATGGGATATAGGCGTGTACTGTACCGCGTCCGCCAGGCGGGATCGTGTTTCCCTGAAGGTAAAGTGAAATTCCGGGTTGCACAATATCGGACTGGGTGATTTTTTTGATTGGAAGCCCATCAATTTCTGCTGTGATGGATTTGACGTCATAGTTGTAGTTGGGCAAACCAATGTCAACGATATCAATTTCATGCGCGTTGGCGTCGTTAAGAAAAGTCATGGTGTAATCAATGGCAATTGAACCATCCACATTAATGGTTACAACAACGGCTTTCTCAGGGACTTGAAAAATATAATCTTGCGCGTGAACCGGAATGGTGCTGCCGGCGAGCATGATAA
>Ga0255345_1005541_pt1 | contig 12893 bp, 11 predicted proteins | sample wastewater_treat_6_FD_192415 | JGI IMG/M metagenome (GOLD analysis project Ga0255345, IMG submission 192415) | Wastewater microbial communities from Lulu Island WWTP, Vancouver, Canada - plant20 | ecosystem: Engineered > WWTP > Wastewater > Unclassified | place: Canada: Vancouver, British... | reverse complement strand
TCCGGTTGGCGCACCTCTCAAACGATCTTTTCCGCCTCCACTTCGTGTCCCGGAACTCGAATCGAACAATTCGATTCTCAACGTTCTGCGAAGACAGGATGTGCTGATTCACTTTCCATATCAGTCATTTGATTACGTGCTGCGTTTTCTGATGCAGGCGGCTTTCGATCCTAAGGTACAGGAGATCAAAGTTACTCAATATCGCGTGGCCGAGAATTCGGCCGTGATCAATAGCTTGATCAGTGCAGCTAAAAACGGCAAGAAAGTCACCGTTTTTGTTGAGCTCAAAGCTCGTTTTGACGAAGAAAACAATTATTTCACCGCCGAGCTTATGCATCAGGCGGGTATTAAAATAATTTACAGTCTGCCCGGATTGAAAGTGCATGCTAAGTTGGCTTATGTCCGCAAACGCAGCAACGATCCGAAGCAGCCATTGAAAGGGTATGCCTATTTGAGTACCGGTAACTTCAACGAAAAAACCGCGCGGATATATTCGGACAAAGGATTGATGACTTCCAATCCCGAAATTCTCGAAGATATCGACGAAGTCTTTCGAGTGCTGGAAGGAAAATCGCACACTCGTGATTTTAAGCATTTGCTCGTTGCTCAATTCAATATGGTGGACGAAATTCTAAGAATGATCGATCGGGAAATTGAACATGTGAATAATGGTGGTATTGGCCGCATTATTTTGAAAATGAACAGCCTCGAAGACAAGGAAATGATCAATGCCTTATATCGTGCAAGCGAAGCGGGAGTGCAAATAGATCTGATCATTCGCGGAATATGCTGTCTGGTGCCCAATCAGCCATATAGCCAAAACATCCGAATAACACGCATTGTTGATGGATACTTGGAACATGCTCGTGTATGGTATTTTTATAATAATGGCCAAGAAGCTGTATATCTGGCATCTGCCGATTGGATGGAACGAAACTTGCGTCGTCGCATCGAGACTGCATTTCCGATACTTTCGGAATCACTTAAAAAGCAAGTTATCGATATTCTTGAAATTCAGTTGAAGGATAATCAAAGTGCCGTTTGGATCGACGAAAATCTTCAAAATGTATTCAAACACGATGATAATCCTCCTGTCCGATCGCAGGAAGCTATCTACGAATATCTCAAAGAGATTTCCGAGTCACATAGCACCATAATGCGTTGAATAAAGTTGAAAGATATATCATTATAAATCAACGCACTATAACCAATTCATAATTTTAATCGAAATCTTTCGGATTATTTAACATATTATATGTTGCAACATATAATGTATAAACATATCTTTGTGCCGCATTTTAAAAATACAGCAATATGATAAAAATAGGAATTATTATTGGGAGTACCCGTCCCGGTCGCAACTCGGAAGCGGTTGCCGAATGGGTGTATCAATTAGCGAGCACACGTAAGGATGCAGAATTCGAACTTGTAGATATCAGAGATTACGATCTGCCGCTGCTTGACGAGCCTATTCCTGCTTCGATGAATCAGTACATGAACGAGCATACGAAAAAATGGGCCGAGAAAATTGGTTCGTTCGATGCTTTTATTTTCGTTACACCCGAATACAATCATGCTCCTGCCGGAGTATTAAAGAATGCCATCGATTATCTTTATGCAGAATGGAACAATAAGGCTGCCGGATTCGTGAGCTACGGTTCGGCCGGAGGTGTTCGTGCTGTTGAGCAATTGCGACAGATTATGGGCGAAATACAAGTGGCCGATGTGAGAGCTCAGGTTCAGCTTTCCCTCTTTACCGATTTCGAAAATTTTAGTGTTTTCAAACCCGGCGAATATCAGGAAGCTCCGCTTCATACCATGATCGATCAATTGGTTGCATGGGGAGAAGCATTGAAAACGATCCGAAAATGACCATGAATTCATCCGACAAGTTACCCGTATTCTTTATTCCGCACGGCGGAGGCCCGTGGAATGTGATGGACGATTCGATGGGCGATCCCGAAGGATATGGGAAGCTGACTGAGTACTTGAAAAAACTTGGACAAGAGTTCGGACAGAAAGCCCGTTCTCTGCTAATTATTTCGGCTCATTGGGAAGAACCGCTGCCAACCGTTCATTTCGGGAAAAATCCCGGTATGTATTACGATTACTACGGTTTCCCCGAGTTCACTTATCATATTCGATGGGATGCCCCCGGAAATCCCGATTTGGCAGCAGATGTCGATCAGTTGCTGCGGGCATCGGGATTTAAAACGGCTCACGAAACAGGCCGCGGCTACGATCACGGAACTTTTGTCCCGATGATGGTGGCTTTTCCTGAAGCCAATATTCCGACGGTACAACTTTCGCTTGTGCAAGGTTTGGATCCCGCCATTCACGTAGCCATAGGAAAAGCCTTGGAACCGCTTCGTTCGGAAGATGTTCTGATAATATGCTCCGGCATGAGTTATCACAATATGCGCGGTTTTATGGCAGGAGGTAATTATGTAGGAAGAGTTTCGAAACAGTTTGACGATTGGCTTACTGCCGCCATCGAGACCAAAGATATTGAAAAACGAAATGAGTTGCTGATTCATTGGAAAGATGCTCCGGCCGCTTTGGAATCGCATCCGCGAAGCGAACATCTCGTTCCTCTATTTGTGGCTGCCGGTGCTGCAGGCGAAGATTTCGGATATAAGAATTTTTCGGGAACAATAATGGGGGCAACCGTTTCGAGCTTTAAATTTGGATGAATAAAATCAAGGGTGATGATGGAAACAAAAACGATTACAATAGAATTTTTTCATGATGTGCTTTGCGCTTGGTGTTATGCATTGTCGCCACGCGTGGAAAGATTGAAAAAAGAGTATGGCGACAAGATAGAAGTCGTCCATCGTTCATTTGCATTGGCTCCCGAGCCGGATGGAATTGCACGAATTTTCGGTTCGAAAGAGCAGGGAAAAATAGAAATATTGGGGCATTGGCGTGCTGCCAACGAAAATGATGACGAACATCGCATTCATGCCGAATTGATGGCCAAGAAGAATTTCGATTATCCATATTCCACTCCCGGACTGTTGGCTTGTAAAGCTGCAGAATTGCAGGGAGGAAATGCTATGCACGAAAAAATGTTCAACCGCATTCAAAAGGCTCACATGACTGATTGCGACAATATAGCCGATTTTGAGGTTCTGAAAAAATGTGCAGCCGACGTTGGACTTGACGTTGAGCAATGGGCAAAAGATTTTCGGAGTGATAAGGTGAAACAAATGCTCGACGAGGATCTATATCGTGCCTATCAATATGGCGTTAATTCGGTGCCAACGCTCATTGCCAACGGAAAGTATAAACTTAGCGGAGCTCAACGTTACGAAACACTGGTACGTTGGATTGAACAAATAAAATGAACGTTATTGGTGGAATAAACGTTATGACACGTATTTAAAATTGCAGTGAATATGAATATTTTAGTAACATTTAAAACGTTCGGTAATCAAAAAGATTACTTAAAAAACATTTTTAAAGATTCGGCGACTGTTTTTTTTGCTGAGGATTATCGTGAGGAAGATTTGGGGGATGTTTTTGCAAAATCGGATATACTCTTGTCATGGAATCCGTCTGCAGAAGGAATCGATAAAAATCGCGTTCCTTTGGGCAATATCAAGTTTGTGCAATTGATGTCGGCGGGATATGATCATGTCCGTCTCGACGATTTTCCCGATGCCTTGCCTATTGCTTGCAACAAAGGAGCTTATGCCGAGCCGATGGCTGAACATGTTGTGGCGATGATGCTTGCTTTGAGCAAAAGATTGACCGTTTATCACCGCGATATGGCCAATGGTCATTTCAAGCAAATGGAGAGTCAAACCAAATTTATCAAAGGTACAACCGTGGGAATTGTCGGGTTTGGCGCAATCGGGAAAGCTGTGGCAAGATTGTTGTCGTCCTTTGGTGTACACGTTTTGGCAATCAACACATCGGGAAAGACGGACGAGAAAGTCGATTTCGTCGGTACACTTTCCGATTTGGATTATGTCCTCAAAAACTCCGATACACTGGTGCTGACGATTGCTTTAAACGAGCATACAAAAGGATTGATTAACCGACAAAAATTGGAATTGATGAAAAACGATGCCGTTTTGGTGAATGTTGCGCGAGGCGATATCATCGACGAAAAATCGTTGTACGAACATTTGAAATCGCATCCCGATTTTTATGCCGGAATCGATGCCTGGTGGATTGAACCATTTAAATATCAAAAGTTCGAGTTGCACTATCCTTTCTTCGAATTGCACAACTTGCTGGGTTCACCCCACAATTCGGCACTCGTTTACAATGCCATGTTGATGGGCACAGAACATGCTGTGCAAAATATTTTCAGATTTATTCATGGCGAAAAGCCCGAAGGACTTATTCGCTGAAACCGGATTATGACAATTAACAGTAAACATTTAAAATTTCAAGAATAATGACTACCCAACAACCCACAGACTTCAAAATCAAGGTCGAAATTTGGAGCGATGTCGTTTGCCCATTTTGCTATATCGGCAAACGGAAATTTGAACGTGCATTGAACAATTTTTCTTCTAAAAATCGGGTGGAAACAGAGTGGAAAAGTTTTCAACTCGATCCTTATGCCGTAACCGATCCGAAAAAGTCTTCGCTACAACATTTAGCCGAAAGCAAAGGAATGTCGGCCGATCGGGCTGCTCAGTCCATTTCATTCATAACCAACATGGCCAAACAGGTCGGGTTGGAATATCATCTGGATAAAACGCCGGTCGTAAATACATTCAAAGCCCATCGATTGCTGCATTTAGCAAAAAAATACGGGAAACAGAACGAAATGGAGGAAGCGCTTTTCGATACCTATTTTACGCAAGGGAAAAATATCGACGATGATGCGACATTGCTTCAATTGGCCTTGAGTATAGGATTGGACGATAAGGAAACGACAGACGTTCTGACGACCAATGCATTTGGAGATGATGTAAAGAACGATATTCATCGGGCTCAACAATTGGGAATTCACGGAGTTCCGTTTTTTCTGATCGATCAAAAATTTGCCGTTTCGGGTGCACAAGACGAATCTGTTTTTCTCAAAGCGTTAAATAAAGCACTCGAAGAGCATCAAAAATCGGATCTGATCGAATTCAACGGTGATGATGCCGGCGTATGCGGTCCGGAAGGATGTGCTATCTAAACTTATCAAATACAACATTTTAAAAATCAAATTAACAATGAAAGCAGCGGTATTATATGAACTGGGGAAGCCCCTTCGCATAGAAGAGGTTCCTGTTCCCGAATTAAGGGACGAAGATGTACTTGTGAAAGTGGAAGCGACTTTTGTGGCGCCATCAATGAAAGATATTGTCAATCCCGGCGGATTTTTTATTCGTCCCACATTACCTGCGATTTTGGGATCGGATGCTATTGGGACGGTTTCAAAACTCGGTAAGCACGTAAAAGGCCTTTCCGAAGGTCAGAAGGTTTGGGTCAATTCGATGTTGTATTATCCCAATGACGAATACGCACTGAAGGGTAGGGAAGGATTGAGCGATTCGATGGCATTTCAGGGAATGTTTACGTTCAATCCCAACAATGTGGCGTTGATGGACGAATATCAAGGTGGTTTTGCCGAATATATCAAGGCTCCCTCTTATAATGTAGTGCCTCTACCCGATGATTTTGCTACGGAACAGGCCGTGCGTCTGGGTTATCTCGGCACCGCCTATCGCGGATTGAAAAGAGCCGGCGTGCATTATGGATCGACCGTAATTATCAACGGAGCTACCGGCACTGTCGGAACCGGTGCCGTATTGTTGGCTCTGGCAATGGGCGCGATCAAGGTGATTGCGGTCGCCAATAAAAAAGATCGGTTGGAAAAGCTCAAACAAATAGACCCTTTGCATATCGAAACGATTTCGTTTCAGGATAGCGAAGTTACGCCCCGGATCATGCAGCTTACGGGAGGAAAAGGCGCCGATGCCCTTGTGGATTGCCTTTCTTATGTCGACACCAAATCTACCCGACAATGTATTTTCGGCGTTAAGCGAGGTGGAACAATTGTTTGTTTGGGTGGCGCAACGGGTGATCTGACGATTCCTTACGGTTATTTGTTGGGTACCGAAATTTCGCTTACGGGGTCCATTTGGTTCCATTCCTATGAAGCTGCCGAAATGGTAAATATGGCCACTGCCGGTCGCTTGAACTTGAATTTGTTCGAAGTACGATCTTTTTCGCTCGATCAAATCAACGAAGCAATCGAATATGCGGGTTCTCGCGTTGGAGGCATGATTACCTCGCTGGTTAAATTCTAAATCGGCTAAAATATTTTTCCAATATAAATCGAATAAATCTCTAAAATAAAACGAATATGAAAAAGAATTTGAAACTTGTGCTTTTCTCTCTCGCATTTCTTGTATCGGCGGCTCACATCCATGCAACAACGGCAAAAGATCCTGCATTGAAAAGCAAAGATATAACTTACTCGGTTGGTAATCAAAACTTCAAAGGCTATATGGCCTGGAAGGAAGACGGAAAAGCCGTAAAACCCGGTATTCTGGTTGTCCACGAATGGTGGGGTTTGAACGATTATGCAAAAATGCGTGCCGATATGCTGGCCGATTTAGGCTATGTAGCAATGGCCGTCGATATGTTTGGTGATGGCAAAGTATATGAAACGGCTACAGAAGCTCAAAATGCCGCAGGGTATATCTTCTCCCATCCCGATTTGTTGAAAGAAAGAATTACCAAAGCTTACAATATCCTTGCGTCACAAGATAATGTCGATAAACAGCATATCGGAGCAGTCGGTTATTGTTTCGGAGGGACGGTAGCTCTTAACGCAGCGGCGATGGGATTACCTCTCGATGTAGTGGCAAGTTTTCATGGAGGCTTAACAGGTTTCAAGGCAAGTGAAATGATGAAAAACACGAAAGTGTTGATCTGTAATGGTGCGGCCGATGCTTTTGTGCCACAGGCCGATATTGAGAATTTCAAAAGCGAAATGGCCAAATATAATATCGTTTACGAATTTAAAAACTACGAAGGAGCAACCCACGCTTTCACGAACAAATATTCAACCGAAGCCGGCAAAAAATTCAATATGCCCATTGCATACAACGAGGCAGCCGACAAAGCTTCATGGCAGGATATGATTTCGTTCTTTGCAAAGTATTTTCCTGCAAAATAACATCCGATCTTTTTTAAACATTTTGTCATGAGCATCGAACAAGAAATACACGGACGTTTTCGAAATCCTTATCACAAAGGCCTGATCAACCTCATATACACTGCGAAACAAGTGAGTTACGAATTTGTGCAGTCGCTTAAAAAGCATGATATGACCGACCAGCAATACAATGTGTTGCGCGTGTTGAGAGGTTATCGCGACAAAGGACCGCAAAATATCGGATTCATCAAGGAGCACATGCTCGACAAGCAATCCGATATGAGTAGAATTATCGACAGACTTTATGAGAAGGGAATGGTCAGTCGGGAGGAAAATCCTGAGGACAGACGCCAAAAACTTGTCGAAATTACCGATAAGGGATTGAAGCTGCTCGATGAAATGTTTGATTGCGAAAAATCGAGTGATAGACTGTTGTCGAATCTTTCGCTCGAGGAAATTGACCAACTCAACAAATTACTGGATAAAATCAGAGAAAAGTAGGTACTTCTACAGCAATGAAAAAAACCGCATCTCGAATAAACTTGAGATGCGGTTTTTTTCGTGTTGCGGTCTTGTTATGTTTACCGATAATCAATGGTTCCTCTCAGACGAATGTCGTTGGATGCGGCTCCAATCATTAGGATGAATTCACCGGGTTCGGTATCGAGCTGCATTTCTCGGTTGTAAATTGCCAACTGAGATGGAGAAATGTCGAAATGAATTTTCTTTGATCAAATTAACGTAAAATGAAGTTGTGTTTTAATTTCTTTCTGCTATCGTTTATCACAATCCCTTTTCCGAAAGATATCTCTCGGCATCGATAGCTGCACGACAGCCGGCTCCGGCAGCCGTAACCGCTTGACGATAAATAGGATCGGCAACATCACCAGCCGCAAACACCCCTTCGATGTTGGTTTTGGTAGTTGGGTGTTGTGTCTTGATATATCCGACTTCATCCATTTCGAGAAATCCTTTGAATATGTCTGTGTTCGGTTGATGCCCTATGGCAAGAAAAAAACCATCGATGGCGATATCCACTTTTTCTTCATCGGGTTCTCCTTTGCGTTTCACCAAATGAGCTCCTTCCACGCCGTTTTCGCCAAATAAACCTTCGGTTTGGTGTTCGAACAAAATTTCGATTTTGGGATTATTCATCACCCTTTCCTGCATAATCTGCGAGGCGCGCAAATAGGGTTTCCTGACAATCATATATACCTTATCGGCCAATCCTGCAAGGTAAGTGGCTTCTTCGCAGGCAGTATCGCCGCCGCCCACCACGGCAACTTTCTTTTTGCGATAGAAAAAACCGTCGCAAGTGGCGCATGCCGAAACGCCTTGACCTGCATATTTTGTTTCGTCGGGAATTCCCAAATACTTTGCCGAAGCACCTGTACAGATAATCACCGTGTCAGATTCGATGGTGTGTTCGTTGTCGATCGTAACCTTGAAGGGGCGTACCGAAAAATCCACAGAAGTGGCTCGTCCGGGATAAACTTCGGTTCCGTATTTTTGTGCCTGTTTTTTTAAATCTTCCATCAACTCGGGGCCGGTGATGCCGTCGGGATAGCCGGGGAAATTTTCTACTTCGGTGGTGGTGGTCAATTGTCCTCCGGGTTGCAAGCCCTCAAATAAAATCGGTTCGAGATTGGCACGCGAAGCGTAAATGGCCGCCGTGTAGCCTGCCGGTCCTGATCCGATGATCAAACATCTTACTTTGTTTCTCATATTTTGAATGTTTTGAAAAAAATCGTTTTATTAAAAAGCGAATTTGTGTTTAATGGACGCAAAGGTACTACTATTCTTCTGTTTCTAAAATAGTTATCATAATTATCTATTTGCAGTAAATGAGATCTTTTTAGGCAGGACGAACAACTTTTGATATCTTTCCGCCACATTCTTATAGCGTCAACGCAAATCTACAATTTCTGCTTCGGGATGCAGGGATGAGTTAAAGACGAAGATCGAATCGTCAAAATGATAGTTTGTGTTGTAGTTGTTGATATCGATTACGTTTTTCAGGTTATTTTTCAAAAGGGTTTTTACTTGTACGATCGAACTTGTTTTCTGATCGACAGCAACTTCTATTTGTTTGAAATCGCCTTGTTTCCCGGTGGGAGTGAGTTGGATGACAAAAACATCTTTTCCGTTTACTTTTTTCGAAATTGGTTCTCGCAGCGAGAATCCGCTTTTGTAGATATTGAGGAGCGCCAACGGACTGATGGCTGCAATTTCGGCACTCGATGGTGTACTCACATTCACTTCGTTGGTGCTTTTTATCCACACCCACTGTGTCTTTCCGTCGAACCAGGTTTCCATGTCGGGCATCTCGAGTTTGAATTTGTTATGCTTCGCTCTTGCTTTTCCCGATTGAGAGGGATAGCTTTGTCCATTTGCTTCGATTGTGGTAAAACTGAAAGTAAAACTCACGCCATTCGATTTTTCGTATGCCGAAGAGGCTTTATCGAGGATTGCCCTCGATTGCGTGGAATTTTGTGCCGGCAGAATGCCGGCAAAGAGAATAGCGGTAAGCAGGATTGCAATTTTTTTCATAATCTGTTCTTTGTCATCATTCATGTTTTGTAGGACGGCCATTAGCCCAAAACGTTTAATTGGGAGAGAACCCGGAAAACATCGTATTCGGTTTATTTGAGCGAATCGAGGAGCTTTTCGAGCGAATATTCGTCGGAGATGTACACCTCGCGGGGCTTGCTTCCCTGCACAGGCCCAACGATGCCCGCAGCCTCGAGCTGATCCATCAGTCTGCCCGCACGATTGTATCCGATGGAGAATTTCCTTTGAATAAGCGAAGTCGATCCCTGCTGGTGAACAACGATCAGTCGGGCGGCTTCGTCGAAAAGCGGATCGCGATCGCTTATGTTTGCCGCTTCGCGATTTTCGTCTTCGGGCGAAGAGACTTCCGGCAACGCAAATGCAGCCTCATAACCGCGCTGACTTCCTATGTATTGAGCTATTTCCTCCACCTCGGGCGTATCCACAAAGGCGCACTGAATGCGGATGAGGTTGTTGCCTTGGGAGAACAGCATGTCGCCGCGGCCGATCAATTGGTTGGCGCCGTTCATGTCGAGAATGGTTCGGGAATCGATCTGTGAGGCTACGCGGAAAGCCATACGTGCAGGAAAGTTTGCCTTGATGGTTCCGGTGATGATGTTTGTGGTCGGGCGTTGTGTGGCGATGACCATGTGAATGCCTACGGCACGGGCTTTTTGGGCAATACGCGCAATCGGCATTTCTATTTCTTTGCCGGCCGTCATAATCAAGTCGCCAAACTCGTCGATGACCACCACGATGTAAGGCAAATAGCGGTGTCCGTTGTTGGGATTGAGGCGGCGTTTGACGAATTTCTCGTTATATTCTTTAATGGTACGCACGTGTGCGCGCATGAGCAATTCGTATCTGTCGTCCATCTCTTTGGTGAGTGAGTTGAGTGTCTTAGTCACTTTCGAGACATCGGTAATAATCGCCTTTTCTTCGTCGGGGAGCTTGGCCAGATAATGCCGTTCGATGGTTTGATAGATGTTGAATTCCACCATTTTGGGATCAACCAGCACCATTTTCATTTCCGAAGGATGTTTTTTGTAGAGCAGCGAGGTGATAATGGCATTCAGTCCCACAGATTTCCCCTGTCCCGTAGCACCGGCCACGAGCAAGTGCGGCATTTTGGTAAGGTCGAAAATAAACACTTCGTTGGTAATCGTTTTGCCTAAAGCTACCGGCAGATCATAATTGCATTCCTGAAACTTTTTGGAGGCAATGACCGACTGCATGGAAACGATTTGCGGATCTTTGTTGGGAACTTCTATGCCGATGGTTCCTTTTCCGGGCATGGGCGCGATGATGCGGATGCCGAGAGCCGACAAACTGAGCGCAATATCGTCTTCGAGGTTTTTGATGCGTGAAATTCTTACACCGGCCTGCGGCACAATTTCGTAGAGTGTGATGGTGGGGCCGACGGTTGCCCGGATGGAAGTGATTTCGATGCCGTAGTTGTGTAATGTCCGTATGATTTTGTCCTTGTTCTCGGTTTGTTCCTGCATATCCACATCCTTTCCGGTGGGAGCATACACTTTTAGCAAATCGAGCGAAGGAGCTTTATAGTCCGACAGATCTTTTTTCGGATCATAATCTTCCATTTCCGTTATCTGAGGATTTTCGTTGGGCATCCCCTGTGTATTTTTCGAAGAAGCGACATCGGTTGTTTTATCCGTTATGGCCGATTCTTCTTTCGGCACTACTACCTCGAAGTCTTTTTTCAGGAGAGATCCCTTGACCACATTCATCGAAGTTTCAAAATTTGTAATCAAAGTTTTTTCGTTGCCTTTCGCAATATTTGTCATCGTTGCCGTTTCGTGGCTCATCATTTCGATACCGCTCAGATTGTCGGGCCTTTCTCTCTTTTTGAAGATCTTTTTGAAAAAAGAATGTTTCTCCTTTTCTTGAGGTTCTGCTTCTTCGGTGTCGATATCCGATTCATCTTCTTCGATTGAAAATTCAATCTCTTTTTCCGGGGTCGAAGACTGAAATTTAGGCGTATTGTTGAGAATAGATTGCTGAATTTGCCGAACGGAAGTGCGTCGAACCACGACCATAAAAACCAAGATAAAGAGTAATATTACCAAAACCACTCCCGGCCATCCAATGGTATTTTCGAGCATCATTTCTATCTGATTTCCGTGGCTGCCTCCCCAAATGATGTGGCTTTTCGGAAAAAGTTTCCCGAGGACGAATGCACTTGCGATAGATCCGCCAATAAGGGCAAATGCAGTCAGAAAAAATACTTTGACTAACGAAACACGGGTAACGCCCATCAACAGCAGTCCCAGATATATTGCAAAGAGGGGGATGAGAAGCGAAAAAATACCAAATCCGCCGTTGATCAATCTTTCGCCCAGGATAGCTCCACCGGTGCTTGTCCAATTTTCCACCTGCACCGTTTTGTCGTTTATCAATTCCCAGAACGATTTGTTGTCGATAATACTCTGATCGGCAGCGCCGGTGAAAAAGAATGAAATCATTGCCATCAATCCGAATATTCCGGCAAAAGCAATGATAACGCCCACTACGAAATGCACACGTTCGCTACGGAAAAAAGCCACAATCCCTGTTTTGCGTTTGCCTGCAGCGGGGCTCTTTTTATTTACTCTTCTCTTTTTTTTCTTTGCCATTCTATGTTTTGCCTGTTTTTGTTTTGTCGAAAAGTCTCTCGAATATCGAAGGATTTCTCTTGTACAAATATTTGCAAATGTAATAAAAAAGGTAATGCAGTCGAAAAGATAAATTCTCTGTTCACATCAATTTCATCAGCCGGAGAAGATATTCCTCTATGCAGCGGCAATAGTTCTGCCTTTCAGGCAGCAATGGTAGGGACGTCTTTGTCCGCAGGTCGGTGACCTGCGGTTATGAAGGTTATTGCCTTTCAGGCAAAAGTGAGCCGGTGAATTGAAAACTTCGACTGCGATGGATATTTCTGTATTCGAGAGTGTTTTCGTCTTGAAAAGCCGGATTTTCATAACCGCAGAATTCATTCTGCGGCATGAATCGTCGCCAGAAACCTGCCTGAAAGGCAGTACTTTTATTTGCCACGAAGATGCAAAGACGCGAAGTCCTCAGATTATCGGAATTCATCAGTAAATCGATAAATCATCAAATCAATCAATTGTACATTGTGCATTATCCATTGATTCTTGGGGCGTTGCCCCAAACCCCACATTCTTTTTTGCCTTGATGCAAAAAAGTATGCAAAAAAGATCAAGACTGCATC
>Ga0255345_1005534_pt1 | contig 12904 bp, 10 predicted proteins | sample wastewater_treat_6_FD_192415 | JGI IMG/M metagenome (GOLD analysis project Ga0255345, IMG submission 192415) | Wastewater microbial communities from Lulu Island WWTP, Vancouver, Canada - plant20 | ecosystem: Engineered > WWTP > Wastewater > Unclassified | place: Canada: Vancouver, British... | reverse complement strand
TGCTTCATCCGACAAACCAAACATCTGCTTTAGAAGCATGCAGCCTGCCATCTTACGAACTGGAACTGCCGGGCGACCCATATCAGCATAATAAGAAGCAAAGTCTTTCTCAACTGATTTCCAGTTAATTCGCTGAGACAATTCTACTAACTCATGCTTCATATTTATCACACTAACCAACGGGATCCGAAAGACGTTCAATTGCGGGTTTTCTTCTGTTTTACCTATCATTTTGCAAGCTTTTTAACGAATCTACCAAAAGGCCTGCAATCTAACAAACATTAATATTAACTCATATCATTAGTTATCAACAATATAGGCACTTTATAAGGGTCGACTAATTAAGAGGGGTACTCCCCTCAGGTTTCCCCAATGTTGTAAATTGGTTTTTGGAAAAAACAAGTACAACATGGGTAAAATTACAGAAATAAAATTTGTCGGACAGCCGAACCTTTGGCTTGACATTTAAAAAGGTATTATTAATCGATTCCACGACGATACGCCTGTTCAGTGATATATTGAAGGGAGTTGGCCGTAACCCCAGAGGAGACGGCAAAAAAGAAGGGAGGCTTAAAGGTTCACATGCTGATAGATGCAGTTCAATCGGTTGGACGGTTTATTAAAATCACGGCAGCCAAAGTGAATGATCAGAAGTTTTTAAAAAGCCTGGAGCTGATCTCCCACAGCATGATAGTCTTTGACAAAGCCTATAACTATTACAATCAGTTTGTCCAATGGACCAGTAATGAAGTATACTTTGTGACCAGGATGAAAAAGAATGCGGTCTACGATGTTAAGAATGTTACACGGGTTCATTATCGCAAAAAAGATCAGGCGAAGGTTTTGCGGGATGAGGTTATCACTCTGGAATACTATCCTGAGGCAGCTGAAGGCAAAAGAGATACAAAGACCACTCTCGCACTTGAATTAAGGAAGGTCGGTTCTCAGGATGAGCGGAACCGTTATTATGATTTTCTGACAAACAACTTTGATATTGAGGCAGAAGAGGTTGCATTCTTTTACAAGAAAAGATGGGGTATCAAGATATTGTTCAAGAAAATGAAGCAAAACTTCCAGCTTCATTACTTCTATGGAGAGAGTGAAAATGCCATCTATACACAGGTCTGGTGTACGCTGATAGCCCAGTTGCTGCTGACGGTAACTCAGAAGATAGCACAGGCAGAGAAGGCATTCCCGGTTGTAGCATCATTGGTCCGTATACATCTGATAAGCATGCTTGACGTAAATGAGCTGTTGCGGAGTACAAAGCGACTTGTCAGGAGCAGATCAATCCCCCCTGATCTGCAATTATCATTAAATATGCAGGGGGTCAGTTTTTAAAACTAAAACATGACAATTGATAATCAGATGTTTATAATAAAAAATCGTGAATCTAAAAGATTAATCGGACAATAGTGGTTACAAATTTATTTTTAAGTTAAAGTGTATTTCCTTTTGTGGAGCTTGACCCTATTAGGTTATATCAAAGAAAATATTCCAAGCAAAAGAACATTTTTGAGGTTGGACAAAACTAACAATTTGAAGCGGCTAAATCCTTATAAATTTGATAAATCAGGAGATAATGATATTTAAAAGTCAAGTGATTTTATTTTGTTAAAAGCGGTTAGACAAGGACTAATTCTATAATTTCTACTGATTTATTAATGCGTTACAGTTTAAGAATATCTTTAATAGAGGTATGTGTTTACCTCACGATGTTTGGTTACTGGTATAACCTGCCAGTAATTTCAACTACCATTTTTGGTGGCTACAATGAATTTCGCATATACGATTTTACATTTTTAGCACTTACTTGTTTATTAATTAAACATAGAAGTCTGAAGATGATTTTCTTTACTATAAAGTCTGACGCTTCTCTAAAGTATATCTATTGGTTCGCTGTATGGGCAAGCATAATGACATTACCCACTTTGGTTTTTGTGGCATTACGTGGAAACTTTGTTTATGCAGGAATGACAATAATGTTCCTCTATCATCTATGGGGATACATTTTACTGGCAGCAGTCATTTTGACATATTATGATTCTGTGACTGTTGTTCCATTAATAAAGTGGTTTCTGGTTTTGTCCACATTGCATCTCTTGTTATATTATCTGCAAGTATCAGGGACAATAGGGCACCTTTGGGCACAACAGTATATTGATGCCTATGGAGAAAATGCCTTCTCAGGGACTCTAGGTCCTAACAGAATAACACCAGGCATGATGGCCTTTCTGGGCCTGATAATTAGCCTTTTTATTCTGATAAACAGATTTAATTCTAAACTCTTACGTATTATTGCATGGGTCAATATTTTCCTTGCAATTCCAGCCATTTTTATGATTGGTTCTCGTACTACCTTTATAACTGTTGTTTTATTTGTTCTTTTCTATTTGTTATTATACCGTATAAGACTTATTCCGGTTGTGGTGATTTTAATCCCACTTTTTATTATATTCTATAACCAAGGGTTAAATCAAAAACAAAAAGACCGGATTACGACTAATATTGAATGGAACAAAAGAAAACTACTTCGTGGAGAGAAGCTGGATGACCTTACAATAATAGAAGGATATGAGAACATTGGGTCAAACCGGGTACAAATTATTGAAAAATATGTGCCATTTTTATTAGATCATTATTATATCCTTCCTGTTGGTTTTGGATTCAACAACAGAATTATAGCGAGCTCTACGGGAGCGGCTTCAGCCCACAATGTTTATCTGTCATTATTAAATGAGGTGGGTTTTATCGGCCTTTGGTTGTACATTTCATGGCTGTTCTCATATATTGTAACTGAACGAAAAAGGAACAAGCTGATTCCTCATTACCGGGGTAAAGGCCTCATCACATCTTTGGTTCTTGCTATGATCATATCTCTTATGGCAGGAGAACACCTTTATGTTTACAGGCCATGCTTTGCAATATTGGGTACATTTCTGTTTGTTATTACGGTCATGGGTCTTTTTGAGCTACCTTTAAGAACAGACGAAGATTCTGAATTAAAATAAACAATATATGAACTACTATTCAAAAGAAATATGCGTTGTGATTCCTTGTTATAATGTGTCTAAACACATAACCAATGTCATTCAATCTATTCCAGATATTGTAGGTCATATTATATTGGTAAATGATAAATCTTCAGACAATACTAATGATATAGTAAATAGTCTTGCAGCTTCTGACGGAAGATTGATATGTCTAGAACACTTTGAGAATAAGGGAGTGGGAGGTGCAGTAATAACCGGCATGAAAAAAGCAATTGAACTCGGTTGTAACTATATTATTAAAATAGATGGTGACGGACAGATGGATACTAGATATTTGCCTCAGTTATTAAATCCATTGATTCAGTCTGATTTTCATTTTGCAAAGGGTAACCGATTCAACGATTTTCGTGCTCTCAGACAAATGCCGTTTATTCGTAGGGCAGGAAATCTTTTCCTGAGTTTTATGGTGAAAGCTGCATCTGGTTACTGGTCTGTTTTTGATCCTACAAACGGCTTCTTTTGTATTAAAAGAGAAATACTTGAAAAAATTGGCTTCAACAGGCTTGAAAACAGATATTTCTTTGAAAGCTCTCTCCTAATAGAACTTTATTATACGGGAGCAAAAATATACGATGTGCCAATTCCAGCACTTTACGGAAATGAAAAATCAAATCTGTCTATTATAAATGCGATGTTTACATTTCCGATTAAAATAATCAAAGCATTTACAAGACGGATTTTGCTAAAATATTTTATTTATGATTTTAATATATTCTCGATTTATTTATTTATCGGTATTCCACTACTGATTTTTGGCATTGTCTTTGGCATTGCAAAGTGGATAAAATACGGAATGGCAGATATACCTGCTCCGACAGGCACAGTGATGCTGGCAACATTGTCAGTGATCCTCGGGGTGCAATTATTATTGTCTGTAATTCAACATGATATATCCTCAAAGAATCCATTTTCTATTGATTCTACAAAAACAACCGGTAACTAATAATGGAAAAAATCAGAAATAAGCACTTGGTCATTATTCTTATATTGGGTCTTGTTTTTGCATTAGGGTTTTACATTGACGGAAGAGAGGCAACGATTAATAACCTTTCTTCTGATCAGTGGAATATTTTACCTGTCTGTATTAAACTAGATCATCCAGAACTGTATAAAGGAGATCTTTTTGCAGATAATCAAAATGATATAGAGTATTACACTCCTTTTTTTGTATCAGGGGTAAGATTTTTTACTAAATTTTCAAAAGACAATTATATTGAAGGTTTAAATAAGCTGAACTTTCTTATAAATTTTTTTTATACAGTAGCATGGGCTTTATTCTTTTATTTTTTGTGCAAGAATCTGCCTGTTGCATTAATTATGACCATTCTTGTCCGAGGCATCCTGTGGCTGCCCGGCTTTGAATTATGGGGTGCCGGTGCTTTATGGACAGCTCTGCCAAGGACTGCATTTTTAGCCCTGTTGCCTCTATCGCTGTTACTGATGTTGCCGACTGTAAAGAATAAGTATTATCATTTTGCCGGAGCACTTTTATTGGGTATAATTTCTAATTTTCATCCTATAAGTGGATTAGGGTTATGTTTATCGCTATGGCTTACCTATTGCGTTTATAATTGTTTTCTATCTTTTCATAAGACACGGAATGTTTTATTTCAGTCATTTATTATTGCGATCTTAATGATAATTGGACTTTCGCCGTACTTATACACATATTATACTAGTGTTGTTTTAAACGCACCTTATGATAATTATTTATTCAATGAATTGCTAAGCCTGAGAATTGGTGAACAGTTTCAGAAGCCTTTTCTGGCGATCAGCAGGTTTGGCCAGGTTAAATGGTTTTTGTTTATAATGACACCTCTTCTGGCGATAGTCATCATTAGAAGAAAGCTGCCTGATGAAATGCGAAAGTCATATGTTTTTTATTTAATTCTACTTATTGTGGTGATAAGTTCTTCTGTGCTGACAGTGCCTGCTGAGCAATTGATCAGAAAAAAAGGTGTGGATTTAAATATGTCCTTTCAGTTAATACGGAATGTAAAATATGTAATGGTGCCTGTTTTTGTATTTTATAGTTTGGTCATGATTTTCTCTTTAGAAAAACTCAGATATCATACTCAGTTAAAACTACACTGGGTCATTCTGTCAGTTTTGTTGGTTTTATTAGTAATTGCACGTTATGATCCATTTAAAAGTTATCCACTGGTAGGCGATGATTTTATAAGATCAACATTGCCAAATGCCTATTCAGTCCGTAAGGAAATTGCTTATGAAGATAAGAATTTGGACACAATGTTTAAATGTATAAATACAAACACAGGGTACTATGCTAGATTTATAGGTCCAGCCCAGCTAAGGACTGCATGCAGGCGAAGCGTCGTTTTTGACTTCAAGGGAGCAAGTATGTTGATTGAAGGAAACCCCGATAAATATATTGAATGGGCCAAAAGAGCCTTGTTACTTGCAAGATGTAAGACTTCAGAATGTGAGTTTGATCTGTATCATGAGTGGGGCGCAGACTACTGGCTTACTGATAAACAAATTGTTTTAGATGAAGTCTCACCATTAATTATAATTGGTAGATGGTATCTTTATTCCCTGAAGTAAAAAAGACTGTCCCGAGTTTGATATCAAGAAACACAAAGATTCTGTACATAGGGAATAAGTTAAGTCATCATGGCTTTACTCCGGGAGTAATTGATACCCTTGGCCCGTTACTGGAGAGGGAGGGCTACATAGTGTCTTATGCAGGCACTTACAAAATACAGGCGATTCGTTTTATTGAAATTATTTTAAAGGTGGTTTTTATTGGCCGTAAAGCAAATTATGTTCTTATTGACACCTATAGCACATCCGCATTTTGGTTTGCATACTGGGCAGGTTTGATGGCAAGGCTTATAAAGGTGCCTTATATCACCATTCTTCGTGGGGGTGACTTGCCGAGCCGACTAACTAAATCAAAACGTTTATGTAACGATCTTTTCAAACATTCTCATGCAAATGTTGCGATCTCAGGTTACCTGAAGCATGAGTTTGAAGAAAGAGGAATTAAGGTAACATTAATTCCTAATATAATTAACATAAAGAATTACCCATTCAAATTACGTGAAAAAATGAGACCACGTTTGTTATGGGTAAGATCATTCCACAGGCAGTATAATCCAAACATGGCAGCAGATGTATTAAAGAAACTCTCAAGAATATACCCTGAAGCTGAACTTTGTATGGTAGGTCCTGATAAGGATGGCAGTATGGAGGATTTTAGAAATTATGTCAATGAACTAGGAATGGGAGAGCAGATTAAGATAACCGGATTACTTAAGAAAGAGGAGTGGATAAAGCTAGCTGAAGACTATGATTTCTTCATAAATACTACAAATGTTGATAATACTCCAATCAGTGTTATTGAAGCTATGGCCCTTGGATTAAATGTTATTTCCACAGACCCTGGAGGAATACCATTCTTACTTAATAATGATATTGACAGTGTATTAGTTCAGCGAGGTGATGCATGTGCAATGGCAACAGAAATAGAAAAACTTATTAAAAATCCTGCTAAGGTGGGTGCATTATCAAAAGCTGCCAGAGACAAAGCCGAGGGATTTGATTATATTCATGTTTTGAACCAATGGTGTGAGTTATTAGTTTAGGTTATTGAAACGGCAAGTTAATGAACGACAAGATTAGACATTTATGGTATTTATTATGTCGTTATGTGTTTGTCATTATTCCTGACAGACTTTTTGTGCAGATTACAGCTTTAATTACATATAGTCGGTTAGGTTTTCCTTATAAGCCATATAATCTCTCCAAACCCGTTTCTTTCAACGAGAAGATTACAAAATTCAAAATAAATCCGTGCAATATTGATCTATCCAGTTATGCAGATAAGATTGAAGTTAGAAAGTACATAAAAAGCAAAATTGGTGAAGAGTACCTTGTTCCATTGCTGGGAATCTACAAATCTGCAAATGAAATCGACTTTGAAACTCTTCCGCAAAAATTTGTTTTGAAAGCAAATCATGGCTCCGGATGGAATATAATATGTGAGGACAAGAACAAGTTAGATTTTAATGAAACACGACGTAAACTCGTCAAATGGCTTAATTATAACGCATTTTATCTTTCACGTGAATACCAGTACAAATATATTACACCAGCAATTATATGTGAAAAGATGATCGGGGTTAATATATATGATTATAAGTTTTTCTGTTTCAACGGGGAACCAAAGATTGTACAAGTCGATATTGATAGGTTTACAAATCATAGAAGGGCTTTCTTTAACATGGAATGGGAAAAGCAAGCATATTCTATACGCTATCCAATTTCAGAGAGAGAGGTTGACAAACCTATACAGTTAAAAGATATGATCGAGATTTGCAGAAAACTTTCTTCTCCATTTTCTTTTGTCCGAGTTGACTTATATCTGCATCATTCAAGGATATATTTTGGAGAACTTACATTTATTCCTGGTGGCGGCAATGAACCTTTTAATCCGGTTGAAGCTGATTACAGTTTTGGAAAACTATTTATTATATGAGGATCTTAGTTTTTTATCAATATTTTGGAACACCTAAAGGCAGCTGGTCAACGCGCATGTATGAATTTTGCCGCCGTTGGGTAAAAAAGGGTCATCATGTCACTGTTGTCACTGCCCCGTATGAAAAATCTGACATTAAAGCAGAACGATTTATAACCAGGAAGAATTTCGACGGCATTGATCTAATAATAATTAACTCCCCTGATTCAAACAGGAGATCTACATTCATCAGAGGGCTGAGTGCAGTCCGCTTCGCTTTTATCTCAACATGGTATGCATTGACCCTGAAGTTTGATGTGGTGCTTGCCAGTTCAGGTCCGATTACAGTTGGTATTCCTTCACTCTTGGCAAAATGGCTCAGAAAGAAAAAAATGGTATTTGAGGTGCGTGACTTATGGCCTCAGGGTGCTGTTGAACTCAATAAAATTAAAGGGAATTTTCTTATAAAAGCCGCATACAAGTTTGAAAAAACCTGTTATCTGAATTCCAGCCTTGTGGTTGCGGCCAGCAAGGGGATGAAAGAGTCAATCAATGAACGATATTGTTCTGTACAGACCCTGGTAATTCCTAATGTGGCTGATCTTGCTTTATTTGCCGCTTGTCGTGAGAGATTATCGGAGGAAGGCGGTGATAAAAAAGCAAAATGCTTTATTTATGCTGGCTCACTCGGTCTGATGGACGATTTTGAGCAGTGTATTGATGCAATGGTTTTAGTTCGCAGGAATGATATAAAGTTGGTTGTAATCGGAGATGGGGCGGAACGCAATGATCTTGAAGCAAAAGTTAAGGATCTGGATTTAAAAAATGTTGAATTCATTGGTCTGATCCCTAAAACTGAACTAATAAAATGGTATTCAGAAGCATATGCATCTATATTGACAGTTAAGGATAATAAGGTCATTCAAACATTTTCTCCAAATAAAATGTTCGATTCATTTGCCGCAGGGGTGCCAATAATCCAAAACAGCGCGGGGTGGATAAAGGAGATGGTTGAAATTAATAAGTGCGGACTAAACGTAGAGCAGCACAATCCTAGATCTTTTGCTGATGCAATTACCTATCTGGCTGATAATCCTTTAGAAAGAGATGTTTACGCTCAAAATGCTTTTAGCCTTGCACAGTCAGAATTTGATGTCGATATACTAGCTGAAAAATATATTTCCGCCATTTTGGCGCTATAAATGAAAGGATTTTTAATTACCGGAGCCAACGGCTTTCTTGGTAAATACATAGTAAATGCTGTAAGTAACCTTGGTTTCAGAACACTTGGTCTTTCAGGGTGCGATTATAATTTAGATCTCTCTGCCAGGGTTCCTGAGTTTACGGAGAGTTTCAGCAAGGTTATTCATGCAGCAGGATTAGCACATATACAGGCTGGATCAAACAAATCAGCCCAAAGATTCTTTGAAGTTAATGAGACAGGGACGGCGAACCTGCTTGAGAGCCTGGAGAAGGTTTCTCCTCTGCCGGAGTCGTTTGTTTTCATAAGCACTGTAGCAGTGTACGGGCTTGATGCGGGAGAGTCTATTGAAGAGACGGCCCCTCTTAATGGTAGTTCTCCTTATGCTCTAAGTAAAATAAATGCTGAAAATCTTGTAAGGAAGTGGGGCCAAAAGAATAATGTCAACACACTAATACTTCGTTTGCCACTTATTGCCGGTGCTAACCCTCCGGGAAACCTGGGGGCTATGATCAGAGCTATAAAACGAGGGTTTTACTTTCGTATCGGTGACGGCAGTGCAAACCGGAGCATGGTGCTGGCTGAGGATGTGGCTGGATTTATAGCATCCTGCGAAGCCTATTCAGGTACATATAACCTTACAGATGGCTGTCATCCGAGTATTAAGGAGTTGGATGAAGCTATTGCATCACGCCTTAACAGAAGAATCAAAAAAACTCCCTCTTCACTGGTTAAACTCGCTGCCAGAACTGGTGATTTTTTCCCCCTTCTTCCGATTAATTCAATTAAATATAAAAAATTGACTTCGTTACTTACTTTTTCTGATGCAAAGGCACGCAGAGAGATTGGTTGGCAGTCGAGGTCTGTGGTTGATAATCTTGAAGTTTAGCTTGGTTCTGTTGGAGAAAGTATCTTTAAAATCGAAGCGTAAGAATACTTCTTGAATTCGTAACTGAAAACAAAGACAAACAGATTGGTAGTGATCAAGGGAAAGGTAAGAAAATTATTCACCATCTGCTTACTTCAGGGACACTAACCGAAAAGAATCTGAATCAGACCTGAAATGACAAAAAATACCCCAATCCCTTCGGAGATACGGGCAATCCATTTCAGTGCTTATAGTTTTTTGGATTGAAAAGATAATGACAAAACCAAGACTGCTCTTCTTTATTATACTTATCGTTGTTATCGTAACATACATCGTCGGATGCAGAAGGGCGGGAACTTGGCTGGTGAAGGAAGAGACGCCACCTCATGCTGATGCCATGGTGATACTGATGGGAAGCTTTCCGGAAAGAGTTCTTCAGGCATGCGACTCGTGGAAATCAGGCCTTGCAGGAAGGCTTATCATTGTCGAGGAGAGCATGGGCCCGTTCAGCATGCTGGAGGAGCGAGGGGTAAATATTGTCAGCAACAGTGAGCAGGCAGTCAGTTCCCTCAAAGAACTGGGTGTGCCTGCTGATAGCATCATCCTGCTCCCCGGTGATGCAAGGAGTACAGTTGATGAAGCTCTGGCGGTGAAGAAATACCTGGCCTCATCCAGTTCTGCTGACACTATTGTTCTTGTTTCTTCTCCTGCTCACATGCGGCGGGCATACATGATATTCAAGAAAGTCCTTCGTGACTCTGAGAAACCTGTCTGCGTGGGCACATGCCCCAGTTCTTACTCCAGCTTTAATCCGGATAAGTGGTGGAGACGAAAAGAGGATGTTCAGAGTGTTGTCAGCGAGATGGTTAAAATATTGAGTTTTCTTACAATAGAGCAAAGAGAATACAGGAAATAATAATGTCCTCAGTATGCAGTTATCAGATCATAAGCATAAAAAGCAGGTTATATGAGATTGACAATAGTGGCCGGGGCGAGGCCTAACTTCATGAAGATCGCTCCGCTGATACATGCCATTGAAAAACAAAAGGCAAAAGGTAATGGGCATAAGTTGAACTACCGTCTGGTGCATACAGGACAGCATTATGACCCGAAGCTGAGCGCCACCTTCTTCGAAGAACTGGGAATACCGGCGCCACATATCAACCTTGAGGTGGGCAGCGGTACACAGGCGGAACAGACAGCCGGAATAATGCTCGGCTTCGAAAAGGAACTGTTTGCTCATCCTTCTGACCTGGTAATAGTGGTGGGCGATGTCACATCTACCATGGCCTGCTCAATAACCGCAAAGAAGCTGAACACAAAGGTGGCTCACATAGAGGCAGGCATACGCTCATTTGACCTGACAATGCCCGAGGAGATAAACCGCATGGTGACAGACAGCATCACCGACCTTTTCTTTACAACATCACACTTCGCCAACGAGAACCTTCGCAAAGCAGGAGTGCCCGAAGATAAAATCTTTTTCGTGGGTAATGTCATGATAGATACACTTCTTGCAAACCGTCCGCATTTCATCAGGCCTGCGATATGGAATAAGCTCAGTCTGAAGGAGAAGGAATACATTGTGATAACACTGCATCGTCCGAATAACGTTGACGATCCAGATAACCTGCAGCAACTGCTCAAGGCAATTACAGATGCCTCACGTGACCTGCCGGTAGTTTTCCCTGTTCATCCCCGAACCCGCAAAGTCATAAATGATTTTAGTCCTGCGGTTTTGCGGTCCTGTGGTCTTGCAGACGGGCAACCCCTGAAGCTTACTGAACCGCTGGGATACCTGGAGTTCAATTACCTTGTTGAAAGGGCATTTGCAGTGATCACTGATTCGGGCGGCATCACCGAAGAGACAACTGTCATGGGGGTGCCATGCATGACACTGCGCAACAGCACCGAGAGACCTGAGACATGCACCGTGGGAACAAATGAGCTGCTGGGAACGGATCCAGACGCAATAAAACCGGCGATGGACAGACTTTTCGCGGGAAGGTGGAAGAAGGGTGGCATCCCGGAGCTGTGGGATGGCAAGACTGCGGAGAGGATTGTAGAGATACTTCTTCAGATTGCAGAATGAGTTCTTGTCTATGAACATTTCTGTTTGCATGTTATGAATGATATAGACATTGATTATTTCATAAAGACATATGTTACCAGGAGGCCAGTCAGTCTTTTGAAGCCTGACCTGGAGAAAAACCACCGGGAGCTTGAGGAGCGGTTGAACGGCAGGAAGGTACTGGTGATAGGCGGGGCAGGGACGATAGGTTCCTTCTACATAAAGGCTCTTCTGAAATACAGGATCAGCAGCATGATTGTTGTTGACATAAATGAGAACGGACTGACGGAGCTGGTGCGTGACCTGCGTAGCTCTACAGGGTACAACATTCCCGCGGAGTTTATCACCTATCCCATGAACTTCGGCGACAGGGTGTTTGAGAAGATGTTCCGGTCGATGGCGCCGTTTGACATAGTGGCTAATTTTGCTGCCCATAAGCATGTACGCAGCGAGAAGGATATCTTCTCAATAGAGGCGATGATTGAGAACAACGTGCTGAAGGCACGGCAGCTCCTGGAACTGCTGTTGCAACATCCGCCAAAACATTTTTTCTGCGTATCCACTGATAAGGCCGCCAATCCTGTGAATATCATGGGAGCAAGCAAGAAGCTGATGGAGGAGCTGATAATGGCTTATTCGGGGAAACTGAAGATAACTACTGCCCGTTTTGCTAACGTAGCCTTCTCAAACGGCAGCCTGCCGCAGGGATTTCTTGAGCGGCTTAACCGCAGGCAGCCTTGGTCGTGCCCGCTGGGAATAAGGCGTTTCTTCATATCACCACAGGAGTCTGGCGAGCTATGTCTGATAGCTTCCCTGCTTGGAGAATCAGGAGATATCATCTTCCCGAAGCTGGATGAGAATCGTGATATGATCTCATTGGATACTGTAGCCAATGACCTGTTGAAATACATAGGCATGGAGGCTGACGTATGCAGAACAGAGGAAGAGGCAAGAAGGAAGGCTCTGGGGCTGAATGAGAATTCAAAAACTTACCCTGTTTACTTTTTTGAAACAGATACCTCGGGTGAAAAACCGTTCGAGGAGTTCTTTACTGAAAGAGAGGTGATTGACAATGTGAGATTCATCAATCTTGGCGTGATCAATAATTCAGTGAAGCGCGATTTATCAGAGATAGACGGGATATTTGAGAGGCTGCAGGCACTTTTAGCTTCTGAACGGGTAACAAAGGCAGCAATAGTTGATATACTCAAAACCTGGCTCCCAGACTTCG
>Ga0255345_1005533_pt1 | contig 12905 bp, 11 predicted proteins | sample wastewater_treat_6_FD_192415 | JGI IMG/M metagenome (GOLD analysis project Ga0255345, IMG submission 192415) | Wastewater microbial communities from Lulu Island WWTP, Vancouver, Canada - plant20 | ecosystem: Engineered > WWTP > Wastewater > Unclassified | place: Canada: Vancouver, British... | reverse complement strand
AAAGTAAAGTTGTAAGACCTTCACTTGCCATAGGCAAATTTGGACCATCTTCGCCAACTTTCCTCCCAAACATGACATGTACTAACTCATGCTCTACTGCTGTACTCCAGCCAAAATTCGATGAAATTTTGACTTCTGATGGACCTGCCTGCGCAGACCGAGGAAAATAATAAACAGTATCTGTATCTGTGTAGGCCCTGATGCCACTATTTATGACAGGAATATCATGTTCCTTTGCGAAATCGGAAATCTGTTTTGCTGCGCTTTGAATACGATTTACAAAACCATATAGCATAACCGGTGAATCTAAGCCTGAGGCAGGTTCAACGTCGCGCAATCTGAAATAAATTTCAAAAGCGCCATCATCAACTATTACGTCATAGCTTTCAATATCATAATAGCTCAAGCTGCCATTTAGAACTTCAGGATGGGCTTCAAAAAAGCTGTTGCTGGTGCCACTCCAATCTTGAATCATGGCATAGATATCGAGTGTTGAATTGTCATTAAACAATGGCGGAATAGCTTCTTCGCCATGTTCTTCAATGATATAACGCACAAAGGAACCCGCCAGAGCGATGGCATTATCACGCTCTGCTTCCGTAACATAAGGCAGTTCAAAACTCAGCCCGGTTAGATAAAGTTTTTCGGTGTTCTCTATCAAACTTAAATCAACTGCTTTCGGCTCAGCAAAGAGATAATCAGCCACACCATAACTTAGCCATGGTTCACTTTGCGTCAGAAAAGCTCTCAAAATGAACTTTTCCACATCGCCTTGCTTAACCATACTGTAGGGGATTCTGGCATGCTGCTTATAAAAACCCGGCTCGTCAGTATATCCCACAAACACGATTTCGGGTTTTTCATATAGCTGAATGGGAAAGGTCTGCAAAAACTCAACCACTTTGGCGTAAAGATTTGCATAAAGCGCTTCAATTTCAGCTTTGCCGAAATCATCGTTAATCTCAAAAGCAAAACGAGCGAAACTATTATCCGCCTTTAGCGCGTCAAACATGCGGCTGTTCGCTTCAGTACGGCCTTGTATAGATGCTTCAAGTGGCGTAGCCTGGCTAAAATCAAAAATTAGGGGTTTTAATGTGTCTTTTTCTTCAACGGAGATGCCGGATTTAAGCAAGGCTTCGGAAGCGTCAGGAGCAGGTTTGGTAACACAAGCGGAGAGGGTACCAAACAGCAGTAAGAATGCCATGCAGAATGAAAACATGCGACTTATCATTTTAAAGCAGCTCTTTCGTTTCATAATACATTCTTTTTTTGTCATATGCTCATGCATATTTTTATATAAATCAAGACAGAACAAGCACACATCAACCATTCATATTATAACGGCAAATAAATGAGACGGTGATTCATGCGAGAAATTTTTTGCTCATGATTGACTTTACACACCGGGCACAGAAAGTGCAACATAATGAACGACATCAGATGAAGGACAATATATGAGCATACCCTGCACAGAATTTACACCAGACCGATTGCGAACCCAGCCCCAGGGGCAGATTAGGCGCTATCTTGGCAAAGCCAGCGACCAGGAAAGACAAGGCTTTCTTGATGTTTTAAGTCACCGTGCTGCCATCAAACCCCTGAGTTTCATCCTGCAAGTGGGTTTGAGCCTGCTTCTGTTTGTTTTGGCGCTTGTTTATAACAAGCTCTTGCTACTGATGGTCGCTGCTCTGATCGTGCCCGCTCATAACGCCCTGCTCAGCCTCTCGCTTGCCCCTGGCACCAGGTCTGTGGCACGCGCTGGCGGAGCCATTCTCGCCCTCGTCTTGATGGCGGTTGCCTTCTTCGGTGGTGGCTATCTGGCACACGAGCTTTACACCCAGGAAGTCAGTGCGGAAGCCTTGCCCTTTAGCTTTTTATTGAATGACAGCTGGCTCGAGTGGCTTATTCTCCTCTTATCAGCCATCTTTACCGCGTACTGGTTCACATCCAATTCCAATTTATCGCGTTTAAGCGCGATTGTCTTCAATGTGCTGATTTTTGTGCAAATGCTCTTAGCCGGCTGGCAGTTTGCCAGAGTTGGCTTTGAAGCTGCATTCCCCACCCTTCTTTTAGCTGTGCTGCGTTTACTTTGTGTCGTTGTTTTGATGATCATTGTTTTGTGGTCACTCAGGATTAAGATAAAAGCCGTCGCAGGCTGGTTGATTTTTGTTGGCCTTATACTTTTACTTGGTGTTGCGGCATATTTCTGCTATGGAAACAAGCTCCCTGTGGTGATTGAAGAACCCGAAGAGTATCAGGAAGTCCAGGTGACACCCGCGCTGACATTGGAAACAACGGTTGAGGCGACATTCACACCGATGCCAACTGCCACAAAACAGCCGGAACCCAGCCCAACGCCCCGTCCCACCAACACGCCTCAGCCCAGCCCAACACCGCTGCCACTTCAGGGCCGGGTTACATCAACCACCGGACTGTATTGCCGAAACGAACCCGGAGGAGTGGAAATTATTGGTGTCCTGGCATACCAATCAATCGTACAATTAACTGGCAAGGAAGTGCAAATCAACAACCGAACCTGGCAGGAATTAGAAACTGATTCAGGCATGATCTGTTGGGTGGATGACGCATTTCTCGAAATCATCCAACCATAAGCTTTTTCGATTTTTACAGATAGCTTTAAGTAAGAAGGTAACTTAGGACTGAATTAAGTCAATGTTGTGGATTGAGGCATTAATCATCTGATCCCCTTCACAGATAACGACAACTGATGGGCTTTGCAATCCGCTGGCAAAAACCATCTCTTCTGATGGTAAACCCATGACGATACCCACCATGCCGGTATAAGGCTCACCCCTCAAACGGACTCGAAGACCTGGCGCTAACTTTGTTTCCTCTTTATAGAATCCCAAATCAGCCTTTTTTTCTTTCGGCAGCATCAGAAGCGGGTTTTCTCTTGGACCAATGGTATTTTCCTGAGCGACGATGTAAACGGTTTGACCTGACATACTTTCAATCAGTTCCAAACTTGCCACGTCCATCCGCAGCTCGCCAAAGCCCAATAAACTCAACACCGCCACATCACTTTCGCGCGTAGATTTGAGCTGTTCTGGATTTATGCTCGGCAAGATAAGACCTGCTGGTTTTAAGCGCAAAACACGTCTTAGCTGCCCGGCGGTGGCAGCCTTTTTGAAGACGATGATTTTATCTTTTACCAGCGCGCTGGCAATTCCCAAACCCTTCTTTTCAAGCTCTCCCCAAAAGATGAGCTCACCCTGGGCGCTTTTTCCATTACCCCAGGAAGCTTCAACAACCGAGCCCGTCAAAGTGATGACCGCGCCACGACCGTCAATGAGCTCCGCCACCATGCCAGGCATTGGCGCAAAAACCTGCATTTTCTCTTGCCCCAGGGCTAAGGTAATCCGCCCTTCGCGTAAAGAGACAAGCTTTCCATCCCCGGGCGATCTGAACATCTGGGTGATAAAACCATCTTTTTGAGCTAAGACATCGCCTTTGGCAATCACATCACCCACGAGACGTTTAATCATCGTTTCAGCTTCTTCTGGGTTGACATTGAAGTGGTTGGGGATGTCAATCATCTCAAAACGCGCGGGTAAAGTCGTTTCAGCGATCAGGTCGCCAAAATCAACATGCTCTCCAGCACGCACTTTAATATTTCCAAGTACTGGCAAACAGACCTGCCGTGTTATCGTTTGATTGTGTCCTATGATAACCCGTCTCATCTCAGACTCCCAAACCCCATAACCAATCGCGCCAGGTTTTCGCACGGGCTTCGGCATTATCCGGCAGAATAAGAGGTCTACCGCGCCCATCAACGAGCAGTCCTTGCTCCGTTTGCTGAACAGAAATCCATCCGCCAAGCCCAACCATACCCATACCTACATCACTTGACCGCGTTGGAGCTAAATAGACACGCACGCCATCACCACCCGCGGTATCGATTTTACACAATTGACCGCGGTCAACCCGGTAATAGCTGCGATTTTCCTCATCCTTGGTTTCGATTTCGAGCTCGAGCAAGACTTGATCTTCATAATTGTGATTCTCAATTCCCACCACAGATGCCAAATTGCGAAAACTCTCCAACTCAAGCATTTGCACGACCAAAAGAGGTTCAGACTCCGCCAATGTGCCCAAAGCGCGCAGCATGTGGTTTTCGTCCACCGCAATTGTGCTGATACCATGCGGCAAAATACTATCCAATGCAATGGAAAGAATCTGATGCGACTTGAGATGCTCAGTAAAACGGGAGCCGCTCAGGATAATCGGGTCACAGGCTTCGCTAAACCCAGCCATCGCATCATATCGGAGAGTGGGATAAATCGCTTTCATCGCGCACAATGCCTGCCACACATTCGCCCGCGACCAGGCTTGTTCTATGGCAAAGTCAGAAATGGTCAACCCTAAATGCTCCGGGAAAAGTGTTTTGTTGTGCAGGTAGGTAGCGACTTCGTTGACTGACAGCGCTTGGGAGCAGTAATCCCGGGTTTTTTGAATGGACAACTCATCCACATGGTGTGCCTTGCCCACACACATGAGTTGCTTATTATCCGCCAGAACCAGGGTTGTTTTAGCCACGCTCTGGTCGACAAGCAAAACCGATTTGTCCGTTGTAGACAGTCTGGCAATAAAGCGCGCTAAACGCCCCATCGCGAAACCGGCAGGCAAAAGTGGCACTTTGAGCTGAGCCTGCAAGTCCTGGAGCTGGGGATATTGTTGCAGACGCACCCGCTCATAAGCCCGCAACATCGCTTTCCACGCCACGCTTAGATCTTCAACGCCTGTGTGATTTTGCAAATTAGGCGCCAGGTGAAAGTCATCCCCCGCCTCAATTTCAATGCGCGCGTAATCTGCCAAAATCTGGTTGCCCGCGTAAACAATTTGCGGCTGAATAGGCTTGGGCATGAGGTGATAAAACAAACGCGTGTTCTCAATCGCGCCCCGCAAGGCACGGCTGGCGCCTTCCTGAGCGCCACCCGCGATAGTCAAGAGATCAATATCAGCTTCGCTCAAAGCCTGCAACTGCTGATTTTGGCTTTGTGGTGCTTGCAGATTGATTTCCAGGATAACTTCAGCGTCAAAAAGACTCACCAATCGCCGTAATGAGGACATGGAGAAAGCTTCTGAAATGCCAATTAGCCCCACATTCACCGGTTTTCCACCCGAAAAGCTGAAACCAACCGCGCTGACCCCATCCAGCTTTGACTGTCCGGCATGCGCCAATAAGCCCGCATCATCCAAGAGCGCCACGCCACTTTGCGCTTCAAGCTCACGCATTGAAGCCTGGAAAGCGGGGATGAGAGCCTTGGGTTCCGCCAAATCAAAGGGCTGATGAACCTGTCCGATAAAAGCATATATCCCGGCCCGTTTTTCAAATAACAGGCTGTGGATGCTTGTATCGCTGATATCTACACTTAAACAATAACGCATTTGTAGCTTTATCCTGTCAGCAAGGTGCTAAAAAATTCAACAATCGTGCTCAAATTGCTTATTAAGGCAATCAGCGCGGAACTGAGAATGCCCACAAACAAAGCGCCAAAGGTGATACCCAAAAAGACCTGACCAAGTTTGGAAAGCCCCACCAACACGGGCGTTTTGCTTTCTTTCAGTTTCATCTTATTCTGGCGTTCTCTAAAGAAATAGAGCACCGCCACCACGCCAATGAGAAGGGCAATGGCTTCAACCAGACCCCACCAGCGGATGGTGCTCGATCCAGCCAAAAGTCCAGGCAAAAACCAGTAAAAGATGCTCAGGATTTGTGGCGCCAATGTGCCCCGACTGATGCCCATCAATGCCATGGCTGCCATCACCCCTGTCAGAAAAGCCAGAGGAATCCTGCCCAGCCGACTGCCGCGCTTGAAAAACATCATAATCAAAAGAACAGACAAGACCAAAGGCACCAATGCCAGATAAAAAGCCTGCGTGCCCACTTGGATTAAGGGTCTAATCAGCATGGGTAAGATGACCGAGCGGATGATTAAAAGCGTCGCGAAACCAGCACTAACACCTACTAAGAGGTAAAGCGCGATGCCAAAAAACACATTGTCTTTAATCAGGTAACTAAAAATCATGACCGTTAAAGCCAGTCCGATGATGCCTAAAATCAGATCGGATGGGCTCATGCTTGCCCTCCGTCTTCTGTCTTTGGCTGTTCGTCGCTTACCCGTCTCAGCAAAAAGCCCAAAATCAATAATAAAACCATCGAGATTAAACCAACGTGATAAACACTTTGGTTGATACCAGCCGTTAGGCTTATCTCTTTAAGCCCACCCACACCGGTCAAATAAGCCAGAATCTGACCACTGGCAAAATAGGGCTGAATAGCAACGGCTTCTTTTTGACTAATAATCGCCAATGTGCTCAAAAAAGGATAATTGGGAGCGACTTGTTCAAGCCAGCCACTAACGGTAAAAGAAGAATCGGTCAGGAGTAAAACGTAATCAAAATCTTCAAGATTTGGTATTTCTTCCTTTGGCGCTTTTTTCGCGTCCACTTCCGCGTCAGACTTTGGATTTAAGGCCATATCAAGCATCGCGAACTGCCCACCGGGCACATATACCGGTGCCGGGTGGTTTTCAAGTTTGGCCTGCTGATACAAACTCTCTGCCAGCCATAAGCCATCCATACGCAAGGTAATCGCTTGCCAGGACAAGCCCTTGTTGTTCAGATTCTGCAAAACCGGCGCGACGAGAGCCTCAAGCTCAGGCGCGCTCGCGGCGGAATACGACATTACCAGCAAGAGTTTTTCGTCTTTGTCTATCGTGTCGAGATGCCTGCTAAAACGATCTTGCGGCACGCTGACAGTAGCTTTGGCACTTGAATGCTTCGGGATAAAAATAATCGATAATAACAAAATGATGATTAACGCCAAGCCAATGATTAAGCGCGAATAATCCTTTTTCTGAACTTTTTCCTCATTCTTGCCCGGCAGAGGACGCCCTTCCTCGCTCAACAAGGTTTTCAGGAGGGCGACTTTTTCATGTTGACCTCTTAAGATTACCAAATCCTGCAAAATGGCTTCGCGGTCAGCGTCCAGGGCTCTTTTGGCTATGGCTGGCAGTCCCTCGTCACTTTCATTTGGCGAAACTTCGGTGACCTGGGTATCAAAGACCTCATCCGGGTTTAATTTAACGTCTCCGACAATCACAAAACCCGTTTCTTCACTCAAAGGCTTTTCGGATGGCTTTGCTTGCGCCTCTTCTTGCCTTGGCATGTCAGTACTTTCTAAATCCAGGTCATCTTCGGGGATGTTGTGCTCGATTTCCGGCTCGTCCGGCTCATCTGGCTCGTCGTCGTCATCTTCGGGCGCTTCATCCGGCTCTTTATTTTCCAAGACCTTAAGCGGAACGTAATCATCGCCCAGCCCTTTTCGGCGCAGTTCTTCAAGCGCTTCTTCGGTCCACTCATCATCCGGATTGAAAAAATCTTCGCCACCTTCATCCTCAGGGTGTAAAGCGCGTATGCGGCGCAGCCATTCGGGCACGCCCTGCTCATCTTTCGGACTGGGTTTCAAGCGTTCAGCCTGTTTGGCTTTTTTAAGCTCAGCTTTTTCGCGCAGATCATCCAACCAGGCCTGATATTGACTTTCAGCGTCACTTTTTGTGTCATCTTCAAGCCGCTCTTGCATGGTATTCAGGCTCTTGGTCAGCCTGCCGGTGGCGTCCTCTTCAGCCTGCGCGCGCTGGCGCACCCGTTTAAGCCAGTCTGGTGTGTCGGAGTCCGTTTCTTGCGCTTCCGAATTGTCTTCGTCTTTATCAGTAGTGTCATCCTCAATCAACTGCGGTGCTGATTGCATTTCTTCCAGGATAAAAGGTAGGGTTGCCACATCTTCTTCTGGCGTGTTTTCCGGCAGATCAATTTGTCCATCAAAGCTGAACATCGCCTCAAGCGCGGTGCCGCAATGCACACAATGGGTCATGTATGCCAGATTTTCCTTGCCACATTTTGGGCATTTTTGCATGCTTAAGCCATCAGTCATCATAAGGCCTTTCTACGCCGGTTAAAACACGCACCCCCATCAAAATCGCGCCCAACGCCACGCCAATCAACAAACCCCGCGCGCCAATCATCGGTAAGCCCTCAATGACCTGAATGACACGCTGCAAAGGCGGAAAATCAATCGCTTGCACGAAGCCCAAGCCCAAAATCAAAAAGACCATCGCGCTAATGGCAAAAGAAATCGTGAGCGCGTTCCAGCCCCGTTCATAGAAGAACTTGATGCCCAAACTCGCCATCACAATCGCCACCAAGCCCAAAAGCGCGGTCTCAAGCGGACGAATAATGCCGGCGATCCATTTCAAAAAAGTGGGGTTCTCTACCCCGAACAAAAAGCCCGCGATGAGCGTGAACAAAAAAGCCAACACAGCCACCAGACTATAAATAAAGCCTTGTCTTCCCATGGTAATGTAGCCAATATGCATAAAAAGCAAGCGCGCCAGCACGACCAGGAGCGCCACACTTGAGAGCACAATCGCCCAATTCAGCACCACGCTCACCCAGCCACCGAGGTCCTCCCGGAAGAAAATGCCCACCATCACAAGCAGCGCGCTCAGAACAGCGACGATTAATGGCACAGCCTTTTTCATGGCAAGACCCCCAAAAAGTGCAGTAAAACCGCCACGGTCAAGCCAACCACAATCAAAGCGCGGATGATTTTGAGTGTTATGAGAGTGGCATCCAGCCCAGCCTTTTCACGCGGTTGGGTGGATTGGTTCAAAAAGGCTTCCTCGCCTAATGCGCTTTCTGGATCACCCAGATAAGATGCCGCCTGTCCGGAAAGCGAACTGCTGGCAACCACTGTATCCAAGCCCTGGCGTTTGGCAGAGTCAAGCGCCAAAATCAGCTCGGGGTTCAACTCACCTTGTATTACCAGGGCGCTCAGGTTGGGACGACTCAGTTCGGGCAAAAGGCCTGCCAGATAAGCGTAACTTTCTACACCTGCCAAAGCGCTGCTATCCATTCTAAAAAGCTCCGGCATCGTCGCGCCATCATAAGTACCCGCGTTGAGTTGCTGGCTAAGCAAAGCCAAACTGCCCTCACCAGCCATCGCTTTGGGTGGAACATCGCTGATCAAGCTGTGTCTAAAGACATGCGCCTGCGTCTGCAAGCCCGTTAGCCCAGCCAAAGAGCCCAGTCGCGCGCCATCACCCTCGCTTAAGCCAATCACAATGCCTTCACCACGTTCAGAACTGCGATGCAGAATGGCATCCAGGCGGGTTTTCGCTTCAGCTTGAGCCTTGCCCTGCTTTTGGCGGGCGCGCGCGATAAAATAGCTGATGATAAAAATGAGAAACAGGGCGACTAAAAGGGCATACGCCACCCAGTCATTTAGGCTCAACTCAGGCATTTCTCTCCCTGTCCTTCAGATATACATGCCACGGTATAAGCGGTTTTTTCATAGATAAAGTATAGCATGATTATGCATGGCTGGCGCAATTTCACTTCAGTAAATCTACCTATACAGGAATGTGTTTATCCCCATTGAACTTTTACTTCTATGAAGTGAACATATTTAAAAGAACCTATCTATTACACCTCCACTGCTCATACCTTTGATATCCCTTGTTCCATAAAGACTGAACTCCGGACAGGTTTTGCCCAGAGCTCAGAAAAAATGATTAGATAGTTAGTATAAATGGACTAAACTGATGTCAGGAACAAGGCTGTCATTATCACCACGTCTTGCAGGAAGTGGATTAGCCATGCCCAAAAGAAGCCTTTAGTTTCGTGAATACTTTTCGATAAGAACCAGCCGATAAATGCTGCCATGATCACGCCCGGTATCTTCCCGGGTGTGCCAAAATAATGAGCCACCCCAAAGACAACCGCTGATAGCGCCTTGGAAATATAGGGGTTGAGTTCGTGGTATTCCACGATACTGGCAAAGGTGTGACGGAAGGTGATCTCTTCAACAAAACTGTTTGTGAGGGCAAATAATATGATCATCAGAAAGCTTCCCAAACTAAGGCTTTGGATGACCCCTCTTCGGTAAACCTGAAAATAGATGACCACCGCCGTTACGACCGTGATAATGATGGCAACGTTTAAGCCGCCTTTTTTCCAGGTATCCTTGTTGTTTTTCGTGATCCCGATCCAAGGTTCTGGCATAACTTCGCCATCGATTCGTGTGATCTTTAAGAGTCGAATAGATTGAAACCTGGTTTGCAAGCCAGTGATTAAGATAACCACAAAGCTCATGACAAGTGTAGTTGCCTGATAAGCAAATACTCTATTGAGATAATTTGTTTCGAACCAGTTGACAGTGAAAAGCGAGTTATTCATTAGATAAACAATGCCCGCTACCATTAAACCCACTACTAAAAGAGTGATTGCAAGATTGATATAAGCTTTTTTCATAGTGCTTCCTCTATTATTTTTATTGATTTTTTTAGCCACTCAATGGTGACCTCGTTTTGCATGATTCCATAATCCAAAGCAAGGTCAAATGAGAGATTATTTACATTGGTTAAAACGGATTCCTTTATTTCAGAATAAACCAGTCCTTGCGCGAGCAGGTCATTGAGAGCATTTTTCAAATCTTCCAGTAAAGCCGGATAGTCGTCGCGATGGCTGACAAACAGCTTTAGCAGGAGTTCATCCCGGTAAATGGTTGTATATTGATGATTTGACAACCATTCTGACAAGGCTTCTTGTCCAAGAGGGGTGATTTCATAAACAGCCTTGTTTCTGCTTCCTATTTCCGGCGATTTATGAATGAGTTTTTCATCAGCAAGAATTCTTAGAGTGCGATGAACATTGCTGTAAGACTCATTCCAAAAAAAGTCGATGTAGTCTTTCGCGAATTTTGCCAGATCGTAAGCTGACATCTTTCTTATATTTAGCAAACCCAATAATGCATATTTTGTAGACATAGTTCTCTCCTGTTGGACAAGATTCTATCCTATCTATTAGATATATCAATAGCAATGTATAAGCTTTTTTCTAACAATTCACATAACACAAATTAATACGTGACGAATATCTTAGATTTGCTCTTGACAACTTGAACAGTGTTCAGTATACTGTTATTGAACAACGTTCAAGACGGAGATAATATGGAAAATAACACGCAAAAACAACAAGATATAAAAGAACACATCATCAACACAACCATCTCATTAATTGAAAATTCAGATGGATTGATAGAAAACATCACTATCCGCGCCATCGCCCAAAAAGCGAATGTAGCTGTTGGACTTATCAATTACCATTTCGAATCGAAGAGGAATTTGATAGAAGTCTGCGTTCAGCGAATCATTTCGCATGTCATGGCAACTTTCCCAAAAAACGCAGAAGTGGAAGGTTCGCCCGCCCCCGATGACGGGCGCCAATCAGAGATGGCATCTTTCACTGCCAGGGTTTTCGACTTTCTGTTAAATCATCCTGAGATTGCCAAGATATCCATACTTGCCGACCTCACAGAACCGAACATCGCCAGCAATTCTTCTGTAAGTTACAGGGCTATTCTAAAAGGCTTACCAGAGTCAGAAGATAAGAAGCCGGAAAGAATCAGAAGGATAAAGGCTTTTATGCTTTTATCTGCCATTCATGCCGCGTTTTTAAATCGCCAAATCAGCACTGAACTTCTGCACATGAACCTGAACAACGAGGACGATTACACCGACTTTCTCCGCCTTGTAACAAAAATTCTGAATATCACATAGTGGATTTTGAAATAAACGCCATTGCCTAAAACGGCAATAACGAAAAGGAGTAAGTAAAATGACAAAAGAAAAAGGAAAAGCAAGGAGTAGATTTATGAAATGGTTTGCATTAGGGCTTTTAGCGATCGTAGTCTTGTATTTTGCTATTCAAGGCATTCGCTGCATTTATGGATTAAACCAGGCGAAAAGCAAACTAAGCACTTATGATGTAAAAGTAGCAAATTTGTCCTATGGAGCCATGACTTACGTTGATGAAGGCGAAGGCGAAGTCATACTATCCGCACATGGTCTTTTTGGCGGCTACGATCAGGCTTATGAGAATGTGATAGTTAGGAGCGGCAAAAACCGCGTGCTTGCCCCATCGCGCTTTGGCTATCTTGGTTCCGACGTCAAAGGCGAGGGTAGTCCCAAAGACCAGGCTGATGCTTATGTAGAATTGCTTGATCAACTGGGCATAGATCAAGTCTTTATTTTGGGCACATCCGCGGGAGGCACGCCTGCCATTCGCTTCGCGCTGGATTATCCGGAACGTGTCAAAGGCTTGATTTTATATTGTTCGGCGATGCCCGTAACTGAAAAACCGAAAAGCTTTATTGAATACCAGGCTCCGCCCGAACCGTTCTTGTCCGATTATGCCATGTATCTTATCAGCCCGCTGATGCCTCCATTATTGGGCATGCCCGCTTCAACAGTCACAATCATTCAGCCCATCTCGGAAAGAAAAGTTGGCGCTATCTTAGACGGCAAACTGACCAACCCGGATATGGAAAGGCATTTTGAAGACTATCCCATTGAAAATCTGAAGGTACCCACCCTGATTCTTCATTCAGAAGACGACCCCATCGCCAGTTTCGAGAAAGTTAAAAACGCCCAGCACCGTTTTCCTGACCTCACCCTGGTCGATTTCCCTGATGGCGGACACATGATGGTAGGTCACAGCCAAGAAATCGACCAGGCTCTCGATGATTTTCTCAGTCGACATCAATAATATTGCACAAAAGTTGGGAACGTTGCAGATTGTTTATTAAAATGAATAGAGGCGGCTATCATAGCTTTCGCGCGGGTTAAATACAAGAACTAACCAACTGAAAGGACATAAACATGGAACGAAAATTTAAGATTATCTTAGCAGTAGGGATTGTTATTCTTTTCCTCGCAGTTGCTATTATTATTTTTGCGTACAGAAACATGAATTATGATATTCTGAACGAAGGCTTTTTGAAGAAAAAAGGCTTCAAGTTAGGTTTCACTGAACACATCGCA
>Ga0255345_1005516_pt1 | contig 12924 bp, 10 predicted proteins | sample wastewater_treat_6_FD_192415 | JGI IMG/M metagenome (GOLD analysis project Ga0255345, IMG submission 192415) | Wastewater microbial communities from Lulu Island WWTP, Vancouver, Canada - plant20 | ecosystem: Engineered > WWTP > Wastewater > Unclassified | place: Canada: Vancouver, British... | reverse complement strand
CGCGCGCTATGGCCCGCGCCCGCCGGCCGCCGGTGCTCAGAATGTCCTCAACCTCGTCCGGGCGCTTCGCCCAATCGGCGCGGACCTCGCGCAGCGGCCCGAATTTCGCCTCGTAGAGTTCAAACAACCGCTGTTTGGCTTCGCCGTAGCCCATGCCGCCGGCCCGGTAGCGGCGCTCCCAATCCGCGGTTTCCTCCGGGCTCGCCAGGAGCTTTAGCAAGGCGAACACGTTATCCGTTTCGGGGTGCTTGGGCTCCTCGACCGGCGTGCTGTCGGTCTTGATGCTCATGATCTTCTTGCGCATGGCCTTGGGTTCGCCGAAGATCTCGATGATGTTGCCGTAGCTCTTGCTCATCTTCTGGCCATCGATGCCAGGCACCACCGGCGCCTCGTTCAGTCGCGGCTCCGGGCGGATGAAGATCGGTTTGTACGTGTTGTTGAAGTACTCGGCCATGTCCTGGGTCATCTCGATGTGCTGCACCTGGTCGCGCCCGACCGGCACTTCGTTGCTGAGATAGATCAGGATGTCGGCCGCCATCAGCAGCGGGTACGAGAACAGGCCCATGTTGACCGGGAGGCCCTTGGCCATCTTGTCCTTGTATGAGTGCGCCCGTTCGAGCAGGCCTTTTCCGGTGACCGTTGAGAGAATCCACGCCAGCTCGGTGACCTCGGGCACGTCGCTTTGGCGGAAGAACGTCACGCGCTGCGGATCCAGGCCGAGCGTCAGATAATCGAGGGCCACGTCGAGCGTGAGCTTCCGCAGCCGCTCGGCGTCATGGATCGTTGTCAGCGAGTGCAGGTTGGCGATGAAATAGAAACACTCGTGCTGCGTTTGCAGCTCGAGGTGCTGCTTCATGGCGCCCAGGTAGTTGCCCAGGTGCAGGGTGCCCGAAGGCTGAATTCCCGACAAAATCCGCATCAAACTCTCCCAACAAGCCGCGACCGGTCTTCGCACGGCGACCAATCGTCGCACGGCCGAATTGTGACAGTAGACCACGCCGCGCGAATCGAAACAAGTCGCGCCGTTTGCCGAACCGCGACTGAGCTTCAGCGCGAGCGAGGGGCGCCGCGAATCAGCCGCGCCGAATCCGAGCCCGCAGCGCCCGGCAGCTCGGGCAGCTCGGGATGCTACGGCCCACGACTGGGCGCAAGCAGCCGAGCCAGCGGTGCGGCGCGCCGCGCGTCGGGGCAGGTAATTCTTATCGTGCGCGCCTCTGGGCCGGCGTGCTCGAGGTCGATACGCCACGCTGCCGGCGGAATGGCCGCTGCCACACGATCGGCCCATTCCAGCACTACCACGGCGTGCGGATCATCCAGCATTTCTTCCCAACCGAGGCCGGCCAGTTCGTCTGAACCGGAAAGGCGGTACGCGTCGAGATGGTACAGCCGCAGTCGACCGGCGTATTCACGGACCAGCACGAAGGTTGGGCTCACGATCGGTTCGTCCGGCGGTACTCCCAGGCCGGCGGCGAGGCCTTTAACCAATTGCGTCTTTCCCGCGCCCAAGGGACCGTACAACGCGAGCACGTCGCCCGGCTGCACGGCGGCCGCGATGGCCTCCCCCAGGCGCACAGTCTCCTCGGGCGATGCTGAGCTAAAGTCGATGGTCGGCGTCACTTGAAGTGCTCCCAGCCGCGGCGTTCGAGGGTGAGTTCGCGACCGTCGGCTTCGCGCAGCAGCACGCCGGCGCCGGGCACGATTCGGCCGATGGGCGACAGGCGCAGATGCGCCAGTTCGGCGGCGGGCGCGGCGGGGTCGAGAATGACAATCAGTTCGAAGTCCTCGCCGTCGAAGAGGGCATGCTGGCGCGGCGAAATCCCATCTTGCGCGGCGAGCGCGTGGGCATCGTCATGTATGAGCCCGTCGATTGCGGCCGCGTCCAGGATTGCTCCGCATTGGGAGGCTTCCAGCAGCCGGTGCAGGTCAAGCGCCAAGCCGTCGCTGATGTCGATCATGGCGTGGGGGGCGAGCGAGCGAACGATCTGCAGGGCGAGTTCGACGCGCGGCTCGAACGTCAGATGGCGGCCAAGGATGGAGCCGCCCAATGGTCCGGTAACGCAGATCAAGTCGCCGGGGCGTGCGCCGTCGCGGCGGACCGGATGCTGACCGGTCTCGGGTTGGCCGGCGATGGTGATGCTGATGACGGTGGGTGCGTCCCAGCTATTCGTGTCGCCGCCGACGATCGGGCAATTGAAGGCGAGTCCCATATTATGAGCATTTCGCACCAGGGCCACGGCGTCGTCCATCGAAAGCTGGTTGTTAAGGGCCACCGCGCAGAGCGCCGAAACCGGGCGTACCCCCATGGCGGCGCAGTCGCTCAGGTTGACGGCCATGGCTTTGCGACCGATCAGGGCCCAGGCGTGCCGGCGGGAGTCGAAATCGACGCCGTCCATGAGCATGTCGGCGGTCCAGAGCAGATCAGAGCCGGGCCCGGCCACGGCCGCCATGTCGTCGAGGAAGTCGAGCGGGCGGTGATCGCGGCCGAGAGGGCGCGCCAGACGGAGGGGGGCGGGCAATTCGGCCCGGAGGCGCGAGATGAACGCGGTCTCGCCACCGCGAACGTGGTCCATGGGGCACTCCTCGAGGCACGTGAAGTCTATTCGTTGAGCCGGCGCCGACAAGAGCGCAACCCCGGCGTGCGCGCTTTCCGACACGCCGAGCGGTTGCTCCGGACAGCCGGGCCGTGATAGACTTGGAAGGGTGATTTGGGTGCGCAGCACCGGAAGGGTAACAGCCATGAAACATGCCAGAAGGTGGGGATTCGGCTTGCTCATAGCGCTGCTGCTGGCGGCTTGCGTTTTGCCAGAAGTTCAGGCGGAAAACCTGGGCAAGATGAGGATTCAGCAAACGGACGGGAAGTGGGTGACGGGCGACGTTGAGGAAACGCCCGAGGCTTACCTCGTCAAGGTCGGGAGCATCACGGTCACGATTCCGAAGACCAGGGTCAAGGCCATCCTGCCGGTCGAGGAAACGCAGTCGCCGGGTGAAGCGCAGGAAGAGAGCAAACACGGCAGCGGACTGAAGGACCTCGAAATAGAGAAGCTGTTGGAGGGGACGGGTTTAATGCCGCCGGACGAGGATCCGGACGACATTGAGCTGCCGCTGGATGAGGAGTCGGTGGGGGAAATGATGCGTATCGCTGGGACGGAGAATATCTATGCCACGAAGCATGTCGTAGTTGTGTACACTTCGACTAAGCAGAAAGCAGCGGAGATCGCGACGCGCCTGGAGGCAATTTGGCGTTGGCGCGTCAGATTTATGAAAATGTTGAACTTGCCGCTGCGAATGCCCGAGCACAAGCTGGAGCTGTATTACTTTGCTGATCACGAAGAATTCAAGACGCTCCAAGTCAACATCGGCGGGCAGCCGGATGATGGAACATTGGGTTTCTTCTCGCCAGACTCGAACCGTTCGCACTTTTTCGACATGCTCACCTGGCGGCCGATCAAGATGCGGCTCCAGAGCCTCAAGAATGCTCCCGCGTCGGTAAGGGCGCGCGAGGAGAACATGGCGCGGCAATGGGCTGAGTATCAAACCCTATCAGTGACGCAACACGAGTTGGGCCATCACATCGATTTCAATCTCGGCCTGTTTCCGCAAGCTGTGTTCCTCGATATGGAGAGCTTCGACAGTATTCCCAGATGGCTGGTGGAGGGGACCACGATGATGTTCGAAGTTCCCCCAACCACCGAGGGCGCTAGCTTGGGCGTGATCAATTATGAGCGCGTGGAGCAGTTCCAGACCAACCCGAACTTCGCCCAGAAGTGGTCGCCGGATTTCTTCAAGCTGTTCGTGGTGCGCAACGAGATCTGGCTGCAAACCGGCTGGTACTATCCCATGGGCTGGGCCCTGGTCTATTATCTGTGGGAGGTAAAGCGCCCGGGATTAATCGAGTACTATCACATTATCAGTAGCCGCGATCCAGGTGAAGCAGTCAGCTATTCACAGCGCGAGCGCGAGTTCCAGGATTGCTTCGGCACCATCGACCAGAAATGGGTCGATGATTTCTGGAAGTACATAATGGAGCTGCCGCGCAAACGGTCTTTGCTGCCGCCGAAGGATTATCCATAAGTCCGGCGTCTGGAGCAGTTTGCGGGGGCAGGCTTGACAAAGGCATGCGGCCGGTGAGCCGGCTCGCCGGCTTGTTGTTGATGCTCGGCCTGACGGCGGGCCAGTCATCCGCTTGGCAAGCGAGCAGCGTTGCGCCGGAACCCGGCGCCTCGTTTTGCTCCGAGCACTTCGTCATCCATGCCGACAGCGAAGCTCAGGCCCGGGCCCTGGCGCCACGCCTGGAGGCTGTGTACCGAGCGAATGTGCGGTTGGCGCGTGAGCTCCGCCTGGATGTTAAGCCCCCTGCCGGCAAATTGGCCGTGCTTCTGCTACGTGACTACGCCGGCTTTCACTCCCGGCTGCGCGCCGACGGGCTGGATGAGCAGATTTTGGGCTACTTCAGCCCCGCCGAGGCCCGCTGCGTGTTCTTCGATTTCAACACGCACCCGGAGGTTACTGGCCTGCGGCAGGAACTGGACAAGCTGCACAGGCAGGACGAAGGCCGACGAAGGCGCCTGGCGGCGCAAATCGAGCAAAGTCTGGCCGGAATGAATCAGCGCATCTTGCAGCACGAGGCGGCGCACATGGTCCAGGCCAACATCGGGCTGATTCCGCCCGACTCGAATTCGCCGACTTGGCTGGTCGAGGGGCTCGCGGAGATGTTCGAGCTGCCCTTCGTGGAAACTGGTGCGAGCCTGGGACTATCGGTAAACCGCTACCGGCTGCGCGAGTTTCAGCAGCTCCAGAAGGGCGACGACTTGCTGGCTGCGCTGCGACGCCTCGTGGCGACGGCATCGTGGCACGGCGGGGCGGACTATTCGCTGGCGTGGGCGCTGACACAGTACCTGTACGTCCGGCAGCGCACGAACTTCGGCGCGTACGTGCGGGCCGTGACGATCGCGGGCAAAGCGCCGGCAGGCGGCGCCTTGGAGCAGTTCGAAAACATCTTTGGGCCGCTGGACGGCGAGTTCGCGGCGCGGTTTGCGGCGTACATGGAGGGGCTGATAGGGCGCTACCTTGCGCCGCAGGATGAGGTCCGGTCGCGAGCAGCCCCTTGAGGTCCTGTGCAGCGGCGCGAAAAGCTGCATAATGCCGCCATGATGCCTGCCTCGCGCGTCAAATCGCGGCCCGCCAACCGCAAGCCCACGTCGGCCTGGCATGCCTACGTGGAGGACGCGCAACGCCCGCTATATTGCCTCCTGTTCTTGTTCCCGCTGGTGGCCGCGTACGAATTCGGAGCGTTGCTGCTGCGGCCGGTAAGCTGCCCGGGCCGGCAGTTGGTGGCGCACAGCCTGATCCAGAACTTGCTGGGCTGGTTCGGGGCCAGCGGCACGCTGTTGCCGGCGCTGGCCCTGCTGGCGACGCTGCTGGTGTGGCACCTCCTGTCGGGACAAGGCTGGCGCGTGCGCGGATGGGTCTTGCCACTGATGGCCTGTGAAAGCGTCGTGCTCATCGTGCCGCTCTTTGTGCTGGGGCGGCTCCTGCTAGCCGCGCCCAGCTCCGCCGCGAATCTGGCCGACCTGCGGCAGCAGATGGTAATGGCATTGGGCGCCGGTCTGTACGAAGAACTGGTGTTCCGGCTGGGCGTGGTTTGCGCCGTGCTGTGGCTTTTCGAGAACGGGTTGCGGATCCGCAATGCGGCCGGGCCGTGCACGGCGGTCGTAGTATCGGCAGCCATCTTCGCGGCGTGCCATTTTCAGCCCATCGGCATCGAGCCGTTTGAGCTGACTCAGTTCCTGCAGCTTACGGCGGCGGGCGCGTACTTGGCGGTGGTCTTCTTGTTGCGCGGGCTGGGGATAACGGCCGGCTGCCACGCGGCCTATAACCTCGTTCTAGTGCTCAGCGGCCCCCTGTAAGGGTGCGTTTTTGAGCGTGCAGTTTTGAAGCGAGGCGTCTGAGCGGCGGCCGGTTAGTGCCCTGCGCCGTGGGCGTTTTCCGCCTGAGGCTTCTCAGACTGCGCCGCGGGCGGCGGGGGTGGCTGGTCGAGTTCGGCCCGCTTCTGGCGTATGAACGTAACTGCGTCGTTCTTTGGCGCCAGTGGAGCGAGCGCTGCCGTGACGGCCGCGATGGCCAGCGTCACAATCGCCACCAGACCGACGACGTGGCGGGCACCCGGCGAGAGGAAGGCGAACGGGCGGTTTATGAGGCTTAGCACTAAATCCAGCACGACCACTATGGCAGCGGGTCTGGCGCCGGCGGCTGGTTCGCTGATTTCCGCGGCGTTTTGAGCGCGGGACGCTTTCCGCCGGCCCGGCCGGAGCGCGTGCAGAATTCTGGAGCGTTGTCCGGGGCCCTTCTTGCCCCTCGGCGTGCGAGAGCGGCGGTTCGCTGGGATGTGAGGGCGTCGTAGCGCTGGGCGCTTGCTGTTGCTGCGCCTGCTGTTGCTGTTCGGGGCCGGCGGTGACCGCGGGCGCGCGCGGCTTGGGCTGCTGCACGTGCGCCGGCACAGGAACGGGCACGACGGGTATGGCGTCGTGCGGCTCGGGCGCAGTGGGTTCGCACTGTTCACCCGGTTGGGACGACTCCAAGACAGCAGTTGCGTCAGGCTCGCCGTCGGACACTTGATTCTCGCAGCGGCGCGCAGAACTAGTGGATATCGAGACCTCACCACAAGCATCGGCGGACAACGGCTGCGCCTCCAGTACGGCGTGCGCCGCCTCCGCGGACCGGGTTTATCGGGTCCCGTGTTTCAGACGCTTGCGGAGTCGCGTTTTTCACCGAACTAATGCGTGGTCCCCCCGGCGCGCGGCGGGTGTCGAAAATTGTAAGGCGCCGGCAGAGCGCGCATCAGAAAGGTCCGTCTTATGCTTTAATCCGAAAGGGGAGGTATGGACGCGCGCGGCTGAGCCCTGCGGCGGCCGGATTGGGAACGGCGCTATGAAATGGCCCCTGGTGTTCTGGTTCGCACTCGCCAGCGTGTGTATTGCGCGAGCGGGCGATAGGCTGGACCGGGCACTTTCACACGTTCCCGAGGAAAGCGCGCTCATAATCGTCGCACCCAGCCTCGACAAACTGGTCAGCGGTTTGGCCGAATTTGGCGGCAGCATCGGGGTTGAAAGGCTGCGCACACTGGGTCCGGCGAAACTCCTGAACGAATTGGACGTGCTGGAGCGCATAAACGGGCTGGATCCCGCGGGACCGCTCGTGATAGCGCTCGAGCCGACCCGACTGAGCCCGCTGCTGGTATGCCAGGTACTCGACGCCGAAGAGTGGCGTACGGCTTCGGGCGCGCAGCCGGCGGATGGGGAGCTGTGGCGGGTGCAGATGTTCGGCGAACCGGCCTATGCCGCCAGCGCGGGCAATCTGCTGATCGTGGGGGACGAACCGGACGCGGTGCGTTCGGCGCTGCGCGGCAGCTTTGATTACGCGGCGCGGTTCGGGCCGCGTGCGCGAGCGTGGTTGTCGGACCATCAGCTCGTGGTCGCCATTCGCGTGCCGCCATGGACCGGCCTCATCTCGCCCATGCTGGGCGCGGGACGTACTTCGCTGCAGTTAAGCATGATGCTCGCCGGGCAGCGCGACGAGAATCTGCTGCGTGTGGTGGGCTGGCTTTTCCAGCAGGCCGAGCAATTGCTGGGCCAGGTCGACACGTACACGGCGGCGGTGCGCATCGACTCGGCCGGGGTGTTTTTTCGGGACGCGTTGAGTTTCGCGCCGGACAGCGCGGCGGCAGCGTACCTGAAGAAAGTGATTAAGACGGATCGCGACCTGCTGCGCGGCCTTGTGGATGACGAGACTGTTTTTGTTTTTGCGCACGAGTGGGAACTCGAGCCGGGCACGGAAGGCCTGAATACGGCGGTGGTCGCAGCGCTGCTTGGGTCGGGAACGCTGCGGGAGCGTCTGGGGGAAGAGAAGTTCCTACCGGGATACGAGGCTCTGCTGGCAGCCTATAACGACATCAGCGGCAGTTGCACGGCGGTAAGCGCGAGGCCGGCCGAACCGCTGCTGGTATTCAGCGCGGTGCAGTTTTCGTCTCGACCGCAGCAAGTCCTGAGTAACATGCGGTTGGCATACGAGACGATGCCCGAATTTCTGAGCGCCCTCGGGGGCGGGGCAAGCGCGGATGTCACCTGTCGCGCGGAGCGGATTGAGTCAATCGACGCGTTTGCCCGCGAGGTGTCCTTTGCCGCCCCGGATGAGCAGTCGCGTCGCGCGATCGAAATGCTGTACGGTCGCACCCTGACCACGTACTACGCCGCTCAACCGGTCGGCCTGGTCTCGGCCACCGCCTCCGCAGAGCGGGCGGCGGCGCAGCTCGTGCGAATGACGTCCGGCAAAGGGCGGCCGCTGGCGGAAAACCCGCGCGTGCGGCAAGCGTGGGCCCGCCTGTCGCCGCGCCCGCAAGTGCTGCTGCTGTTGGATGCGGCGAAGGCGCTGGATCTGGTGCTGCGCGTAGACCGGTCCGGGCGAACCGGAACCACGGCGCCAGCGCCGGATACGTCGCTGCCGCTGGTCGCCTATGGAGTCTACCTGGACGGCCGGACGCTGTGCAGCGAGTTGTGCGTGCCGGCGGAAGCGGCGAAGCAGATCGTGAAGACTATCCAGTCGCAGAAGGAAGCGGCCCGCGGGCCGGGGCGCCAACCTTGATCAGCCGCCACGGTTTTGAGCCGCCTGCCGTTGCTCACCCAAGGCCCGCACTCGTTCAGACTCTTCGAAGTTGCCGCTGAGCCGGAGAATGTCGGCTTTGACTAATAGCAACTTGCCCTCGTCGGGCCCGCCGCGCTCGAGTGCCAGGGCGCGCTCGATCGCCTCGAGCGCCGGGGCGTACTGCCGGGCGTACTTGTAAGCCTGCGCCAGGTTGGCGTGGCCGCGAAAATCGGTGGGCTCTTCCGCGACGTAACGTTTGAACAGCTCGAGCGCTTCGGTGCGGGTAGCCGGATCACGATGAGAAATTTGGCCCAGGTTCATGAGCGCCGCTTTGTGCTTCGGATATTGCTCCAGGACCGCGCGGTATTCAGCGGCGGCGCCTTTCAGATCGCCCAGGGCCTCGAGCATTAAGGCGCAATCCAGATGGGCGTCTTCGTAGAAGAAGCCGGCGCTATCGCGCAACTGGTAGGCGCGCTGGTAGGCGGCCGCGGCCTGGACGTAATCGTTGCGCACGTTGTAACCGTGTCCAATTGCCAGCCAACCGACCGCGCTGCCAGGATTCTGGCTGATCGTCTTGGTCCAAAATGTATCTTGATCGCGCCAATCAAGGTTGCGCAGCGCGCTGCGCACGCCGTAGAAGCCCAGAAGGCCCAATGTGGCCACGATGCCCACGGCCCGTTGCACACCGGCCAGGCGCACCAGTGCCCACCCGGCAATCATGGCGAACCCCAGGGAAGGCAGGAACAATAGCCGGTCGGCGCGGATCGTTCCCACCGGCACAATCAAATTACTCACCGGGAAAATGCTGATGAAGAACCAGGCAATGCCGGTCAGAATGAGATAGTGCCGGCGCCGCGCCAACCAAGCGATCAATCCGGCCCAGACAAACCAGGCGGCCAAACCTGCCAGGACCATCGGCTCGGTAACCGACGGGCGAATAATCCGCGTAAAATCGGCGTACTCGCCACATAGCCAGATGGGCAGAATGAGCTGGCCAATATAGCGCAACATGGTTTCGCTGGCGAACAGGAACCGCTGCCAACCGGTAGCCGACGACATCACCTCCTGGACAGCCGGCAGCGCCGGTCCGAGGACGGCCAGTCGAATGGTTGTGTAGATGACGAGGCCGGGCAAGTAGGCCAGGTACGCGAGCCAGTAGCGCCAGGCGGGCCGGCGACCGCGCCGTACAACCAGTAAGTCGATCAGCAGCGCCAGCGCCGGTAGAACGACGGCCGATTCCTTGAAGAGCAGCGCCACAAAATAAAGCACCGCCGCGCCAGCCAGGTATGGATAGATGCGCGGCTGCGGCGCGGTGCGTGGCTTTGGTTGGCCAGCCTGCGTGCGAGAGGTTTTTTCGTCGCGCTCGAACCTGCGCCGCGCGTAGGTCAGGTGCAGGTGCAGCGCGGCCAGCAGGGTCAGCACCATGTACAGCTCTGACCGTCCGGCGCCGTTGGCGACCACTTCAGTGTGCACCGGGTGAATGGCATACAAGGCGGCCGTCACGAACGCCAGGTCGCGCCGCTGCCACAGTCGTCGGATGAGCGCGTAAACGAGCACGGCAATGACCGCGTTCGTGAGGATGTTATTGGCGTGGATCCCTCTGGGCGGGTCCTTGCCGAACAGGGCACAATCGACGGCCAGGGTCAGAATGGTCAAGGGCCGGTACAACTTGGAGTTAGTGAGTTTTTCGCCCCAATAGTCGGTGGCGAAGAGGGCTTTCAGGTCCCACGGCCAGTCCAGGCGCGTGTTTGTCGCGATAATGCCGATGTCATCGTAAACGTGGTCGTTCACGTACGAGTTGGCGAATACCGCCACTGCGAGCACGAACACCGCGGCCGCGAGCACCATGTCGCGTTGCCACCAAGGCACGGTAACAACCTGCCGACGGGAGGAGCGCTCGGTCAGGCGAGTTCTTCGGTCGGTAATGGTGCTCATCCGTTCAACCAGGGCGGCGTCGCGCGGGACATACTACACGAAAAGCGCGGCGTGCTGGAAGGCGACACAAGGCAACCGCCGAGACGCCAAGAGCGCGAAGACCGCAGATGACAGAAGGACGCCCCCGGATCTGCTGCGGCACGTCCCGCCTCTGCTCGATATTGCCGGGCGACTCGGTATAATGCCCCGGCAAGTGAGGGTTCAACCAGCCCTGGAGGTACGCCGATGTCGCAGGCGACGTCCTTCTGGCGCCGTATCGGCAGCCTTTTTGGTAAAAGCGCATCTGACGGTCAGCCTGACGCCGCCCCACCAATGAGCGCTGATGCCGCGCGCGCGGCGCATGAGATGGCCGGGTCGAATTCCGCGCCCGGCCTTTCTTCCGCGCCCGGCCTTTCTCCGACCGGCGGGTTCCTGGCGCGTTTTCGCCGCAGCGATACGCGCGCCGCGCAACTGGCCACTTATCAGCGCATGGCGGAGATGGTCGAATCACTGCGCGAGCACTATCGGCAGCAAGACGAGCGTGCGGCCCGAGTCGAGCAGCAGACGGAGCGCATCAGCGGCATACTTCAACAGCTTGCGGACGACGGCCACCGGCAGCAGGAGCACGTGCGTGCAATGGCCGATAACGTGAGCCTGGCCAGCCGCCATACGGCCGCCATGTCTGAAACGCTGAGCCTCTTGCCGCCACTGCTGCAGGCGGAAGCAGACGCGGTTCGCTCAATGGTGCGGCGAATGGATGTGGCCCAGGAAACCGACACGCAGCTCATGCACTCGCTGCAGAAACTGGGACAGGCGGTCGAGGCGCTTCAGGCGGCCGGTGCGGCCCAGGTGCAGACGCTTGAGAGGCTGAACGCAGCCGAGCGCGAGCAGCGCCATGCGCTCACCCTGCTGGTCCGGGAGCAAACGCGGCGCTTCCTGTTGATCATGCTGGTAGCCGCGATATTGGGCCTCGGCGCCCTGGCGGTACTGAGCGCGGTCTTGATAATGCGCTTGTACCATTGAAGCAGCCTGCGAGCCTCCGCGGGGCTGCGAGGAAGAGGATGAGGAATTATGGCGAAACGACACGGAGGTCCACGCCGTCCGTCGGGTTCACAGGCATGGATGCCGTTACTGGCGGCCCTGCTAGGGTTGTTGACCACCATCAGCCTGGCTTGGCTCTTGGCGATCACGCGCGCCCACCTGGGGGCGCGCGAAACCGTGTGTGCCCCGGCGGCCGCAGTAACGAATCAGCACGCATTGCAGCCCGGGTCAGCCCGCGGCTGGAGCCATAGTAAGGACAAACCATGACTGCCCACCCAAGCGGCGCGCCGGCCGCCACGGCCCTGCCCAGCCGCGCACCTGCGACCCGCATTGCCTACGTCGATGTAGCCAAAGCTCTAGGCATTTTGCTGGTGTTTTATGGACACCTGATCGAGTGCTTTTTCCGCTCCGTGCGCCAGGGGGACCTCGTGGAATGGCGGCAGGCGGCGCTGGAACAATGGCGCTGGATTTACTGCTTCCACATGCCGTTGTTCTTTTTCCTCTCGGGCCTGGTGTACAAGGAGCGTTCGATCACGGCGGAGACTTTTCTGAAGCGGCAAACGCTTTCGCGGTTGACGCCGGTATGGGTGTTTAATTTCATCAGCATGGTTTTGGTGGTGTTCATTGAATTTTGGACGCGTTCCAATCCCGCCACGCAGCTCGCGACCATATTCAAGGCGAAGGCCGTACGCTTCGGATGGGAGACCCTCTGCGGGCGGCCGTTTTTCAACGTGCTGGTGTGGTTCTTGGTGTGCCTGTTCGTGGTGGAGCTGATTCAATTCGCGCTGCGCAAGCCGTTCCGCCGCACGCTCTGGCTGGTAGTGTCGATGGCGGTTTTCGCCGGAATAACTCACGTGTTTACGTGTTATCGCAGCCAGATCGCTGACATCTGGGGTTCTCTGCCGTTCGACATGGGGCTGCTCAAGATCGATTTTTGGCAGTTCAGCTCGGTGGTGGCCGCGATTGTGTTTTATCAGGGCGGCATTTTGTTCCAACGGGTTACCGCGATGGGGCTCGCCTCGCGTCGGCTGCCACTGGTTGCGGCAGGAGCGGTCGGCTTGGTCGTTACCTTGGTGACCTTAAACTATAACAAGGTGCATACGGTCGCATACGTGGCGCACGGAGCGTATGGAAACGTCGGGTGGTTCTTCTTGACGGCCTTTGCCGGCATCTTGTTCATGGTGGGCTTGTCAAGTCTGCTGTCGTTTAGCGGGATTCTGGCGAGATTCGGGCAGATCACCCTGGGTTTGATGTGCCTGAACGGAATTCTGCACGGGCTGGTCAACCTACCGCTGGCGCAGCGGGTGGCGCCGCTTCTTCCCAAGGATAGCA
>Ga0255345_1005511_pt1 | contig 12928 bp, 11 predicted proteins | sample wastewater_treat_6_FD_192415 | JGI IMG/M metagenome (GOLD analysis project Ga0255345, IMG submission 192415) | Wastewater microbial communities from Lulu Island WWTP, Vancouver, Canada - plant20 | ecosystem: Engineered > WWTP > Wastewater > Unclassified | place: Canada: Vancouver, British... | reverse complement strand
CGATCAGCGGCGTGACTCTGAACGCGGCACTCGCGGGCGCAGCGTTGAGCGCGACGTTCGCCGCTCAGACGACCGCCACCGCGCCCCCCTTCTGCATGAATACCGCGGCGTTCGCCGGCCAAACGTCGGCCACCGCGAAATCTACGACGGGCATGGTTCCGTCCGCGCGTACGGCAAGCGCCCGGCCCGCGGCAGCGTGTTCCTGCGCCCGCCGGAGCGCTGCGAAGTCGTTCATCATGGGCCGCGCCGTTACTTCGTGTACGACGACGTTTACTACGTAGAGCGGCCGGTGCTGGGCGAGGTTCGCTATGTAGTGGTGCCGCCGCCGGTGGGCGTGCGCGTGCGGCGTCTCCCGGAAACGGCGGTCGCGATCCAGATCGGCGGATTCAGCTTCTACTATTGCGATGACACGTACTACAGGGTCGAGTATGTCGACCACGGGCCGGAATACGTGGTGACTGAAACGCCGCTGGGCGCCTCCATCCTGCAGCTTCCGGAGGAACATGAGCCGGTCGTGGTGCAGGAGGTGACGTACTACCGCGTGGGCAAGGTTTTCTACCGGCCGTACTTCCGCGAAGGCCGCGTCGTTTACGTCCACGTACAGCCGCCACGGTAAAGAGCGGGCCGGGGGGCGAACTCAAACCGGCCCGTACGCCCATAACCCTAGCGCAAGAGAAGGCCTCGCGCTCCAAAGCCTGGATCGCGAGGCCTCGTTCATTCAGCATTCCGGGGCGGAAGAATCCTACGCCAAATTCATCGTCATCAGGAACACCGCGTTCGAATCCGTCTTTTCCAGCCGCCCGCGCAGCAGCTCGACCGACTCGACCGGGTTCATGTCGCTCAGCACGCGGCGGAGCAGGTAGACCTTCTCCAGCTCCTTCGGATCGAGCAACAGCTCTTCCTTGCGCGTGCCCGAAGCGGCGATGTTGATGGCCGGCCAGATGCGTTTGTCGACCAGACGCCGATCCAGGTGCAACTCGCTGTTACCGGTGCCTTTGAACTCCTCGAAAATGACCTCGTCCATCTTCGAGCCGGTATCGACCAGGGCCGTGCCGATGATCGTCAGGCTGCCGCCCTCTTCGATGTTGCGGGCCGCGCCGAAGAAGCGCTTCGGCTTCTGCAGGGCGTTCGCGTCAACACCACCGGTCAGAATCTTGCCCGAGTGCGGCACTTCGGTGTTGTAGGCGCGGGCCAGACGCGTGATCGAGTCGAGCAGGATCACCACGTCGCGCCCGTACTCAACCAACCGCTTGGCCTTGTCGATGACCATCTCGGCCACCTGCACGTGCCGGCTGGCCGGCTCGTCAAAGGTCGAGCTGACGACCTCGGCCTTGGTGGCGCGCTCCATTTCGGTCACTTCCTCGGGCCGCTCGTCGATCAGCAGGATGATGACGATGGCGTCCGGGTGGTTCGTGGAAATGGCGTTGGCCATCTTTTGCAGCAGGACCGTCTTGCCGGTGCGCGGCGGGGCCACGATCAGCATGCGCTGACCTTTGCCGATCGGCGTCACCAGGTCGACGATGCGCATGTTCAGCTCGGTCTTGGTGGTTTCGAGGAACAGGCGCTCGTCCGGGTGCAGCGGGGTCAAATCTTCAAAGTTCGTCTTTTCGGTCACCGCCTCGGGCGACTCGAAGTTGATCGCCTCCACCCGCAGCAGCGCGAAGTAACGCTCCGACTCCTTCGGCGGGCGAATCTGCCCCGCGACGATGTGGCCGTTACGCAGGCCGAAGCGGCGAATCTGCGAGGGGCTCACATAGATGTCGTCCGGGCAAGGCAGGTAGTTGTACTCCGGGCTGCGCAGGAAGCCGAAACCGTCGGGCAGAATCTCCAGCACGCCCTCGCCGTACAAAAGGCCGTTCTGCGCGATCCGCCGCTTGAGAATCTGGAAGATCAGGTCCTGCTTGGGCAGGCCGACGAAGTCCTCGATGCCCTCGGTCTTGGCAACCTCGTGCAGCTCGGCCACGGTCATCTTCTGCAGATCCGTAATGTGCAGCTCGCCGCGCTTGACACGCTCGTACTTCTCGTGCGTTTCGCGATCAATCGCCGTGCTGTTCTCGTCGCGCCGCCGCCGCTTGTGCTGGCGATCGTCCTCCGCCGGCCGTTGCGGCGACTGTTTGACCTTCTCACGGGTGTTGGTGAGCGGCTGCGGCCCGTCGTCCTCCATCTCATCGATGGGCGATTCGTAAGCGGCGGGCTTTTCAGGCGGACGTTCTTCGGCGACCGGCTCGGCCGGTTCAGGGGCGGGGGCTACAGGGGCCTCGACCTCCTCCGGCATGGCCTCGATGACATCCTGCAGCTTCTTCTTGGTACGAGTGCGTGTGGTTGCCTTTGCCATTTCAATAGACTCCAGATATGGACCCCGGCGACTCTCGTCCGGGACATGTTGCCGATTTTGTCAGCCCCGGCTGGCCGAACTCAACGGCCCTCCCTTAAAGCGGGAGGTGATTTCCTCAAGGATGACACTTACCTGCGGTCGCAACCGGTCCGGGGGGCCATCATTGTCAATGATGAAATCCGCTCGCGCCCGCTTTACCTCCAAAGCTGTCTGCCATTTTTCCCGTCCCCGCAGCTGTTCTTCCGTCCACTTGCGGGAAGCATTCACCCGCTGCAATCGCTGTGCCTCGCTCGCCTCAACGAAAATAATCGCGTGACATAGACGATCGAGGTTGCTTTCGATCAGAAGCGGGGAGTCAAGGATGACGGCTTTGACCGCTTGGTCTTCTCTAACCGCCTTAATAATATCCGCTCGCATCTGGGCGATCAAGGGGTGCGTCAGCTCTTCCAGACGCTTCCGCGAAGCAGGGTCGGCAAAAACAATCTCCGCAATCCGGGCCACGTTCGGCAGGCCCTGCTCATTCACCACGTCCGGACCCCACCACTGCCGCAAGCGCGCCAGCACCTCCGGCCGCCGCAACACCTCGCGGTTCAAGCTGTCTGAGTCGATTACCAGGCACCCCTGGCGTCCAAACTCGGCGGCCACCGTGGATTTACCCGCCCCGATCCCACCGGTTAAACCAATGATCGGTTTGGTTGATTCCATGGAATTACCGACCCGCCCAGCCCTGAATATTACGCATGGCCGCGAAAAAAAGCAGAACGCGGCGTTAAATTCGGGGGACACTCCTGTACCGGGCCGCCGACCCAGCGCGCTGGGCGGTTTTCGGTTAAACGCACCGGATAGTCTGCCGACCCAACCCAGCCCTGTCAACCCGTCAGCGCACCCGCCCTGAATGCCCCGCCACCAAGCCCCGCTTCAGGGGTTTTGTCCGGCCGCGAGCCCCGCCAAAGCCTCCCCGCTTTTATTGCCGGCTACGACTAAGCGCCCACAATCCTCGGCGCCGGGACGGGCGCGTCAAAAGCTGCCGCGATGCCGTGCTCGGTCATCTGCCACACTTTCTTCTGTAGCTCGCGGTCCGAAGGCTGCACCAGGTCTTTACGCTTAAAAATGTATGTGTTTGGACCCGGTACATCCGCCAGGCGCTCGTAATTCTCGTCTATCCATGGCCCCAGGAGCATCGTCGGCGCACGGTCGTCCGGCTTAGCCGGGCCTTGCACCTTCAGGTAGTCGCTCACCGAAATCACGATCACCGTCGGCGGTTCCGCCGGCAGCTTCTCTTGCAGTTCCTTCAGCACGAAATCGGCGTGATGGCGGACCTGGCCAACCTTCTCGGTCGTCGTAAAACGTACCGCGTTTGTACGCCGCGACCACAGATACACGCCGGGGTAGTAACCCAGGCACTGTATCTTGTCCTCCGGCCCCGTCACCGTCTTCACCGCCTCACCCAGCACTTCCCATTCTGCCGGCTTGTGCTGAAGGAAACGTGGCACCCACACCATCGAAAACTGTTCGAATTGGCGCTCGAGCGCGTCAAAGCCAAAGTACGCGATCACCACCACCGCCGCTGTCGCCCAGGCCCGTCGCTGCATCACCACCAGCAGCCGCATCTCCGCCTGCAGCATGTTGATCAAATACGAGGCAATCAGCATGAGCGGCGGAATCGTCGGCACCAGGTAGTGCCGAAACGCGTGCGGACTGAGCAGCGCCCCCCAAACCGACCACAGAAACCACAACACGAACAGCACCATGTAACGCGGGCACGCCGGCCGCAACGCCGTCAACGACTCCTCAATCTCGCGCGGGCGATAGTACGGCCGCAGCCGCCACAGCACCGCGTGAATGCAGGCCGCAATCGCCATCAGCATCGGCAGCAGCAGAATGGGGAACAGGTGATTCTTCAACAGATAGTACGTGAGGTACTTGTACGGGAAGCCGCTCGCCCCCGCCGCGAAGTACGTGCGATTAAAGCCAAAGGTCGCAAACAACGCCTCGCCCAAGGCCCCTTGCCAGGCCAGGTAGCCGGCTGCGACCGCCAGCGTCAGCCCGACGCCGCAGCCCACCAGCAACCCGCGCCGCAGCCACTGGCGCCACGTTATGTCACGCGTGATGGCCAACAGCGTCAGGTGCATCATCATGGCGGCGCAGGCCGCCAGGCCGGTTTGCTTGAACAGAAACGCGCAGCCGCACAGCAACCCCGCCAGCAGCCACTTCCAGCCGCGATCCCGCGCGAAGCCGCGTATATACAACAGCACCGCCGCCAGCTCGCACGCCACGAGGAAGGTCTCGGTACGGTTCGTCCCCCCTGTGAAGTACCCGTGCGTCAAGTAGAAGCCCAGCAGAGCCGTAGAGAACGCCGCCGCGCCGCGATAATAAAGGGAGGCGCATATGCCGAAAAAGCAGGCGAAGCTGACCAGCAAGGCCAGCGAGCACATGCCGATCACGCCCAGGTAGCTGTCGCGCCCCAGCAGCATGCCCAGCGCGTTAATCCAATAGATGCCCGGCGGCTTGTTGTCCCACACGTCCAGGTAGACCGTCGCGCCGTGCGCGATGCGCCACCCGAAGTACCCGAACATCTGGTCGTCAACTACATCGGTGCGCCAGTACGCGATGAATTGCGACAGCACGATCAGCGGAACGATGAACAGCGCCATCGCCAGCAGCAGCACCGGCCACGGCGAGGGTTTGTATGGATCGTGGATCGTGTCCTGCACCACGGCCATGCCCGTGGCGGTAGTCTCGTTCATGTTCAGCTCAACTCACGAGTTCTTCAAAGCCCGTTGCAGGCGCTCCTGTACCCCGCCCCAGTCTATGAGCTCCGCAAAGGCTTTGATGTAGTCGGCCCGCCGGTTCTGATATTGCAGGTAATAGGCGTGTTCCCAGACATCCAAAACCATCAATGGTACGCAACCCCAGATCGTCTGGTTTTCGTGCTTTTCAGCCGCCAGCACCACCAGCCGCTGCGAAACCGGCTCCAGCGCCAGTATCGCCCAGCCGCTGCCCTGCACTTGCACCGCGGCCGCGTTGAACTGCCCGCGGAACGCCTCCAGCGTCCCGAAGTCGCGCAGTAGCATCTTGGCCAGTTCGCCGCCGGCCGGCGGGTCACCGCCCCCGTCCTTCTTCATGCTGTTCCAATACAACGTGTGCAGGATGTTGCCCGAAGCGTTGAACGCCAGGTCCTCAGTCACGCAGCGCACGCGCTTGATGGCATCGCCCCCCTCGCGCCGAATCTTCTCGAGCTGCGCAAACGCGTTGTTAGCCCCCTTCACGTACGCCGCGTGATGCTTGTCGTGGTGCAGTTTCAGCGTCTCCGCGCTGATATACGGCTCCAGATCCGCATAACCGTACGGCAACGGCGGCAACACATACGGACCGGTCGGCTCTTCACCCTCGGCCGGCGGCGGCGCCTGCGTGTCCGGCGCCTGCTGAGCCATAGCCGGCAGACCATCAACCAGCAACCAGCCGCCGATTGCGGCGCCCGTGGCCCCGATGACCTCACGACGAGTCAGCGCTGACATTTCGGCCTCCTGTCGCCACGGCTGGGAGGGTCAGGCTTCCGCCGAGCCGACCTCAGCGTGGCAAGCTGTCACAGCGAGCATTCCTTCGGAGCCGGAATCAAACAAATGAATTCCAACGGCTCGCGACCGGTATTCACAAACTGGTGCCGCTCGTTCGGCGGCACCCAGACCACGTCTCCCGCCTGGCACGCCTGATCGCCGTCGGCCCCTTTGACCGAGCAGACGCCTTTCAGAATCAGGACCTCGTGTTCGTAATCGTGTTCGTGATGCGGCGTGTGCCCGCCCGGCGCCACCTCGAAGTGCCGCATGTGGAACACGCCTGCACCCTCAGCCGGCCCGATCAGCATGCGCATGCGAACGCCGGCCGCTCCGGCCAGCGTCACTTCCTTCTGAGGTTCATTTACTAGCCGTTTTACCTTCATAGCAGGATCATCCCTGAGCACCGGTCATCCCATGCTATCCGGGCTCACTTGAGTATTCCCAGGCGACGCGGGCCGGCGCTGCTTCGCATTCAGCCTCCATTACTCACCTGGCTACGCTCACTCGCTCGCAATCCACCGGTCGGGGGCGCGCGTGTAGCTCACCAACTCTTCCGGCTTGAAGAACAGGTCTATCTCGAATCGTGCCGTCTCCGGGCCGTCGCTGGCGTGCACCAGGTTGTAGCGCTGATCCAAACCGAAATCCCCCCTGATTGTTCCGGGCGCCGCCTCACGTCCATTCGTGGCGCCCAGCATGCTCCGCACCACCGCGATCGCCCCCGGCCCCTCCAGAACCGCCAGGATCACCGGCCCGGCCGTCATGAACTCGACCAGCGAGGCATAGAACGGCCGCTGCTTGTGGACCGCGTAGTGCTGTTCCACCTGGGCCCGCGAGGACTGCTGCAACTTCAGCCCCACGATCCGCAGCCCCTTCTCCTCGAACCGCGTGAGAATCCGCCCAACAAGCATGCGGTTCATCGCGTCCGGCTTGAAGATGATCAGCGTACGTTCCATGGCTGCTCCCGTTTTGCGTTGCGCCTGTCACCGCCGGGGTAACACTGCGGCGCGGATTGTAGCGGATGCCAACCACCAACCCAAGTCGCCGGCCTGCCACGGACAACGTATCGCCCCAAAGAGCAGAGCCGGGGCCTGCCGCCCCGGATTGCCGCCATGGAACATCGAGAGGGATCGAGAAGCGCGGCGAGCAGAGCCGGGGCGTGCCGCCCCGGAATGATGCCAAGGCGCTGCAATTCGCCTTTGTGTGAGCAGAGCCGGGGTGCCGCCCCGGATTGCCGCCACGGGGCATCGACAGGGATCAGGGATCAAGAAATGCAGAGGGCACAGCGGGGGCGCGCCGCCCGAAGGAGCGGTCCGCCCGAAAGAGCAGAGCCGGGGCGTGTCACCCCGGAATGACGCCAACGCGCTGCAATTCGCCTTTGTGCGAGCAGAGCCGGGGCGTGCCGCCCCGGATTGCCACCATCAACCTCCCATCAGCGCAGTCGTCCGCCCCGGCCCTGGGGTCTCCCGCGCCGCGCCCGCCCGCGGGCCGCGGGCGAATTCCGTACCGGCACTCCGTCCGTGATCGCGGTGTTCTCGCGGCTATCCGGCCCCAGAAGCGTCCATCCGGGCACTTCCGCAAAATTTTTCAGATTCTTTCCCATTTTCATGAGCGCGCGGCGCGCCGTTTACGTTTTATAGGCAGAGGCGCGTCAGGGTGCCGCGTCCCGCCAGGGCGTTCGTGAGCGGCAACGCGTCCGGGTTTGAGGAGGAGCTGCAACACCCAACAGACACTGCCTGCCCGCGGCCGCGCCCCCGCGCCGCGGGCAGTGCATTCGTCTGTAATTAGGGACAGTCACGAACGCCATTTAGATAGTCTATAAGCCCTTGATACGTAAGCACTTACAGCGCTTGCGCAAAGCAAGGCCTCCCGTGAAGATGTTGGTGTACAAACAAAACCAACACAGGAGGCCAAGGATGGCTCGGAGTATCACCGCCGCCCTGCAGCAAATCAAGCACGAACTCAACACGCACGTCACGCCGGCCGACATTCAGGCCGCTTGCCGGGCCGTCGGCCACATCACTGGGTTCGGTGTCGCCTCCTTCAATGTTTTGGCTGCTCCGGCGGTGGGTGTGCTGGTTGGCGTTGTGGCGCGATGCTGCGAGCGGCGCCGACGCCGCGTGACGCCCATCGCCTGCAATAACTGTGGCTATGATCTCACTGGCAACACGTCTGGGCGCTGTCCTGAGTGCGGGTGCGTCACGGAAAGCCTGAGAAACGAGGAATGCGAAGTTGGCCCCACAGACCAGACGCTTGAAACCTTTCGCGGGCCAATCTGAGGAGAAAAACACTTACCCCGCCCGCTAGTCGCTCGCCAGGCTCATTTGTTGCGCGGCCACTTTCAATGCCTGATCTATTCGCTCTTGCCAGGCGTCGCGTTGCTCGTTCACCACCTTGAGCAGCAAATCAGAGAACTGCGGGTCAAATTGCTTCCCCGCCTGAGCTTTGACTTCCGCCAGGGCCGCGTCCAGCGTGCGCCGCTGCCGATACGCCCGATCACTGGTGAGCGCGTCGAAGGCTTCGGCGATCGCCAACATGCGCGAGCCCAACGGAATCGTCGGACCAGCCAGCCCGGCCGGATAGCCCGTGCCGTCCCAGCGCTCGCGCAAATGCCGCACGATCAGCATCTCCGTCTCGAAGATCCGCAGCGGCTCCAGAATCTTGCAGGTGATCAACGGCACCTGCCGCATGACGCGCGCCTCGGCCGGTGTCAGCACGTCCGGCTTCTGCAGGATTCGATCGGGCACGCCGATCTTCCCCAGGTTGTGCAGCATGGCCGCGTTGCCGGCGGCGCAGGCCAGCGATTCGGGCCAGCCGGCGCTTTTCACCAGGCAGCCCACGTAAAAAGTGACGTTGCGCGATTGGCAGGCCGTCAGCGGATCGCGCGCCTCCAGCGCCTGCACCAGCGACCAGATGCTCTGCAGGCACAAATTCTTGGCCTGCATGCTCAGCACCATCACCTGCTTGCGCAGCCGTTCAATCTCGCCGGACTCGATGGCCGGTTCGCCCGGCTGCGCCATTTGCTCGGCGCGCACCACGCGGTTGCGACCCTGGGCTTTCCCCGCGTAGAGGGCCTGGTCGGCCCGGTTGATCAAATCAATGACCGAGTCGATCTCGGGGTCCGACGAACACACGACGCCCAGAGTGGCCGTAACGCGCAGTTGGCACTCCGGCACGCGCACTTCCTCGGCAAAGCCGCGCCGGATGCGCAGGGCCAACTGGGCCGCGTCGTCGGCCCGGGTCTGCGGGCAGATGATGGCGAATTCCTCGCCCCCGTAGCGCGCCACCAGGTCGGTATCGCGCACCATGCGCTCCAGGTAGCACGCCGTCGCCTGCAGCACGCGATTGCCCACTTCATGCCCGTACGTATCGTTGACGGCCTTGAAGTGGTCCAGGTCCAGCATGATCAGCGCCACTTCCCCGCCGTAACGCCGAGTGCGGGCGAACTCGCGATCCAACAAACCCCGGAAATGGGCATGGTTCCACAGCCCCGTAAGTCCATCCGTCAGCGCCGCCCGCCGCAAGCGCTCCTGCAATTGTCTGACGCGCAGCCCGTTCCGCACCCGCGCCAGCAGTTCGACCAGATCGCACGGCTTGACCAGAAAATCGTCCGCCCCCGCGTGCAGCAAGCGGTGTCGCACTTCGCGCGACTCGGACGAAGTGACCACGATCAGGTAAGTGTCGTCGATCGAAGCGTCGGAGCGCACCTGGCGCGAAAGCTCAAAGCCGTTCACCCCCGGCATGTCCAGGTCCGAGATTACAACGCGCGGATGGTGGCGCCGGATCTGCTCCAGACCCTCCCGGCCGTCGTGAGCCTCAATAACGCTGAGCTGCTCGCGCAGCAGGCGGCGTAGCAACAGCTCGCGCTGGGCGGGGTCGTCCTCGATAATGCAGACATCTATCGGCGCTTCTTCCATAGTTTGCCGGACAAAGTGCGTTGGCGCTTTCGACATACCGGGCCCAGCCTGTGGACTTGGCTTCCAGCCGGCCGCGGTTATCAGCCATCGCGCATGTTCAGGGGCATTGTCCTATCGGCCATATCGGCCACCGCTTCGTTTTGGTTACGCTCTGAGCGGCCGGAATTTCGCAAACGCGCAAACCGGCCCGTGGACGGCTCATGCGCACGGCGGGCGGCTTTTATCGCCCCGCCGCAGGGCCGTCCTGGAAGGCGACGCGAGCCGTATGATTAAGGATGCTTTTGCGACGCCTTTTTTGGCTGTATCGTTTAGCGTTTTGTCGGACCGCCGGGCCAGCGCGGCACAGCGGCCTACAAGAAGTTTAAGAAATGAAGGTAGCTCATGGTCGGCCCGCGACCCCAACGTATCGACCTGGATCATCTGCGACGCATGAAAGCCGCCGGGCAGAAAATCGCCATGCTGACGGCCTACGACTTCCGCATGGCCGCGGCGGCCGAAGCGGCCGGCGTGCATTCGCTACTTATCGGCGATACGATGGGCACGGTGCTGCTGGGGCATGAGAGCACGCGCGGCACGCCGCTGTCGCTAATGGTTACGCTGGGCGAGGCCGTCCGCCGCGGGGCGCCCAGCGTGTTTCTCATCGGTGATCTGCCGTTTGAGTGCATTTCGGCCGGCAGCGAGGCGGTGCTGGGCGGTGCGCGGCGCTTCCTCGACGAGGCGGGCTGCGATGCGGTCAAGGTTGAGGTCGGTCCCGGCGAGGAGGATCTGATCGCGGTTTTGGCGCGGGCCGGCATTCACGCCGTAGCGCACCTGGGCTTGCGACCGCAACAGGTGCTCACGCCCGACGGATATCGCTCGCAGGCGCGTGACGCCGCAAGCATCGCCGACCTCGTCGCGCAGGCCCGCCGGATGGAGGCGGCCGGAGCGGCCATGCTGTTGCTCGAAGCGGTGCCGAACGAAGCTTCGCAGGCGGTGGTGGCGGCGCTCGAGGTGCCGGTGATCGGCTGCGGAGCGGGACCAGCGTGCGACGGGCACGTGCTTGTTACCGAGGACATGCTTGGCCTGGGCGCGCCGCGTCCGCCGCGTTTCGTGCCGCAGCATGCGCAACTGGGTGAACAAGTGGCCGGTGCTTTGAGCCAGTATGTGGAGGACATAGCCGCGGGCCGGTATCCGGGCCCGGAACACGTCTACCACATGCGAGGCGCTACGCACGCCGCCAAACCATGACCCGCCTTACGCCGCCCAAAGCGTGCATTGCCTGCGGTAGCCAGCCCCGGCGCAGCCTGCGTTTGACCAACGAGCATGCGCTGTCGCGCTGCCCGCAATGCGGCCTCGGCTGGTGGGAATGGGCCGATTTCGAGCCCGCCGAACTGTACGGGCAGGGTTACTTCCAGTCTGCCGAATGTTGTCAGGGCTACAACGATTATGCCGCCCTCGAACCGGGCCTGCGTCGAACCGCACGCGACCGGCTGGAGCGCATCGACAGTGTGAGGCCGGGTTGGGACCGGTCGAACGTCTCGCGGCCGGCCCGGCGTTTGCTCGACGTCGGCTGCGGCACCGGAGTGTTTCTCGATGAGGCTGCGCGGCTCGGCTGGGAGGTTGAAGGCCTGGAGGTCAGCGAGTACGCCGCCAACGTGGCGCGGCGACGGAATCTGCGCGTTCAAAGCGGCGCTATTGAGACAGCCAACTTCGCCGCTGCATCCTACGACTGCATAACGCTCTGGGATGTAATTGAACACCTGCGCGATCCAGCCGGCGTGTTGGCCAGCGCGGCGGCGGCCTTGCGGCCCGGTGGCGTGCTGGCTTTGTCTACCGGCGATCTGAACGCAACCGTCGCACGGCTTAGCGGGCGGCGCTGGCACCTGTTTACGCTGCCCGAACATTTGTTCTTCTTCACGACGGCGAGCCTGCGCGCACTGCTAGCCCGGGTTGGCCTGACCGTGGCACGTGTCACGCGCGAGGTGTACTGGGCGCCGTTGGGATATCTCGTTGAACGCCTGGCGAAGATGTTCGGCCGACCGGCGCCACCGTCATGCCAAGCCCTCAATGGCATAATTCTTCCCGCGACTTTGTTTGACGTGATTGGAATCTACGCGGTCCGCCGCGCCGCCCGACAAGCGGGTACCTGAGGCTTACGCAGCAGCAATGCACACGCCCTTGAGCGCCGAAAACCTCCTGCCGAACGGCCCATTGCGGCGAGTCGGCCATAAGTTTCTCGCCTTCGACGAGTTGGACAGCACGAATGCCTATGGGTTGGCGCACGCCGGCGGCCTGCCGGACGGCACGGTCATTGTCGCCGAGTACCAGAGCGCCGGGCGCGGCCGGCTCGGACACAGTTGGCATGCACCACGCGGGGCGTCGATCCTGCTCAGCGTGTTGCTCAAGGAGCCCGCCGACTCGCTGCTCGTCAAGCGTAGCACAATGTTGGCCGCCCTGGCCGCTTGTGAGGCCGTCGAGGCTGCTTGCGGCGCTCGGCCGCTTCTGCGCTGGCCTAATGATCTGCTGCTCTCCGGCCGCAAGCTGGCGGGGGTACTGGTCGAGTCCTCCCCCCTACCGAAGGCAGCCGGGCAGACGCCACTGCGGGCACTGGTTCTCGGGATCGGTATCAACTGCCTCCAGCAGCGCGGGCATTTCAGCGGTGATTTGGCCAATTCCGCCACGTCGCTGGAGATCGAGCTGCCGCACGCGGTGGACCGGGTCGGCGTCGGCCGCTGCTTAATCGAGAGTCTCGATCGCCATTTAAGTGGGCTCGGCGCCGCAACCGGATCGACGGACCTGGTGGCGGCCTGGAAATCGCGCTGCAATGATTTGGGCCGCTGCGTTACACTCCGCCACGACCGCAAGATTTACAGCGGCACCGTGCTGGATGTCACCGACGAAGGCGACCTGTTGCTCCAGCTCGACCGCGGCGGCCGCCGTTGCTTCGCGGCCGCCACGACGACGCGGATCGCGTGAACAAAGAATCGCGTGGACGAGGATCCGAGCCCGACGCGCTAGCGAGGGCCTTGCATTATTCCCGGGGCAACACGCCCCGGCAGGAAAATCCGAGCCCGAAGCGCCAGCGAGGGCACTACGTAATTCACCGGGGCGATACGCCCCGGCTCTGCTGGAGGTTCTATGTC
>Ga0255345_1005504_pt1 | contig 12947 bp, 5 predicted proteins | sample wastewater_treat_6_FD_192415 | JGI IMG/M metagenome (GOLD analysis project Ga0255345, IMG submission 192415) | Wastewater microbial communities from Lulu Island WWTP, Vancouver, Canada - plant20 | ecosystem: Engineered > WWTP > Wastewater > Unclassified | place: Canada: Vancouver, British... | reverse complement strand
CGTTTTCGGGGTAAAAATTAGAAAAAAAATTTTGGGAGATGAAAAAAAGTTCAATTTTATGCTGTTTTCGGGGTGTTTTCCGGCATTATCAATGTGTTTGTTTGGGTTTTGTTGTTTTGGGCGGAGGGTATGGGGTGTGGCGTGGACTTAACGGGCTTGCCACAGAGACTCAGAGAACACAGAGAAAGAAGTTTGTCATCGGCGCATGCCGGGGTCTTGATGTTGCTCATGGTACGGGCTGGTCATTGATAATATTTTATAAAACACAGGAAGTGAGTTCCTTTGCATGATTTATGTTTCGGTGTATTATAAAGGGTTAAGGATTATTTATAGCATAACGCATACATTTTCACACCGTATATTTATGGCATGAAATGTGTTCATCTATCTATGCGTAAAAAATATACCCTGTGGAGATTATTGGTGCTTTTTTTTGTAACGGTCTGGTTGACATTTTGAGTTTTGCATGTAATAGTGGGGTATCGAAAACATACATATAAGATGAGTCTGATTATGAATTTTACACCATCTCAACAGGATGCCATTAATACAATTGATAAAAATCTCCAGATAATTGCCTGTGCAGGCTCCGGTAAAACAGGTGTCGTTACTGAACGCATTGTAAATATTTTAAAATCTAAAAGTGATATTAAGCCTGAAAATATTGTGGCCTTCACCTATACAGAAAAAGCCGCAGGTGAACTTAAAACCAGAATATATAAAAGAATCAAGGAAGAACTTGGGGATATCCCTGGAATGGCAGAAATGTATGTCGGAACAATTCATAGTTTCTGTCTTAACCTTCTTAGAGATCAGTACGCAGAATATCAGAAATACCGTGTCCTTGATGAAGTAAAAACTAAGCTGTTTATTGATAAACATACTTATGACCTGGGTATCACTAAACTAATGGCTACGACCGGAAAGAATATGAAGCCCTATAAAGATACCGGGATTTATATGAGTATGATTAATATCCTTCGTGAGAGTGAACTTGAAGATGTTGAACTTTCTGAGGAATTAAAAGCAACACTTGAAAAATATAATGAGCTTTTTGAAAAACACAATTTCTTTGATTTTACAATGATAATGGAGAGAGCAATTCATCACCTTGAGAATGATGAACTCCTTAGAAAAAAAACAGCAGCAAGGATTAAATATCTAACGGTTGATGAATACCAGGATGTCAATCCCATTCAGGAAAAACTCATAAGATTGATTTACGATCTTGGTGCGAATATATGTATTGTTGGTGATGATGATCAGACAATCTATCAGTGGAGAGGAAGCGAAATAAAAAACATTCTGACATTTCAGGATCGTTATGATATAGATGTGCCGGTCTACCTGGTGGATAATTTCAGAAGCAGTAAGGGTATAGTGGACATCGCAAAGCGGGTTATTGCTAATAATACTGAAAGAATGCAAAAGGATATAGTTTATAAAAGTCAGTATTCCTATGAAGAAGGTGATATTGTATATAAAGAGTTTGAAAACGAAGCTGATGAATATCGGTTCATAGCTGAAAGAATTATTGATCTTAAAAGACAGGGTTTAAAATATTCCGATATTGCAATTTTATTAAGAATAAAAAAAGTCGGCAGTTTACTTATTGAAATATTAAGAAATTTTGATATAGACTTCATAGTTGAAGGTGTTAATGAACTTTTTTCAACAGATGAAGTGATTGCAGCATCTAATATTTTTTATTACATAAAAAGGGACGTCAGCAGACAGCAGTTAAAAGATTCATGGCTGAAAATTGGCCATAGAATCTCTGAAACGAATATTGATAAAGCAATAAATAATCTCGACAAATGGAATCCGGAAAAACATTCTTATTATTATTCGTTTATACTTCAGGAGATATTTCATGAATTTTATGATACCCTTGATCTGAAGGAAGAAGAGATACGGCGTGATACAAAGCTTGAAATTATACTATATAATCTCGGGAAATTCAGCCAGGTGATCGATGACTTTGAAACCATCTATTTTATGTCAAAGCCTGAATACAAACTGAAACAATTCTGTAATTTTATTTATTATTCTGCTGACAGCTATTACCCTGAAGGCCATCTCCAGAATGTTTATTTAAAGCCCGATGCTGTTAGGATCATGACTATTCACCAGTCAAAAGGTCTTGAGTTCCCCGCAGTATTCATTCCGACATTGACAAAAAACAAGTTCCCTCAGAAGAAACATAGCGGATTGACTGTATGGCATTTTTTAGACAGAGAGATTATAAAAAATCAGAAACGTTATGAATCAGGTGATATTGAGGACGAAAGACGTTTATTCTATGTGGCAGTAACTCGCTCAAAGAAGTATCTCTTTTTTACAAGGGCTAAATATAATACACAGGCGAAAGAGATATCAGTTTTTCTTACTGAATCAAAAAAGTCTCCTTTTATATTCGAACATTCAGATGCAATTGATTATTCAAGCCGTGTTTTTGAAAGTGAAGAAAATGATGACACTGAAATTATACTTAACTTCAGTGTTTTAAATGATTTTTATCACTGTCCTTATTGTTTTAAGCTGACATACTTTTACGGTTTTGTTCAGCCTCTGAGTCCCAGGCTTGGTTATGGGCGTTCATTGCATGACATAGTAATGAAGATACACAGAACATATACCGATTTTGGGCAGGTTGATAAAAGTGATCTCGCTGATATGATTGAAAACAACTTCTATCTCCCTTATGCTGACACTCTTATAAATAATAGTCTCAAAGAGAAAGCACAGAAATCCATACATCAGTATTTCGATGATAACCATAAGGATTTTAATAAAATCATATTTTCAGAAAAGGATATTGAGATCGATCTGGGTAATGGCATAAGGGTAAATGGCCGGATAGACCTTGTTAAACGGATGGAGCTTGATGGTGAGCGTACTTTTATTGTGGATTTTAAAACAGCAGATAGGGAAGCCTATATTGATGTATCGGACGAGCAGCTCAAAATTTATGCCCTTGGTTACAAAAAGCTTTCAGGAGAAAATGCGGACTATATAGAGTTTTACAATCTTGACAAGAATGAACAGGACAGAAAGAAACTCAGCAGTAAAGATCTTGAAGAAACAGAAAACAATATAGTCAATGCTGCCAGAATGATAAGGGGCAACATGCTTGATAAAAGCTGCAGTAAGAGCAAGTGTAAAGAATGTTACGTGCACCACCTCTGCCTTAAAAACGAAAAAAAGAAAGAATACGGCATTAAGAAATAAGAGGATACAATGTCAGAGAATTTGAACAGATTCAGAGATATGCTGTCACAGATATTCGAGATGGATAAGGCTGATCTCGATTTTGGCATATACCGTATTATTAATCAGAAAAGGAATGAGATCAACAGCTTTCTTGATAAAGACCTGATACCGCTTGTTAAAAGCGAACTTCAGAAGTATGAAAATAAGGATCAGAAGAAGATTCAGGATGAGCTTGATAAGGCTGTAAAACAGGCTGAAGAGATAGGTGCCGATCCCGATTCATCAAAAAAAGTACTTGAGCTTAAACTGAAACTTAAAAAGCAGGTTGATGTCAGTTCGCTTGAAAGTGAAGTGTTTTCACACCTCACAATATTCTTCAGAAGATATTACGACAAAGGGGATTTTATTTCAAAACGCCGTTATAAAGAGGGTGTTTATGCAATTCCCTATGAAGGGGAAGAGGTGAAGCTTTACTGGGCAAATCATGATCAGTATTATATTAAAACCTCTGAAAATTTTAAGAACTATATATTTACACTGGAATCCGGTAAAAAAGTTCATTTCAAAATTGTCGAAGCTGAAACAGAAAAGGACAATAACAAGGCGCAGGGTAACAAGGCAAGGCGGTTTTTTCTCTGCGAAGATACCCCTTTTGAAATAACAGATGACGAGCTTGTTATAAATTTCAACTATACAGCAGCGGACAAGAAGAAGCAGGAGGCATTAAACAGGGAGGCTGCTGTTAAAATACTCAGTTTTAAAGATGTAACAAACTGGTCTAAAGAACTGAGTAGCTTATTACCCACTGAAAAAAACAAAGACCGCACTCTGCTTGAAAAACATCTGAATGACTATACAGCAAAGAACAGCTTCGATTATTTTATACATAAAGACCTTGGCGGATTTTTAAGACGCGAGCTTGATTTCTTTATTAAAAATGAAGTGATGCATATTGATGATCTTGATACTGAGCATGAACTGGATGTAAAGCTTTATCTTTCAAAAGTGAAAGTAATAAAGAGAATAGGCTACAAGATAATTGAACTGCTGGAGCAGATAGAGAACTTTCAGAAGAAACTCTGGCTCAAGAAGAAGTTTGTTGTGCAAAGCGATTACTGCATAACACTCGACAGAATACCTGAGGAGCTATACCCGGAGATTTTAAAGAACAGGGATCAGATTGAAGAGTGGAAGAGGTTGTTTGCCATACATGAGATGACAGGTGAAACTCCCTCTCCCACCGCGGGAGAGGGCCGGGGTGAGGGGGAAGAAGCTGAGGATGATGAGGACAGTGAAGAGACACTCTTTGATGAAGAAGAATATAAAGCAGCAGTTGATGACGTAATTGAAGAGAATGAAACTTTCGTTCCTTACTCTGAACCACTTACAATTGATTTTTTAAAAGTTAACAGATACTTGGTGCTTGATACGAAATTCTTTGATTCAAGCTTTAAAGATAAAGTTATATCATCAATGGATGATGTTGATGAAAAATGTGATGGTTTGCTGATAAATAGTGAAAATTTTCAGGCGCTTAATTTTATCCATGTAAGATATTATGAACAGATAAAATCAGTTTATATAGATCCACCGTATAATACCGGGAATGATGATTTTATTTACAAAGATGGTTATTTAAGTTCATCTTGGTGTAGTTTTCTCTATGATAGAATTAGAATAGCAAAAGAAATAATAAAAAAGGATGGCGCACACTTTGCAAGTATAGATTCTAATGAAGTAAGTTCTTTATCAACAATTTTAAATATATGCTTTCCAAATAAAATTAATAAAGATTATTTCATATGGAAAAGAAAAGCAGGAGGTGGCTCTGATAGTAAGTTTATCGCGATTGATCATGAATATGTACTTTTTGGTCTTAGAGAAAATGCTGATTTTTTTGAGATGGATTATTCTGAAGATGGGGCTGCAAGATTCAATGATAAAGATGAAAAAGGATCTTTTTATTTAAAGACATTAGAACGACCTATTAGACTTGGGCCTAGACCAAATTTACAATATTCAATAAAAGCACCCGATGGGAGAGATATTGAATATCGACATGATGGCATTAAATATACATGGGTTGTTTCAAAAACGACCTTTGAAAAAATGCATGGAGAAGGCGAAATTATTTTTAAAAAAAATCAAAAAGGCTCATGGAGTGTCTATCGAAAAGTATATATGTCAAAAACTGTACCGAGATCTCTCTGGGCAGATATTGCACTAAATAGAGATGCGACTCAAGAAGCTAAAGATTTATGGAATAATACTGAATTATTTTCAAATCCTAAACCAACAAAATTATTAAAACATATTTTATCTTTCTCATTAGATAAAAACTCGACTATACTCGATTACTTCGCCGGTTCTGGCACTACCGGCCATGCAGTCATTAACCTGAACCGTGAAGATGGCGGTACCCGTAAATACATACTCGTTGAAATGGGCGAATACTTCGACACAGTTACAAAACCCCGCATCCAGAAAGTAATCTACTCAAAGGACTGGAAAAACGGCAGGCCTGTTTCACGTAAAGGCTCATCTCACATATTCAAATACATGCGTCTTGAATCCTATGAAGATACATTGAACAATCTTGAATTGAGCGCAAAAGATATTCAGCACACGCTTGATAAACTCCCTGACAGCGCTAAAGAGGAATACATACTCCGCTATATGCTGGACATGGAGACCCGCAAAAGCAATTCACTACTCAATATAAACAGGCTTAAAGACCCGTTTAACTACACACTTAAAATAACCCGTCAGAATGCGATGAATGAGGAGAAGATTGACCTTGTTGAGACATTCAATTACCTGCTTGGATTAAAAGTAAAAAGAATATCTCCATCAGTTGATGTTGAACATGCATTTGAAAAGAACAGCGACGGTAAACTTGTAATTGCAGACAAAAAAGGGAAGAAGGAATCTTTTACATTTAAGACCGTTCATGGTGAAAATCGTGAAGGTGAATCTGTTCTTGTTATCTGGCGGGTTATGGGTGATGATATAGAAAAAGACAATACAGCTCTCTCGAAATTCTTTGATGATAATTTCAAAAAGTCCAAATTTGATAAAGTTTATGTAAATGGCGACTGCAACATACCCGGTACATTGCTCACAGAAGAACACTTCAAAAGACTGATGTTTGATGTGGCAGATGTATAGCATGAGAATACCATTTGATTCAATAATTGCAGAGGAGAAATTTACCGGATACCTTCTGGTGAAACGAGATTTTGACGACAAGTCGCAGTATCTGGCAAAAGCCGGTTATACAGCAGAAAATTACCTCACTCTTATAAATGACATTAAATTTCTCATTTCAGAAAATGATGCCGTTGAAGAGAGGAATGATGATTACGGAACATTCTACAGGGTAAGCGGCACACTCCCGGGGACAGGGAGTACAACTATAGATGTAGCCACAATATGGATGCGAAGAAAAATTGACAATAAATTTCAGTTTATTACACTTATTCCAGTAAGGAGGAAATAGCATGAAACTTTACCAGAGAGTATCTTTGATAAATGATGAAAATATATACGGATTAAAAAAAGGGGATGTGGCGACACTTGTGGATTTTGTTGATCATCCTCAAGGTGGTGAAAGGGGCTGCGTTCTTGAAATAATAAATGCCCTGGGTGAGACCATAGATGTTATAACACTGCCATGTTCGTCAGTTAAAGTACTGAAGCCCGATGAAATACTGAGCGTGCGTCAGTATTCAAAAGCCGTATAACATACATTCCGTAAAGCCCCTTAACATCCGGAGGGGGCAAAGAAAACCCTATTTCGTGAATGGGTTAACTGGGAACAAAGTCAATGTGACCATCCGGGGGGATAGAGTCCTTCAAAGGATTAGTTTAAAATAAGGTAATAACAGGGAATGGCTAAAACAGCAGTAAAAAATCCTTCTGCGTCAAAGGGAACAATGGCTAAGTCTAAAAGTAATTTTGCCGACAGGCTTGTTCTGAACAGATGGCTCATATCACTCTTTGATGTTGCTGGTTACGAGGACCTTGTTAAGGGCATGAAGGATGCCCGCTTTGAAGGCTATGACAGTGACTATGTTTCAAAGTTCATCCCCATTATTAACACAAAGCTTGGAAAGAAATCGCTGCTTACAGGGGACATCCTGCTTCAGTATGACAGTAATATTTATACTCACACTCTTGCTATAAGTAAAAAGAGGGGAGATCTGAAGTGGAAATACTTTCAGTATCTCTCTCTTTTATTCACTGAGATTTATCTTGAAAAGTACTTCAACGACCGGGATAATCTGCTATCTCAACTTAATGCTTTTGTGGACGATTTTAATCAGGAATTACACGTAAAAGAGAGAATCACCCCTTATACCCTTTCTGACCTGAATAAACTTTCATTCTGGAATGCCACTGGTTCAGGTAAAACATTAATCATGCATGTGAATATTTTGCAGTTTAAACATTATCATGATAAACACTGCAAAGATAAGATTTCAAAGATAATTCTCCTTACGCCAAATGCCGGTCTTTCAGAGCAGCACAGGAAAGAGTTTGCTCTGTCATCCATGCATTCTGATTTTTTTGATAAAAATACGGTTAATGATGCCTGGTCAGGTGACAGTATAGATATCCTTGATGTTTATAAACTTGAAGAGGAAGCCGGTAAAACAACAGTTGCAGTTGATCAGCTTGAGGGAAACAACCTTGTACTTGTTGACGAGGGGCACAGAGGTTCATCTGGCAGCAAGTGGATGGACATGAGAAACCGTTTATGCGAGGATGGTTTCTCCTTTGAGTATTCCGCCACATTCGGACAGGCCATAGAATCAGCAGGCAAGAAGAACCAGCAGACATTATACCAGGTTTACGCTAAGTCTGTTATATTCGATTATTCATACAGATTTTTTTATCTTGATGGTTACGGCAAGGACTATCAGATACTTAACCTTCCTGAAAAAGAGGATGCTGATAAAAAATTTTATTATCTCGCAGCATCACTTCTGTCATTCTATCAGCAGAAGAGACTCTACTTTGACAAGTCTGATGCATTTGAGCCGTTTAATATCGAGAATCCCCTCATGGTTTTTGTGGGGAGCAGTGTAATCGGCAAAAAGAGTGAAGCAAGCATGACTGAATCAGATCTTGCGACAATATCTGATGTGGGTGAAGTTATTAAGTTTATTTCGGATTTTACAAAGGATAGCGCAAAATCAGTCAATTGCATAAATAAGCTGATGAGCGGCGAGACTGGCCTGCTTGACAGCAAGAGAAATGATATATTTGCAAAAGCATTTTTATATCTAAAAACCAGGCATCTGAACGGAGAACAGATTTTCAGGGATTTACTTAAACTTGTGTTTAACTGTGAGAGCGTCGGGGCGCTGCTTCATGTTGAGAATCTTAAAGGTATCCCGGGAGAAGTCGGATTAAAGCTTGGAGATAATGAATACTTCGGTGTAGTGAATATAGGTGAAGACACCAGTTTCATGAAAGTGTGTGAAAAGCATGGAATAATGACAGGAGACAGGGATTTTACTGAATCATTATTTCATGGTATTAATTCGAGAGAGTCAAAAATAAATATTCTTATCGGCTCAAAGAAATTCAGCGAAGGGTGGAACAGCTGGCGCGTAAGCACCATGGGGCTTATCAACATAGGTACAAAAGAGGGTGCTCAGATCATTCAGCTTTTCGGAAGAGGCGTAAGGCTTAAAGGGTATAAATTTTCACTGCAAAGGACTTCAAGCGAAACGGTAAAACGTCTTATCAGAGATAGTGATGTAATACCTCCGGTATTCATTGATCTGCTTGAGACGCTGCATATCTTTGGTATTCGTGCCAATTACATACAGAAATTCAGAGAGTACCTTGAAGAGGAGGGTGTTCCGGATAAGGAGAAGACTATCATTGTTGAACTTCCGGTTATTCGTGACGTTAGTGATGATGATCTTAAGAAGCTTAAAGTACTTCAGGTAAAGAAAGGGACAGACTTTAAAAATAAGGCATCCGTTGTGACTCTTGATATGCCGCCAGACGGAATAAAAAACAGACCGGTTGTACTCAACTGGTATCCCAAAATACAGACATACCATAGTGATAACTTCACCGGCATATCAAATGCGTCATTTTTACAGACAGGAAAATTCGCAGATGAACATGTTGCGTTTCTTGATATTGATGAGCTGTATTTCGAGTTGCTTCGTTTCAAGAATGAACGGGGATGGTCTAATTTAACTATAGAAAAGCCTGTTATTAAAAAACTTCTCCTTGATGAGACATGGTACACTCTGCAGATACCTGCTTCTGAGATGGCCTTTTCCGGATTCGATTCCCTGTCCAGGTGGTATAATATTGCTTCAATTCTGCTCAAGAAATACTGCACCCGATATTATAATCACATGAAAGGTGATTATGAAAAAGACAAGAGAGAGTACGTTTTTCTATATGATTATGAAAAGGCCCTGTCCGGTACAGCAAGCCAGGTTAATGAAGAAGCTGATGTAAATGAGAATAGTGGTAATATAATAAAAAACTATACTATTGAGATCAATAATCCGGATGAAGCTTTAATTAAGTATCTTGAAGATTTGAAAAAAGCCATTATAACACACAGGCTTGATGATTTTAAAGGTTTAGGCATCCTCGAACCTCTTATCTTTTCAAAACATTTATATAAACCATTGATCGTGTTAAACAGTGAAACAATTAAGGTTTCACCTGTGGCGCTTAATCCAAGTGAATCATTGTTTGTAAATGATCTGAAATTGTATTATCAGAGTAAAAAAGAATTCTTTAAAGATAAGGAGCTGTTTTTATTAAGGAATCTCAGCAGGGGGCGTGGATTCGGCTTCTTTGAAGCGGGAAATTTCTATCCTGATTTTATCATGTGGATCCTTGATGGGAAAAAACAGTATATTACTTTCATTGATCCTCACGGCCTTGTTTATGAGGATTTCAACAGTTCGAAGATCGATTTTTCAGCAGAAATCAAGAAAATTCAAAACTCCATGGATGACAGGGATGTGATTCTCAATTCATTTATTCTTTCACCGACATTATATAATGATATAAAGAGTATTTGGAAAATAAGCAAAGAAGAGATTGAGAAGAAAAATGTACTCTTTATGAATGATGACACTTCCGGAGTTTACATAAGGAAAGTATTCAATAAGATTTTTAACATTCCTGATGAAAAAGAACAGCCTGAACTCGTTAATGTTTCCGGTATTGCATATATCAAAGATTATAAAAAGCGTGCTTACAATGATGCTTTGCCGCTCTATTCACTCAAGGCTGCATGCGGCAAATTCGGAGATGGGCAGAGTGTTGAGCCTCTGGGCTGGGTTGAGGTCCCTGAGAAGAAAGGTATGGGTGAAGGCTGGTTTGTTGTTCAGGCGGCAGGGAAGTCTATGGAGACAAAGATTCCTGACGGAGCATACTGTATATTCAGGCCAGTTCCTGCCGGATCAAAAGAGGGCAGAATACTTTTAGTTCAGCATCATTCAATAGATGATCCTGAAACCGGTGGAAAATATACGATCAAAAAGTATAAGTCTGATAAGTCCGGAGCTGTTCAGAAGATTATACTTGAACCTGAAAATAATGATTACGAACCGATTATTCTTGATAACGCAGATGAAGCAAAAGCTGAAGAGCTTGTGGCTGCAGGTGAGTTTGTAAGTGTGATAACAGGAGAGTAAAATGAGAGAGATTTTAGAAAAACAATTATCTGAAAATGATTCCAACGAAGCAAAGCACATTTTTTCTAAACTCATTCAGAAAAGTCAGCTTGTTGGTGAACTATATTCAATTAATTATGATTATGCTAATGTTCTAATTCATGATACTGCCAGAAGGGATGTCGGCGGAATACCAAATCTTTCGTTTCTCGTGGCAACAAGAATTAATTCTGATAATGAAATTGATTTTAAACATGAAGATGCATCATTAATACTGCTTCGTGTAATTGATTCAGCGAGTCTTCCGAATAATTCAGAAGCTGAGAGGATCAGGGTTGAAACAGCGCAGCGTGTAAGCGGTGAAATTGAAAAGCACTGGGATACAGATGGCATGGACCCATATACAAGAAACCACTTAAGCTATGCCGGTGTTAAATGCAGAGTTATTGGAACCTTTTTTCTTGTCAGGCGTCAGCATGATAATCCTGATTCAGGCCTTGCCCTGTTTTTTGGAAGTGATATATCAAATTATTATCCCAATAGAGGTTTAAAAATTTATAAGCCTAATGACAAGGCGCTTGAAATTATAGTGAATTATCTTGATCCGACAAATATCCAGGATCAGAGGTCAACTGCAAGAGTCCGCATCGGCGAAGTAAGATATGCGTCTACAAATCGGGAATTCCAGGGGATATCGAATGTTCCTGTTTATATAAATCCTTCCGATTTACTTGCGCAAAAAACTGCTTTATTCGGTATGACACGAACTGGTAAATCAAATACAACAAAGATTATTGCACAGTCAGTTTATAATCTAAGATATCCCGAAGATAGCCGGGATACACCCTTGAGAATAGGGCAGATTATTTTTGATCCGAACGGTGAATATGCGAATGAGAATGAGCAGGATAAAGATGGAAGCGGTAATCTGAATGCATTAAAGAATGTATGGAGAAGAAACGGTGTAAGTAAAGAAGACGAGGTTGTTACTTATGGACTTGATAAACATGATAATGATCCAGACAGAAAAATTATGAAATTAAATTTTTATAGTGAGAAGCTCCTTCAAACAGGGAAAGAAATTATAAATTCAGTGTTAGAGGATGAAACATCACAATATTTTAGAAACTTTTGTCAGATCAGATTTGATAAGCCCGAAAAAGATGATTATTCAGATGACCATTTATTTTGGAGTGATTTGTATAAATTTTCAAGAAGAAAGATAGTATATCAAACAATTCTAAACAAAGCTGGTTTGAAGCCACCTAAAGGTACTGCTGGTTTAAAACTAGGAAAAATGTCTTTTTTTAAAAAAGATTTATGTGATTCCATGTCAGCATTTGAGGATAAAAAAGATAAAAAGAAGGAAGGATTAATTAAAAACGCTGCTATTATTTTGTCTCAAGAAGATGCAAGCTGGGATGTCCTTGCTTCAGCTTTTGAAGGTCTTTTTTTATTTCTTTCTACGGATAATTATAATTCTTTTAACTTAGAGTATGCCCGTCAACATAGAGGTGAATCATGGGCTGACTCAGATCTTGAACGGTTACTTGAAATGTTTCTTTGGCCTAAAGGAATAAATTTAATAGGTAAAATATCAGCTCAGCATACTAACTCTCTGGAAAATGATTATGCTGAAGAGATTTATAATGAACTTGTTAACGGCAAATTGGTTATTGTAGATCAATCAAGCGGGAATTATGAGGTGAATAGATTTTCTGCTCAGAGAATTATGCAGAAAATTTTTTCAAAAAACCAATCATTATTTAGAAAAGGTTATAACGATATACCTGAAATATTGATTTACCTAGAAGAAGCCCACAATTTGCTACCAACAGATAAAGAAAACGATTTAAATGATGTATGGGTAAGAACAGCAAAGGAAGGTTCAAAATATCGTCTGGGATTAGTCTATGCCACACAGGAAGTCAGCAGCATCCAAAAGAATATTTTAAAGAATACAGCTAACTGGTTCATAGCACATTTAAACAATACAGATGAAACAAGGGAACTTGTTAAATATTATGATTTTGCTGATTTTGAATCATCCATACGCAAGGCCCAGGA
>Ga0255345_1005503_pt1 | contig 12947 bp, 1 predicted proteins | sample wastewater_treat_6_FD_192415 | JGI IMG/M metagenome (GOLD analysis project Ga0255345, IMG submission 192415) | Wastewater microbial communities from Lulu Island WWTP, Vancouver, Canada - plant20 | ecosystem: Engineered > WWTP > Wastewater > Unclassified | place: Canada: Vancouver, British... | reverse complement strand
CGGTTATATCGGGGAAGTGGATTAAGGCCATCGGGCGAAGCGGCATGGTTGGAAATGGACGCTCGGGCGAGCCTTGCAGGGATAATTGACAAAGCAATCGTGCGCTGGCGCATATTGGATCGGCGCGTCTCCTTTGTCCATTGACTTCGTGTTCGGGAATATGGATATAATATAACATGAGCAGTTGTTCCGTTATTCTACCATGCTACAACGTCGCGCAGTTTCTGGATCGTTCGATTGGGGCGGTGCTGCGGCAAACCCGCAAGGCCCATGAAATCATTGCGGCCGACGACGGCAGCACGGATGACACGGTGCGCCGATTGGAGAAATTTGGCCCTGCGGTGCGCGTGCTTCGCGCAAATCGCAACGAGGGTCCCGCACAACGACGGAATGATGCGATCTCGGCGGCAACCTCTGATTACATTGCGCTTCTGGACCCTGATGACTGGTGGGCGGAGAACCATCTCGAAATAGTCGCCGGCCTGCTGGATCGGTTCCCCGAGGCTGGAGTGGCCTTTTCCAAGGTGCGCTTGGCGGGCGATATCGAAGGGATTTGGCCGTCGGACACCTTCTGTGCGGGGCAACCGAAAGATCTGTTGCGAATCATGATGCGCAATCCAGTCATCCAAGCCTCCAGCGTGGTATTTCGCCGGTCCTTATTTGAGCGCATGGGGCCGTTCGTGGATTACATCGAAATCCGGAACGGGAAAAAGATCTATGGCTGGGGAGGAGATTACGAGTGGTTGTTGCGGGCGGCGGCGTTGGCCCCCTTCGTTAGTTCCGATATGCCAACGAGTTACTACTATATCCGTCCTAATGAAGCGGTGGTAACGCCGGCGAAACTGATCCATATTCATCGTTATCGGCTGATGGCCTTGGCCAAGTTGCGCAAGGGGATTACAGACGAGAAAACCTGGCAAGATGTGCTGGATCGCCATCAGATGGCCTGGGAAGAGGATTTGGAACGGATCTGGATGCGTCGCGAGTTGGGAGGTTTGCGCCGGATGTGCCATTTTGGGATGTCCGTGCCGCATTTGCGGCGGCACACGGTCCATTATCTTCCACGGGCCTGCTTCGGCTGGCTTCGTCCTGCAAAAAGAGGGGATGGCCCAGCGTAGTTCGCATGTGAACCTGAATGGGGGGGGCGAGTGTCATAGGGCGCAATCAGAAAATTCACATTTGACACTCAGCCATCAAGGTGCAGGGGGAAAGGCCGGACGGAGCCGCCGGACCCGCCGGGGTAGCAGGGTCTCGAGCGACGGGCGAAAGAATGCGGGGAGTTGCGGGGAAACGCTTGCTTGGTGAGGGCGGGTGTACTATATTCAAAGATATGGCCGGTAGTGGGCAACCATCAGGAGTCAGTAGCCGAACGCACTGTTTCAGGGCGTGAAGCGTAGGGCGAAGAATTTAGTGGTCAGTCGTGATTGGGACGCGTCCATTTTAGGTGAGGTAACGTGACTATGAAAAAGCGTATGGGTCGGTTGGGAATGATGGGCATTGCGTTGCTGGTGGCGGGAGCGGCCCAAGCCGCCAGCTATACCAACGAGCCGATGCCGAATGGCGGACGTTTGAACGTGGGGCTGTATGGGGGGACGGCGGAGGCGAGCAAGAGTAATCCCGACCCGTGGCTGTTTGCGATGTCGTTTAATGATGGGGGGAACTTGATTCAAAACGCCCGGCTGGAATGGGTGGCGAGCCTGCATTTTAACGGGCAGCAGGTGGTATTGCAGTACAGCACCAACAACGGGGCGGGGTGGAACAATATCGCGACGGTGGCGGCGACGAATGAGGTCTATTCCTGGGCGCCGACATTTGCCCACGCGGCGGTTCTATGGCGGGTGGCGGCGACCGATTTTTCCGTGGCGTCCACGAACGCGCGGCCGTTCAGTGTGCGGCCGACCACCAACACGGCATTCAAGTTTTATGTGAACGATGACAGCTTGGCGAACGATGTCTATTGCTCGGCAGTGGGGTCTTCAACTAATTTGGGGATTAGCTCCAATGCGCCGAAGCGGGGACTGCAACAGGTGATTGACAGCTACTCGCTGCGGGGAGGGGACACGGTTTATGTGGATACGGGGGACTACACGACGAATGTGACGGTGAGCATCGGGGTGTTTGATTCAGGGACGCCGGGGAACCCTGTGCGGATTATCGGCAGTCCAAACGGCTCCACCTTGAACCGGGGGAGCACGTCGGCTGATGTGCTGGATTTGGCGGGGAGCCGCAATTTGCTGATCGAAAACTTGTGCTTGCGGGAGGGGCGGTATGGGTTGAACGACGGGGTTTCGGGCTTGGTTGTCCGGAACGTCTCGTTTATCGGGAATCGGTGGGGGGTCTATGTGTCAGGTGCGGGGCATCTGTTTGAGAATTGCGTGGCGGCGGATAACACGGTGGCGGCTTTTCTGGGGGCTGGGACCGGGGAAAACCGGTGGCTGAATGGCGTGATGTGGAACAGCCCCACGATGATCAACGTGCCGACGAACCGAACGCTGGCGGTTTCCAACAGCATTTTTGGGGCCGGAACGATGCTATTTGGAAATCAAGCGGTGCCGGGCAATTATAATCTGGTTTGGAATATGGGTTCTGTCGGGGCAGGTTGGGCGAAATTTACGGAATTGCAGGCGTCAGGAGAATGGACGAATAGCGTGTATGCTGACCCGTTGTTTGCGAATGCGAGTGGCGGGGATTTTCATGTTAGAAGCGTGGCGGGGCGGTATGCAGGCGGGAGCTGGGTGACCGATGGGGTGCATTCGCCGGCGATTGATTTAGGGAATCCGTGGGCCGCAGTGGGGGCGGAGCCCATACCGAATGGCGGGCGACTGAACGCGGGGGCATACGGCGGGACAGCGCAGGCGAGCAAGAGCCGCACAAACGCATGGATTCAGTTGGCGAATTATACGGATGGGGCCGTGCTGGATGCGCAGGCCGGGGCATGGATTCGCTGGAATTTGGGGCAGGCGGCGCCGGGGGCGACGGTGACCATTTGGTTGTCGCGCGACAATGGTGGCAGCTGGGAAAAAATCGCCACGAATGTGAACGCGGCGGCACGAGCCTACTTCTGGCAGATTCCGGAGCCGGACAACACGTCATCTCGTGAATCCATGCTACGGGTGGAGCTGGATGGCGTGACTCCGGCGGCGGTGAGTCAATCGCCAACGAATTTCATCTATCGCAACGGAACGTTTTCGTTTTACGTGAACGATACCGAAACGGCTGGGGATGTCTATTGCACGGCCCCGGGAAATGACGCAAATTCGGGCACAAGTCCGGGTGCGCCGATGCGCAATTTGCATGCGCTGTTGGCGAAATGGGGCCAATTGGGGGCGGGGGACAGGGTTTATGTGGATACGGGCATTTATACGGCCACCAATGCGATTGCGTTGACGGCCGCGTTTTCGGGGTCGGCGACGAATCCGGTTGTGATTGCGGGCAGTCCGAACCGTGCGGCCGGAGGGAGCGTCTTCCGTTCGACCGGGAATCCTCGACCGATGGGATTTGACTTTCGGGCGGGGGCTTCCAATTTGATCGTGCGGGATATTGTGCTGAGCAACGTGGTGCGCGGGGTGACGCTGAGTAATGCCGTCAACGTGGTGCTGGATGGCGTGGAGGTGCGTGGCGCGACTTTTCGGGCGTTTGAAATCCTGAATTATGCGAACAATTTGGAGCTGATTCATTGTGTGGCGCATGGGGGCGGGACTGGCGTTTATTTGAACCAAGCGACGAATATCTATGTTCGACACGGAGTCTATTGGAACAACACGGCCAATGCCATTTATGTCGGTGCGGGAGTGGGGGTTCAGGTGGAGAACAGCGTGTTGGCATCAACGGTTTCTGGGGCGGCGCTGTACTCGGTTGGTGTGACAAATGGGTTTGAGTCGGATTATAACAACCTTTTTGTGGGGCCCCGGAGCCAAGTGGGGGCGGTGCGGGCACCCGCGGCGACAGCGGACTCTCTGGTGGCCTGGCAGCGGTTGTTGCGGCGCGATATTCATAGCCTGCCGCAAGACCCTCTGCTGGCGGATCCGGAGCGGTTTGATTATCACCCCAAGACTGTAGAGACGCTGGGGCGAGTATTGCCAAATGGCGAGCGGACATCCGACACGGTGACTTCGCCGTTGATTGACGCGGGGAATCCGGCCTCTGATTTTTCGGCGGAACCTATGCCGAATGGCGGGCGGGTGAATATCGGACGGCATGGCGGGACGGCGGAGGCGAGCCTGACGCCGAGTCTGCCTTGGATTCAGCCTTTGACGTTGGCGGATGGCGGGGGTGTCAGCAATGGGATGTATGAGCTGGTATGGACCGTGGGCGGATTTTCTAATGAAACCGCGCGAGTGGATGTGACTTTAGATGGCGGCAAAACCTGGGGGGTGGTGGTGACGTCTGGTGTGCCGCTGATGAATGGATCGGCGGTGTGGACCGTGACGAATGTGCCGGATACTCCGGCCGCACTCTGGCGACTAACCTGTCTGCAAAATACCAATCACACGGCGCAAACCACGAATTTCTTCGCGATTCGCAATCAGCCGCTGAATATTTATGTGGCGACCGCGGATACGAATGAGGCGATTTACGTTACGGCCCCCGGAATGGCCGACAACTGGAGGGCGACACCGGACGCTCCGTTGGACTCGGTGCGGCGTGTTTTTGAACGGTTTGATTTGGAGCCGGGCGACCGGGTTTGGGTGGATACCGGGGTCTATGCGGAAGACGAGCCGATTGTCATTAGCTTGAAAAATTCAGGGACGTCGAACAATCCGGTGCGAATCATTGGCAATACGAATCGGACGTATCTGGACACGGGAACTGTTTTGAAGCGTGCGATCCGGAGTGGCAACTCGTATGTGTTTCATTTGACGGGGGCTCAAGGGGTGAGTTTGGAATCGCTCATGGTGTCCAATGCCTGGACGGCCATTTATGCCGAGAACAGTCAGGGCATTTCACTGGAACGCGTGCGCGGGGCCTATTGCGTCAGCAACGTGGTCTATGCGGGGGCGAACACTTGGATGGATGTCAACCGGACGATTGTGGAAGGAAGCTTGAACTGGGGCTTGACGGCCTTCACAGGGTCAACGGTCAAGGTGCGCCATTCTTATTTGCACGGCAATCGTGCCAACCTGTTCCGACGCGGGGGAACGGTGGATATTAGAAACAGCATTCTGGAAGCTTCTGGACAATCCGCTTTTGCGTACTATTTGACCGGGGGAACGCTGGTGAGTGACTTCAATAATATTCGCGCGCTGGAGGGGGCCAGCGTGGCCGGTGGTGAGAACCGCCTGCCGGATCGTTTCTTGATTGATTGGCAGACGAGCACAGCGTTTGCCAATGATAATAGCAGTTTTGGCTATGCGCCCGAGTTTGCGGACAAGAGCGGGCTGGATTTCCATTTGAAGAGTGAGGCGGGACGCTTTGACCCACAAACGAAAACCTGGGTTGTGGATGAGCTTTCTTCCAAACTGATTGACTTGGGTGATCCCGCTTCCAGTTATGCGAACGAGCCGGCACCTAATGGCGGGCGGGTCAATGTGGGGCTGTATGGGAATACGACAGAGGCCAGCAAAAGCGAGGGGGGCGGAGCGCTGGTTCCGCTGACCATGTCGGACGGCGGCACCGTTCGTGGAACGGTCAAACTGTATTGGTCCTGGAATGGGCTGGCGCCGAACAGACTGTTGAACGTGCAGTTTTCAGCGGATGGCGGGGTGACGTGGACCAATATTGCCACGGGCGTGTATGCGGACGTGGGCAGTTCGGGTCTGGAATGGGCCACGACCAACTTCCCCAGTACGGGCATGGGCGTTTGGCGAGTCATGACGACTAACGAGCCGCCGCTGATTGGACAGACCGAAAACTTGTTTGCCGTTAAAAATGATCCGCTGACCTATTACGTGAACGATGGGAATACGAATGGCGATGTGTATTGTACGGCAATTGGACGGGCCAGCAATGACGGGGCCACGCCCGATACACCGATTGACTCACTAACCCGCTTGCTGGGGCGCTATAAGATTGAGCCGGGAGATACCATTTATGTGGATACCGGTGTCTACGCACACTCCGGGAGCGTGAATGTGTCCGTTAATATGCCGGGCAATACGAATTGGCTGGTGATTAAGGGGAGCACCAATGAGGCTGCCGGAGGCACCATTTTTACGAACACAGCGGGCGGAACCATCCTTCAATTGGCCAACTCGAGCCGTTTGGATGTGCGCGATGTGAATCTGCATGGTCCGGGCACAGGATTGCGACTGGATCAATCCAGTTTCAATAAGTTGACCCGGGTGCGCGTGGTGGGTAGCCGGGCTAACGCGGCCATTGAATTAAGCATGCGCTCCGACCAAAATGAATTCATTCAGTGCGCGGCACTGGGCGTGCAGCGCACTGGCTTGGTGGTGGTTGCAGCCGTGGGGCCGCAGACTCCACTGACCACGAACTTTTGGACGGGGGGAGTGATTGCCTCCGTGCCGGCAGACTCGAATGGAGTGGCTGTGAGCACCGGGGCGCTGGTTTCCGTTACTTCTGGGCGGCTGTATGTCAGCAATAGCGTGATGGTGGCTGCTGGTCCAACACATTCGATTTATGCTGTAGCCCCCGGTGCGATTCAGGGGGATTACAATTGCTATTACAAGCCGAGTCCCTATGCATGGGCGGAAATTTCTGGCGGCGCGCCGGTGTTTGGAGTTGCGGCACCTGACATCGTTTTACTGCAGGAATGGCAAGAATGGAGTCAGGGCGACGCGAACTCGTTTGTCGCGGAACCGCTGTTTGCGGATTTGGCGGCCGGAGATTTGCATCCCCTGAGCGCGGGAGGACGCTATGTGCCGACGACGGGCGAATGGGTCTGGGATTATGACACATCGCCCTTGATTGATACGGCGGATCCGACGATGCCTTATGGGAATGAACCGGCACCGAATGGCAACCGAGCAAACATTGGAGTCTATGGCAACAGTGCTTTTGCCAGCCGCACGCCATCCAATGGAACTTTCGTCTTATTAACGCTGAATGACGGCGGTGTGGTGCGGGGTAATTACACGCTCAAGTGGGTGGCGCGTGGCGGGGCAACTAACATCGGGCATAACGTAAACGTCCGACTTTCCACGAATAGCGGGGCCAGTTGGATGGTGATTGGTAGCACGGTTGCATCGAATGGTCAATTTGTGTTGGCGTCCACGAATTACCCAACATTGCCGACCGCGCGCTGGAGTTTGCAAAGCCAGCAGCAGCCGACTTGGCAAGCGGCGACGGAGAAGGACTTCACGATTCACAACAGTAGCATTACTTATTATGTGAATGATGGTTCGACCTCGAATGATGTGTACACCACAGCCGTCGGGAAAGAGGGCAATACCGGGCTGACGCCCAGCTCGCCGCTGCCATCGTTGCGCGCGGTGCTGGAGCGGTATAATCTGGAGCCGGGTGATCAGGTTCTGATGGATACGGGGACCTATCCACAAACTTCTTCTATGGCAATCGGCTACCGAGAAAGCGGTACGGTTGGTGACCCCGTGAGTATTATCGGCAGCACCCATGACGCGGGGACAACGTTCACGGGGGCGGGTGTGCAATTCAGCAATGCGCGGGGTATGGCTTTCCGCAACGTGCGCTTTGATTCCCAAGTGGTGAGTAGCAATGTGGTGGCGATATCGCGATCAGAGAATATTTTGCTGTCACAAGTGGATGTGCTGAGCAGCCAGGTCAACGGAATCAGCATTGAACGATGCTCCAATGTATTCTTGAAGAATTTTCTGGTGGCTAACGTGCCGACCAATGGGGTCAGTAGCTTGTCGTCCTATAATACGTGCTTGGAATTTGGCACCATTTGGTCCAACGGCACCGCGCAAATTATTTCACGCAATCAGCCGGTGCAAAACCCCTCGACTAACTTTGATGTTTCTTATATGACCGTTAGCAACTGCGTGATTGGGTCCTTTGGCATTCGGAGGCCCGCATATGAAATACGGGGGAACTTGTATGCCAATTACAATAATATTTACCTGAGTGGCGGGGCGCTGGCCGGGCTGTCATATGAGGCCGGATTTGCTCGCGAATTTGACTCGGTGGGCAGTTGGGCCTGCAGTGAGTATGGCCAGGATCGCATGAGTTTGTCGCATGACCCGCGGTTTGCGGATGTGCAAGCGAGAGACTTCCACCTTCGCAGTTCGGCGGGCCGCTACAATCCGGCGACGGGCGAATGGGTTCATGATCCCGCGGGCGATAATTCGCCGTTGATTGATGCGGGTGATCCCGCCTTGGCTTGTACGGAGCCCATGCCCAATGGCGGACGGGTGAATATCGGACGTTATGGCAACACGTTTGAGGCATCCAAGACGCCCACCAATGGGGCGTTAACCTTGATTAGCTTTAATAATGGCGGTCGGGCGGTGGGGACAGAGGTGCCGATCACTTGGTTAGTCCGAGGAGCGACGACCGGAGCCACGGTTTCTATTTATTTCTCAGCCGATGGCCGGAGCTCATGGACATTGCTGACCAATGGCATTGCCGCCACGGCAGGAGAATGGATTTGGGATTCCACGTTGAGCGAGCAAACGGTTCAGGGGGCACTCAAGATTGTCAGTGACGGTCCAGATGGTGCCGAAGCCCAGAGCAGCACGTTCTTTGCGGTACGCAATCGGCCCTTCTATTTCTATATCAATGACAATTCGACCGTAGGCGACGTGTATTGTACCGCAGTGGGCAATAACCAAAATAGCGGATTGACTAATTCTGCCCCGATGGCGGACCTCAACAGCTTGCTGGCCAAGTATGATCTGGAAGGTGGCGATGTCGTTTATATTGATACCGGCCGCTACACCGGCGTGAATCCGTGGCGGATTACACAGGCGGACTCCGGGGGAAGCTTGGATGCCGAACCCGTGATTATTCAGGGGAGCACAAATTCGCTGGCCAATGGGACCGTATTGGACCGTCAATTGGCGCCTACGGGGATTCAGGTTGATTATGCGGTAGGACTTCTCTTGCGGAATATCACCGTTTCCAATGTGACGGGAAGTGCCGTGGCTTTTAATCAATCGTATAATGTTGGGGCGGAATGGATGGTGGTAGGGAATGGGGATGTCGGGTTCCGTTTGACGGGTGGCGAGGGGTTGCGGGTTGCCCACAGCTTGGTGATGAACTCCAAGCAGGCGCTGATCGTCGAAGGCATATCGCCGTTGGCCACCAATTTCCCGGTGATTGAAAACAACGTCTTCTGGGAAACGGGAGGGAACACGATTCAGGTGAGCGGTGAAAAGCCAGTTTACGTTCATAATAACATCTTGTCGGCTGGTGCGGGGCATTACATTTATGACTTGGGGGACCGTGTCCCGCTCATCGCGGATTACAATGCGATCTGGCTGGGCGCCGGCGCGCGGGTCTTGCGGCGGACTGTGCCATACGATGATAATCCGCTACAGTTCACTTTCCTCGAAACAGTGGGCGCATGGGTGAATGATTCCGGACAGGATGTTCATTCGTATGATGGTGATCCGATGGTTGTGAATCCGGCCGCTAAGGATTTCCATTTGCGGAGTCAGGCGGGCCGTTGGGACCCGGTTGCTTTGGCTTGGACCAATGACTTGTCGTCGTCGCCGCTGATTGATGCCGGGATGCCGACTTCTGCGAGTTGGACCAATGAGCCGATACCTAATGGCGGACGAGTGAATATAGGTCTTTACGGTGGCACGGAATGGGCTTCCAAGACGGCAACGAACTCTGCGCTATATCTGTTGTCATGGAATAATGGCGGCGTGGTGACAGGTCAGGTCATGTTGACGTGGCGAGCGGCTGGCTTGGCGACCAACCACACGGTGCGGCTGGATGTGTCACCGGATAACGGCGATACCTGGGTTCGGGTGGCCGATGGATTGCCAGCGACCTTGGGCGGGGTGGCGTGGAATAGCTTGAGCATGGCGCCGACCCCCGTGGCGTTGTGGCGGGTTCAGGATGAAGTGGAAGAGGATATTGAGGCCATCAGCGCTGTCAACTTTGTGGTGCATAATGGGCCGATTGCCTACTACGTCAATGATGAGAGCACGGATGGAGACATCTATTGTAGCGCGGCTGGGTCAGCAAGCGGGACGGGACGGTCGCCGGATTCGCCCATGTTGTGGATCAGCGATGTGTTGAGTACATATAATGTTGGACCGGGCGATCGTATTTATGTGGACACCGGGCGATATTACAGGGAATCCCCCACGGTATTCCGGGATGTGGATGCCGGCGCTGTCAGTCAGAATCCAGCCGAGCAGGTCAATGTCATTGGCAGCACCAATTCACAGGCGGGCGGCAGTCTCATCATTGTCTCCGATCCAAATGTGGATGTGTTTATGATGACCAACACCACTGGTATTCGCTTGCAACACTTAACTATGACGGGAGCCAGACACGGGCTCGACTTGCGCAACAGTTATTTCATTGCAGCCGACTGGTTGGATATCCGCAATGGGGAAAACGGTCTTTGGGCCCAAATGGCCTCAAATATTGTGGTGAGCCATTCTGTATTCATGGGGCATCAAAATGCAGGAATCTGGCTTGTGGACAACAACAAGGGCACGATGAATGTGGGCTCCAGTGTCCTGTGGTCTAATCGTTATGGAATCTATGTCCAGCAAGGCTATGCCACGGTGAGCAATTCCATTCTGGCGGCGGTTCGACCCGATTCTTTTGGGTTTTATCGGCGCACAGACACAGGCCAGGTGGGTATCCAAAGTGATTATAACAGTCTGTATAGTACGGAACGTGCCGGAGGGGTGGGCGGTTTGCAGTCCGGCAGTGAGAATAGTGCGCGAACCACCGCCTATTTTTCGGTTTCCACCTGGTCCGCTGCTACTGGGCAAGATAAGCACTCGCTGGCTCACGATCCGCATTTGGCGGACCCGGGCCGAGGCGATTTCCATTTAAAGAGCGCCGGCGGAAGATATGTCCCCGCCACGGACAGTTGGGTGTACGATGGAGTGTCTTCGCCTCTGATTGATGCTGGGACGCCGCATCCCTCCGCGTGGGTGCGGGAGCCCGACCCGAATGGGCGGCGGCTGAATATCGGTTTGTATGGGGGGACACCTGAGGCTAGCAAAACGCCCGTCAGTGGGTGGGTGACGGTGCTATCACTGAATGACGGCGGGAGCGTGCAAGGTGACGTGCAATTACAGTGGGCGGCTGGGGGCGCGGCAACCAACTACACCGTGTGTTTGGAGTATTCGCCGGATGCCGGGATAACGTGGACCAATATTGTGTGCGGCTGGCCGGCCAATTTGGGCGAATATCTGTGGGATAGCGTACCGTATGGTCGCTCCGCACAAGGGATGTGGCGTATGTATTGCGAGCAAGATTTGAATATCTATGCTCAAAGTCTGCTTCCCTTCCTCCTGCGCAACGGCGGAACCATCCCATTCTATGTTAACGATACCAATACGGTCGGCGATGTGTATTGTACGGCTCCCGGAAATGATAACAACAACGGATTGACGCCCGCGACACCCAAAGCCACGGTTCAGGCGATCCTGCGGGAATATGAGCTGGCGCCGGAAGATGTGGTGTATGTGGATGCCGGTGCTTACAGTATTTCAGCTCCCATTGTGATTGACCAGTACGATTCCGGCTGGAGCAATCTGTTTGTGACTATTCAGGGGAGCACGAATCCGGCGGCACGCACGGAATTCTGGGGTGCTTCTTTCTCCGTTCCTGCCGTCTTTTCTCTCCAGTATGCAGAAAATGTTCGGCTGAAAGATTTGACCATTCGAAATGGCGGCTGGGGTATCGCGGCCAATGAGTCCCTGGGGTGCGAGTTGGTTGGAGTGCGGGTTGAAAACAATCGAGGTGGCGGGATCAGTCTAAACAGAACATTCGACATGCGTGCCATCAATTCCATCCTTTGGAAAAACTCCAGTCCGACGGGTGGCGCTGGCGTTGCCATATCCCAAGGTTCGATGACAATTCTTAATAGTGTTTTGTGGGACCATCCGGTGGCAGTTTCCATCGGCGCCGGCAGCATGAATGTCACGAATAGCGTCTTGAGCGCCTCAGGCACAGGCGGACGTATCTATCAACTGGCACTTGCGGCTAGCCCTATCACTGGATTGTGCGCAGATTACAATGCCTATCATCGAATCAATGGCGCTTTGATTTGCGAAAAGCGCACCCAGGCCGGTGGCAACGACTATTACAATGACTTGCCCAATTGGAGTTTGGTCACCTCAAATGATCTCCACAGCATGACGCTGTCTCCGGAATTCGCTGATGATATCAATGGGGATTTCCACCCCAAGAGTTCTCAAGGCCGCTTTGTGCCTGGTCAGGGCTGGACGAACGATGTCATTCGGTCGCCCTTGATTGATGCGGGAGATCCTGCATATGACAATAGCCGGGAGCCAGACCCCAATGGTGGCCTCATCAATATTGGCGCATATGGCAATACGGCACAGGCCTCAAAAACACCCACTAATGCGCCCTGGCTTCAAGTCGTTGCCCTGAACGAGGGTGGGCTGGTGACGGCTGACGTCCTCCTGACTTGGCTCTATGGCGGTATGCCCAGCAATTCTCTGGTCCGGTTGGAATACTCAACTGACTACGAAATGACCTGGACGGTGATTGCCAGCAATCTCACGGTTGGAGCACGGCAGTATGCTTGGGATATCAGTGGAATGCCGCTGACTCTTGCCTTGAATTGGCGGGTGGTCTTGGAGTCCAATCCGAATATCTTTGATGTTTCCGATCAGCCTGTTGCTATTAAAACCAGGACGTATGAGTACTACATTAATGATGACAGCACGGAAGGCGACGTATGGTGTACGGCCCCGGGGCACGAGTGGGACTACTATACCGCCTATGGGACAAACGCGTCCACGCCGTTGAATAGTTTGAAGGCTTTGTTGGAGCACTATCCGGTGAGTGCCGGCGACACAATCTATGTGGATACCGGTGTGTATCCCGTCAGCAGCTCGAATTGT
>Ga0255345_1005484_pt1 | contig 12978 bp, 10 predicted proteins | sample wastewater_treat_6_FD_192415 | JGI IMG/M metagenome (GOLD analysis project Ga0255345, IMG submission 192415) | Wastewater microbial communities from Lulu Island WWTP, Vancouver, Canada - plant20 | ecosystem: Engineered > WWTP > Wastewater > Unclassified | place: Canada: Vancouver, British... | reverse complement strand
GCCTCCTGGTTGTTTGCCTGATTTGTATAATGATACTGATCGCTTTATTTCTTCATATCTTGAAAAATTTCCCGGATATTATTTAACAGGTGATGGTGGTTATAAAGATGAGGAGGATTATGTGTTTATTATGGGTAGGGTAGATGATGTAATAAATGTCGCAGGTCATCGACTTTCAACAGGTGAAATGGAAGAAATGGTTGCTGCTCATTCTTTTGTTGCTGAGTGTGCTGTGGTTGGCATTGCCGATGAATTAAAAGGTCATCTTCCTTTGGCTTATGTTGTTGTTCGTGATGGAATAGTACCCGATGAATTGCTAATTGAAAAGGAATTAGTAAAATTAATTCGTGAAAATATTGGTGCCGTAGCTTGCTTTAAAAATTGTGTGCTCGTTAAACGATTGCCAAAAACAAGATCAGGAAAAATCTTGCGCCGTTTGCTCCGCAATATTGCAGATGGTGAGCATTATATTGTACCTAGTACTATCGATGATCCTTTAATTCTTACAGAAGTACATGATGCATTAAAGGCCCGCCGTATCGGGCAGGCCTTTATTGGTGTGATTGACGATGAATAAACACTACTGAATCACAACTCGACTCTGATACATTCCCTTATCAGTACTTACATTGATAATGTATATGCCTTTCGCAAAATTACTTTTGTTGAAGCTTACTGTTGTTTCTTGATTTTGCTCTTCGGCAACTAAACTTCCAGTGCTGTTAAATATTTGAGCTGATGCTATCTTCGTCGCATTTAATGCTTCTATTTCAATGCTGTTAGATAGATTTTTCACCAATAAATTATTGCTGTTGTTGATCTCTTGGATTCCAACGCCAGTAATAATTACTGGTGCCGATGTCGCAGGACATCCAATCGAGTCTACAATCGTTACCGTATATGTTCCGTTTTGTGTAGCTGTGTACGATTGTGTTGTTCCTGTTAATATTGGTTGTCCGTTGTAATTCCATTGGTATGTTGTTGCCGATGTAGATGTTAGGTTAATACCGTTTGCAGTAATCACTGGTGTTAATGAACCCTGATAAAACGGAACATTCGTCGATAATGATCCGGATATAAGTGTTCCTGTATTTCCACTGGATGTTTGGTCAGGAATATTGGTGCCTGATGCAACATTGAAATTCCAATATCCCACAAGTCCAGTTGATGTTGGTGAAATATGTCGATTGTATCCAGCTAATATTTCTGTTCTTGATAGAGCACGGTTCCAAATTCTAGCTTCATCAATTTGCCCGCTAAAAAATCTACTTGGTGTTCCACTTCCTTCCGACCATCTTCCAATACATAATGGAAATGCTGTTGATGGTACAATTGATCCTCTAAATGCAGTGGCTCCTATTTCAATTGTGTTTAGGTAGATTTTTAAACTATCACCATCATAAACTCCTGCTACATGTTGCCACGTGTTTAATGATAATGTGTTAATCGGACTAATAATTTCTTGCCACGTTGGTACTAATCCGGAACTGTCAGTTCCTGCAATAGCAAATGATAATTGCCCTGTTCCGCCACATCTTATTACATATCCTTGCTTGCCTTGGCTAGAACTGTGTTTGCAAATGATGGAGTTTGTGAATGAGGATGCGCCAAATGAACTTGGCTTTATCCATGCTTCTAATGTTACTGTACTGTCAAGAGTTAAATTGGTACTATTTGTGAACGATACATAACTTGTTATCCCTCCTAAAAGTATTGATTTAGTGTTTGCAGTGCATTGCGCTTTACTCTGTACACTTAATGTGGAACATAATATTATTATTGCGATGTATTTCATGTTAACTATTGTATTGCAACTCGACTCTGATACATTCCCTTGTCAGTCGTTACGTTGATGATGTAAATTCCTTTCGCAAAATTACTTTTGTTGAAGCTTACTGTTGTTTCTTGCTTTTGTTCTTCTGCAACTAAACTTCCGTTGCTATTGAATATTTGAGCTGATTCTATCTTTGTTGCATTTAATGCTTCTATTTCAATGCTGTTAGATAGATTTTTTATTAATAAATTATTGCTGTTGTTGATCTCTTGAATTCCAACGCCAGTAACGATGGCAGGAGCAGATGTTGCAGGACATCCAATCGAGTCTACAATTGTTACGGTGTATGTTCCGTTTTGTGTTGCAGTGTATGATTGTGTAGTTCCCGTTAAAATTGGCTGTCCATTGTAATTCCATTGGTATGTTGTTGCCGATGTAGATGTTAGAACCGCTCCATTTGTTGTTATAATTGGTGTAGGCGCTCCTTGATAAAAGGGTACGTTTGGAGATAATGTACCTGATGTTAATGTTGCAGCATTTCCACTTGATGTTTGATCTGGGATATTGGTTCCTGTTGTAATATTGAAATTCCAGTAACCAACTAGTCCTACAGATGTAGGTGAAATATGGCGGTTATATCCTGCTAAGATTTGTGCTTGTGTTTGTGCTCTATTCCATACCCTAACTTCATCGATTTGTCCACTGAAATATCTGCTTGCTCCTACACCTGTTTCTGATAATCGTCCTATGCAAGCAGGGAACGATGTTGATGGAACTATGGATCCTTTGTAAGCGTAGGTCGCTACTTGTATAGTATTGATAAATAATCTTGCCGTGTCGCCATCATATGTAGCAGCAACATGCTGCCATGTGTTTAGAGTTAAAGCGTTTATAGGACTTACTATTTCTTCCCAATTAGTTGGGGTTCCCGTGCTGTCTAGCCCTGCAAAGTTGAACGAAAGTTGTCCGGTTCCTCCACATCTTAATACGTATCCCATTTCTCCTTGTGTCCAACTATGTTTACAAAAAATGGAATTCGTAAAATTTGTCGCACCAAATGCGGTTGGCTTTATCCATGCTTCAACTGTAATGGCACTGTCAATTTGTAAATTATTGTCTGTAGTAAATGATACATAATTGCTAGTCCCATTCAATAAGATTGATTTGGTGTTCGCTGTACATTGACTGTAGCCTTGAAAGCCAAATCCAATTGTTAAAATAAGTAGTAGAAGTTTTTTCATTTTTATTTTGGTTTGCTGTTATAGTTTTATGATTTTTTCATTGTAAGTTTTGCCGTCAACGATTATTTGTATGAAATATATGCCGGAAGGATATCGGCTTATGTTCAATTCCGTTTCTGTGTCTTCTATTGAATTGTTAGCTAAAATAAATTTTCCTTGTGGATTTGCTAGTTGTATTGAGTTAATCTTTTGTGGAGATTTTATTTTTATTTTGCTCGAAGATGGATTTGGTGCTATTTCAAAATTGATTTTGTTTAATTCTGTTATTCCGGTTCCAATGTTTACTGTATTGCTGCAATTTGATGTCGAGGAAGAGTTAGATGTAAATACAATTGGATTAAATATTCCTGAATTATTGTATCTCTTAATTGCATTTCGTTGTAAAATATTTTGTCCATCACCACAGTTATAATTATAGGCATTCGCTCCAATCGATTCTACTCTGAAAACACAGTAGTCTGTGTGATTGATGTCGGGTATTTCGATATAGGATACGCAGTAAATATTAGTTAGTATGTTACTTTGCCATCCACTTAAATTTGAATCATATCCATAGCTGTAATTAGATGATGAAACGGTGTATTGAACTGTGCCATTGGTGATGCTTATAACTGGATTAATTCCCGTGCTTCCTCCGTTACTTACCCACTGATGTTGTATAGGATCAAATGTAGCATAATGTACACTTCCGCCAGGAGTGCAGTATGCTACTATTCCATCTTGATTTATAAGTGTAGGATTAATGCCGGTACTTCCTCCATTAGTTGACCATTGCTTTGCTAAATGATTATAGGCTGCATAAAATACACTTCCTCCAGGTGTTGAGTATGCAACGATTCCTTCAGCTATGGTTAAGGTCGGATTAATGCCCGTAGATGATCCGTAGGTTGTCCATTGATGTTGTGAATAATCGTAAATTCCAAAATGAATACTTCCTCCTGGTGTGCTATATCCTGCAATTCCTTGATTGAGAATTAATGTCGGATTACTTCCCGTTGATCCTCCATAAAAATTCCAGAATTTATTAATTGGGTCATACGTTCCAAAGTATACTGATCCTCCGTTGGTATTCCAACCTACAACTCCGTCTTTATTGTGGATGGTTACACCACTTGATGTGCTTGTTGATCCACTTTTCCATTGATGTTCTTCTGTGTCATAAGTAGCGTATGCTACCGTTGATCCATTGGTACTAATTACACACCCGTCTTCAATTATGTATGTCGTAACATTCGACATTTGACTGGTAATAATTCCTAAAGCAGGATCATTTATCCACAACTGCAAAGAGCTACCCGTTAGTTGTGAATTTATTACTAAGCCATAGCCAAAATTATTGAATTGGCCGTGGCTAATAAATGGAACTAAAATCAAAAGGATTAGTAGTCGATTATGCATTGTTGGGATTTGGAAAATAAAGATAAGAATTTTTAATTTCTCGTGGATGTTTTAAAATTATCTTTGCAAAATGATCAAGGATCCGCGCCAATTATCTATCCAGAATTTCACTTACGACCTTCCCGATGATCGTATTGCTTCGGTTCCTTTAGAGCGCCGATCTGATTCTAAGTTATTGATTTTTAAGTCTGAAACAATTTCATCAGGGCCGTTTACTGAGTTGTTAAAACATCTTCCAAATAACTCGATGCTGGTTTTTAATAACACGAAAGTTATTTTGGCTCGATTACTTTTTACTCGCTCAACAGGTGCTCGCATTGAGTGTTTTTGCCTCGAACCTGAATCCGGAATTACTCCTGAAATTTCTTTCCGTAGTCAAGGCTCTTGCCGTTGGTGGGCAATGATTGGTAATGCTAAGAAATGGAAGGCAGATGAGGTAATCGAGAATAGATTTTTAATGAATAGTATGGAAATTGTTCTATCTGCAAGACGGATCGAAGTAAAAGGTCAGGAATCGCTGGTAGAATTTCACTGGACACCAGCCGATTTTGCATTTAGTGAAATTTTAGAAGGTACTGGGATTTTGCCTTTGCCTCCTTACATGAATCGTGAGGCTGAAAGGGATGAATTGATTAGATATAATACCGTTTATGCGAAGCATGATGGTTCGGTGGCAGCTCCTACAGCAGGACTCCATTTTACCGATGAAATATTGACTGAATTGCAAAACAAAAATGTTGATCTTGCTTACTTGACTTTACATGTAGGTGCCGGCACTTTTAAACCGGTGAAATCAGATACCATGGCTGAGCATGAAATGCATGCTGAAAGAATTATTTTCTCTGCTGATTTTATTGATCGTTTAATCGCTAAAAAAAAGGTAGGAGCGGTTATTCCTATCGGTACAACAGCAACTCGCTCTTTAGAAAGTTTGTATTGGTGGGGAGTGAAAATATTAAAGGGTGAAGCTCTTGGTTTTGATTTATTTATTGATCAATGGGAGCCATATCAGTATAATTCCACAGATCTTCCTTCGCTTGAAATTGCTTTATTGGCTGTGAAAAATCGAATGAAAGAAAATAATTCAAGTGAACTTACTGGATTTACGAAGATTATTATTGCTCCGGGATATGATTTTAAAGTTATTGATGCTTTAATCACAAATTTTCATCAACCACAAAGTACCTTACTGCTTTTAGTATCGGCTTTGGTTGGCGATCAATGGAGAAATATATATAAATATGCAATGGATAATAATTTTCGCTTTTTGAGTTATGGCGATAGTTCATTGCTTTTTCCTACGCAAAAATAAGTTAACATTCAGGTACATTTACGGAGATGTTTGTGGCTAATCCGCCTTCTGACGTCTCTTTGTATTTAGAGTTCATGTCTTTGGCTGTCTCCCACATACTTTTGATCACATCTTCTAAACTAACTCTTGCCGATAATGGATCGCTCTCAATCGAAATATTGGCCGCTGTAATTGCTTTTATCGCACCCATGCTGTTTCTTTCAATGCATGGAATTTGTACTAACCCGCCAATCGGATCACAGGTTAAACCTAAATGATGCTCCATAGCAATTTCAGCCGCCATCAATACTTGTCCTGGTGAACCTCCCATACATTCTACTAATCCTGCAGCTGCCATTGCACTACTTACTCCAATTTCTGCCTGACAACCACCCATCGCTGCGCTGATCGTTGCATTCTTTTTAAAGAGGGTGCCAATTTCTCCGGCTGTGAGAATGTATCGAATTACTTTTTCTTCATCAAAGTCCTTTATAAAGCAATAGGCATACATCAATACTGCTGGAATTACTCCAGCAGCTCCATTGGTAGGTGCAGTAATGATTCGACCGAATGAAGCATTTTCTTCATTTACTGCTAACGCAAAACAACTTATCCATTTATTAACTAGAGTGAAATCGTGACTTTCATTTCTGATTGCATCAATCCAACTTTCTTTGTTTTCGAAAATTCTTCCTCCAATTAATTTGCTGTTGATTTCGGCTGCGCGTCGCTTTACTTGGAGGCCTCCCGGTAGAATTCCTGTTTTATGTGTTCCCCTCCAAATGCAATCTTTTATTTCTTCCCAAATATGGAGTGCTTCTTTGCGAATTTCAGTATTCGTTCGCCAAGCCTCTTCATTTAGGTAAACTAGATCAGATACACTAACATTTAACTGCTCACAAAAGGTAATAATACTTCCTGGTACGTGACAAGGGTAGGGCGTTGAAATAGCATTTTTGTTGATGGTATTATTTTCATCTGTGGCTACAAATCCGCCTCCAACTGAATAGTAATTCCTTTCAATTTTGCTTCCGTTTATTAAAACTGCTTCAAAAATCATCGTGTTAGGATGTTGAGGCATATTTATGTCTTTGTGAAATAGTAAATCTGTATCGTAGTCGAAATTTAAAGTTTTAATTCCTCCTAATTGAATTTTCTTTTTGCTGATAATTTCATTGAACTTTTCTCCAATACTGTTTGTATCTATAGTGATGAAATTATGTCCGCTCAATCCCATCAATAATGCAACATCTGTACCATGTCCTTTTCCAGTTTTAGCTAATGATCCGTAGAGATGAATTTTAATGGATTCAACTTCATTGATATTTGCTTGATGATTGATTCGCTTTAAAAACATTTCGGCAGCAATCCAGGGACCCATTGTATGGGAACTCGAAGGACCAATGCCTATTTTTATCATTTCGAAAACGCTGATACTTTCCATTATTTGCAATTGTTTGGGAGGGTAAATTTAGTGTTTGTATGTCTACAAAGACTTGTATTTACCAAATAAATTACGAGTTGCTTTTCAATAAATTGGAGGCCATTTTTTCTGCTATGTATCCTCCAATAATTAGCTGCCCTGCATGGTAAATCATAATCGGGAGTAGGTAGATCCCTGCATAAGGACTTCCCGAAAACAATACTTTCGACATAGTTGTACCATGGACAAGCGATTTTTTTGAACCGCAAAACAAGGCAGTTTTGTAATCTTTAATTTCGAATTTCAGAAGTCTACATGTGATTTTTAATAAGCCCATCGTTGCGAAGAACATTAATACCGTTATCAAACATAAAGTAATAATTGAACTTGTTGAAATGGAGGAGAAAAGATGTTGATGAAATGATTCGGCGAACGATTGGTATATGATTAATACTATTATCGTTTGATCAAATAGTTTTAATAGCGATTTGTTTTTTGTATAAAATCCACTAAGCTTTTGATGAAGTAGCATACCAATCGATAATGGTAAAATTACTTGTAAAATCAATTTGAATATTACTGTACTTAGTTCAATTGTTTCTCCCGGTGTCGAATGTAAATACAAACTCATGATTAGTGGTGTTATAAATACACCTGCTAAACTCGATAGCGCTGCATTAAATATGGCCGATGCAATATTCCCTCCAGATATTGATACCATTACTACCGATGATGAAACGGTAGAGGGTAAGCTGGCTAAGAATATGATTCCCGTTTTTAAAATGGGATCAAAGTCGTTGGGTAGTACCTCCGTTATTATAAATGCGAACAACGGAAAAAAGACAAATGTAGATCCGTGAATTAAAGCATGCAATCGGTAGTTTTTTAAATCAGTTTTAAGTACCGAACGATCGAGACCAATTCCGTAAAGAAAAAATATTAACGAAACTCCAATGTTGGTTATGCTTTTTAAGTTGCCGGTAATTGATTCAATATTTGATGGCTGATAAATATAACCAAGTATCACAGCTGCAAAAATGCTGAGAATAAATCCATTTATACCTGCTTTTTTTAGCGTCTCAATCAGCATTTTTTATCGCTTACTGAAATTGTTTTTCTTTTTATGTCGGAAATCTTTTTTTGCATTTTCTTTTGGCTCCGCTTTTTTGTCTTTTGGAGTTAAAGAATTAGCGCTGTTCATGAATTTGATTTTTTTACCAATAAGTTTTTCTATGTCTTTTAAACATCCAAGTTCTTCATAGTCGCAAAAACTAATGGCCGATCCTGTTGCGCCCGCTCTTCCTGTTCTTCCTATTCTGTGAACGTAGGTCTCAGGAACGTTGGGTAGGTCAAAATTAATTACGTGACTTAAATTCTCGATGTCGATTCCTCGAGCAGCAATATCAGTGGCTACTAATACTCTTGCTTCGCCTCCTTTAAATTTATTTAAAGCGTTCTGACGTTGGTTTTGGGATTTATCGCCATGTATGGCTTCTGATTTTATTCCCGCTTTATTCAAGTGTTTTGATACACGATCAGCGCCATGCTTGGTACGTGTGAAAATAATTGCCGACTGAATATGGGCTTCACCAAGAATCGATGTCAGAAAATTTCGCTTATCTTCTTTATCTACGTAATATAATTGTTGATCGATGGCTTGTACTGTACTCGATACCGGTGTTACTTCTACGTATTTCGGATGTTGTAAGATGTTTTTAGCAAGGTCCGCTATCTCCATTGGCATAGTTGCCGAAAAGAATAATGTTTGTCGCTTGTTGGGTAATTTGCCGACTACCCTTCGTACATCATTGATAAATCCCATGTCTAGCATTCTGTCGGCTTCATCTAAAACAAAGTATTCAATATGTTTTAAACTTACATGTCCTTGTTGCATTAAGTCAAGCAATCGCCCTGGAGTAGCAATAAGGATTTCAATGCCGTTATCGAGCGACTTTGTTTGAGGATGTTGCGATACTCCTCCGTAAATCACAAGATGTTTAATAGGTAAATGTCGACCATAAGCCGCAAAACTTTCTCCAATTTGAATGGCTAATTCACGAGTAGGTGTCAGAATTAAACATTGAATATGATGTGCAGGTTTTTTATTGTAAATAAGTTGAAGAAGCGGAATTGCGAATGCCGCTGTTTTGCCTGTTCCTGTTTGTGCACATCCCAATAAATCGTCATGTTGAAGAATTACGGGAATTGCCTTTTCTTGTATTGGTGTTGGTTCGGTATATCCTTCTTCACTTAGTGCTTTTAGGATAGGTGTAATTATGTTAAGATCTTGAAATTTCATAGAGTGTTTGCCGGCTTTTTATCGCTGTGCATTTAAGATAGATAATAGATAGTAAAGTATGGCTACAATGGTCATTGTTTTTAGCCACAGTTTGCTTTGGTATGTTTTAAATGTTATTAGAAAACTTCCGGCTAATAGTCCTAAAACTATAAATAGGGTAGGAAGGTATTCGTGTGTGGTATTGGGTGGTAAATAGGTTTTTCCGTTGCTGAGTGTATAGCTTTTTAGGTAGTGAAATATAGGTGTTTCGTGAATGATAATTGGCATTCCTTCACCTAAACTCATGTCGTGCTTTTCTGCTTCTCCTTCAAAGGTTCTTGTTTCGGTTTTTATTTTAATGTAATTCTGTTGCTCAATGTCTGATATTGTTCCGCGTTGTATGGTTTCTGGGATTAAATTACCCGTCATTCTGTCGTCAGCAAATATGAGCAAACACAAACAAATCATAATACTTGCTGCTTTGCGTCCCCAGAAGATTTTATGTACCGACAGCCGTTCGTATGCTTTTAAATGCTGCTGCCATTCTTGGTATTTTTTTAGCGATTGTTGCTTGGCTTTTTCTCTGATTTCTTCTTCGTAAGTCCTTGTTGTGCTGAAAACAAAGGTTCTTCCTTCTTTTAAGTCAATCAACCTTTCATAAGCTTCCGTATAGAGCCTAAATTTCTCCGCTGCTTCGGGTGATTTATTTAGATCAGGATGAAATAATTTGGCTTTTTCACGGTAAGCTTTCTTTATTTCCCTGATTCCGGCTGAGGGATCGATCGCCAGTAATTCAAAATCGGCTTGCATAAAGGTTTCCAAAGATAACGTTAATTGAGCGAATTTAGGGTAGGATGTATGCAGTTATTTGATACTTTTGTGTTCCTGATCCCCGAAAATATGGTTATCTTCTCGTATTTGCTCTATTATTTGGTAATTATACCTATTTCGTTACTTCCGTTTTCAATCCTTTATTTGTTTGCTGATTTCTTGTTTCTGTTGTTTTATTATGTCATCGGATATCGTAAGGAGGTAGTTCTTAGGAATATTAAAAAGTCATTCCCTCATATGTCCGATAAGGAACATCATGTCTTGATGAAGAAGTTCTATATTCATTTGTGTGATGTGATTGTGGAGACTTTTAAGTCGTTTACGATTTCTAAAGCACAAATTAGCAAACGAATGGTGCTGCAAAATCCTGAGCTGCTTGAGTCGTATTACAAACAAGGTAAAAGCCTTATTTTGGCCGGCGGACATTATAATAATTGGGAGTGGATAGCTACAGGAATCGACCAGCAAATAGGCCATAAATCGATTGCAATCTATAAGACTTTATCGAATAAATTCTTTGATGAAAAAATGCGTTCTACGCGTAGTAAATTCGGACTCGATATGATCAGTACGAAGCGTGTTGCTGAGGTGTTTCAGTCTAATAAAGATACTTTAACGGCTACAATTTTCGCTATCGATCAAAGTCCTTCTAATCCTCGAAAAGCTTATTGGATGAATTTTCTGAGCCAAGAAACTGCTTGCTTATACGGGACCGAAAAATATGCATTGGAATATAATCTGCCTGTATTGTTTGGTACGGTAACTAAAGTAGGTCGCGGATTTTATACTTTCGAATTTCGTGTGGTAGCCGATGATCCTTCAAAAACTGAAAAAGGTTTTATTACTCGACAAACGAATCTCGAATTGGAAAAAGATATTGTGAAAGCTCCTGAATATTGGTTGTGGACACATAAACGATGGAAACATACTCGCCCTGCTGATATTCCTATGGAAACGGTGATATAGAAAAGAGATCCCTAAATTAATAACCCCCTGCAATTAATATTGATCCTTCTATAGTTTAATTTGTTTCATGCTTTATTTTAAAACGTTTAATCATACTGATTCATCCGATTGGGTAGTGTTTGTTCACGGCGCAGGTGGTAGCTCTGCTATTTGGCATAAACAAATACGAGCTTTTAAAGAACGTTTCAATGTGTTGATGGTGGATCTCCGCGGACATGGAAAATCGAAAGCTAAAGGGCCGTTAAAAGAGAATCAATATACTTTTGAAAGAGTAAGCAAGGATGTCCTTGAAGTGCTCGATCATTTAAAGATAAAACAAGCTCATTTTGTAGGTATCTCTTTAGGTACGATTATCATTCGTATCATAGGCGAGATGGAACCTCAACGTATTAAGTCGTTGATAATGGGCGGTGCTATTACTCGACTCAATTTACGATCACAGTTTTTCGTACAAATGGGCAATGCATTGAAACGATTTGTCCCATATATCTGGTTGTATAGTTTCTTTGCTTGGATCATAATGCCACGAAAACGTCATGCTGATTCTCGTCGCTTTTTTATTAATGAGGCGAAAAACTTATATCAGAAGGAATTTCTGCGCTGGTTTAAATTAACAGCAGAGTTGAATCCTTTGCTTCGATTTTTTAGGGAAAAAGAAACCGGTCTTCCAATTTTGTATATTATGGGTTCTGAAGATTATATGTTCTTAGCTCCTGTGAAAAATATGGTGGCCGTGCACAAGAATTCTTTTCTTTCAGTAATCGATAACTGCGGACATGTGGTGAATATGGATCAACCGGAGGTTTTTAATAGAATCGCAATCGATTTTATTGAGCAGGTTTGATTTCTTTTTTAGTAATTTCTTGTCGGATTGCCGCACTCGAAAATAGTGATTTATTGAAAGCACTCAGCACTCTAATTTCTTCTTGTATTTCGGTTTCTTCAGCTAAAAATTTAAATGGTAATGCATCCGGAAGATTTTTAAAGAGATCGGTAAAAATTTTATAAGCCGGCTCTTTTCTTTCTCTTAAAACTCGCAGGAAAACACGATCGTAAAAATGAAATCTCGAGGGTTTTAATTTGTTTAGTTTTTCGAAGGAATTATTTTTTGAAATACAATCAACTATTAGTTTACATTGCTTCTGAATAAATTGAAAGGTATAACCGGTCGATGCTTTTGTGGCTCCTCCAATGGTGCCAATGTTAATTATTTTAGTTCCATTGTATGATGGGAAGGGTTGGTCGGTCATAGGAATAATGCCAAACTCTTTTTCGGATATAGTGTACGTTAGTCCGGGATGCTTTTTTTCTATGTAATCGCCAATTTCTTTTTCGTATTCTTCCTCTTTTAATAAATTTTCCGAGAATAATGTAAATTCTATGAGTGCTTTCGACTTCGATACTGGAAGTTCATACATAAAACGACATTCGTTTTTTTGTTCAATGGTGAAGTCCATTAATGTTGCCGTTGTATGGTCGAAAATTTCTTCTTCTGTCTCGATATACCATCCTTTGAAATGCTGCAAGAGCTGATGGTATTTATTGTCTTTTTTGCTTAATGATATCGCACTGTTAAATATGATTTCTCCCGAATATTTATTGCTCTCAGTCACTACAACTCCAGATTCTTTGATCTCTTGAATCGTTTCGTTGATTATGGTAATATTTTCTGCCTTACTGATTTTATTTAAGCAATATCGATAGAAGTCAATTCCCCTTATCATTTTATAACGATAGGGTAGGAGGTTTAGTTTCTTGCTAAACTGCGGAGCCAAA
>Ga0255345_1005471_pt1 | contig 12994 bp, 10 predicted proteins | sample wastewater_treat_6_FD_192415 | JGI IMG/M metagenome (GOLD analysis project Ga0255345, IMG submission 192415) | Wastewater microbial communities from Lulu Island WWTP, Vancouver, Canada - plant20 | ecosystem: Engineered > WWTP > Wastewater > Unclassified | place: Canada: Vancouver, British... | reverse complement strand
ACTATTCCGGTCAATCCAACTGCGATTTGAGATAGAGTTTTTTTACAAAGCGCATGTCGTGCTTTACCATCAGCTTCACCAGGTCTTCGAAAGATGTTCGGGTGGGATTCCAGCCCAAGAGTTTTTTCGCTTTGGAAGGATCGCCCATCAATTGTTCCACTTCGGCGGGACGGAAATACTTGGGATCAACTTCGACCAGCACTTTGCCGGATGTAATGTCGATACCCTTTTCCTCTACACCCTCGCCTTCCCAGCGCAACGATATGCCTGCTTCTTCAAAAGCCAGCGTACAAAATTCCCTCACGGTATGCATCTGCCCCGTGGCAATAACAAAATCCTCGGGCGTATGATGTTGCAGCATCAGCCACATACATTCCACATAATCTTTGGCATAACCCCAATCCCTGCGGGCTGATAAATTACCCAGATAGAGCTTGTCCTGGTGTCCCTGGGCAATACGGGCGGCAGCCAGCGTGATCTTGCGGGTAACAAAAGTCTCCCCTCGCCTTTCGCTCTCGTGGTTGAACAAAATACCGTTCACGGCAAACATACCATAGGCTTCGCGGTAATTTTTGGTAATCCAAAAGCCGTATTGCTTGGCCACCCCATAGGGGCTGCGGGGATAGAAAGGTGTGGTTTCTTTTTGCGGCACTTCCTGCACCAAGCCGTAAAGCTCCGAAGTAGAAGCCTGGTAAATGCGGGTGCTTTTTTCCAAACCCAGAATACGGACAGCCTCCAGTAGACGCAAGGTACCTACGGCATCGGATTCGGCCGTGTATTCCGGCACGTCGAAACTGACCTTGACGTGCGACTGGGCCGCCAAATTGTAAATTTCGTCCGGTTTAACGGTCTGAATCACCCGAATGAGCGAACTCGAATCGGTCATATCGGCGTAATGCAGATTGATGAGCCGTTTGCGTTTCATATCGCGTACCCATTCATCGAGGTAAAGATGTTCGATACGACCGGTATTGAAAGAGGAGCTGCGGCGAATGGTGCCGTGTACTTCGTAATTCTTTTCGAGCAGGAATTCGGCCAGAAAAGACCCGTCCTGACCGGTAATACCGGTAATCAAGGCTACTTTCGTCATAGTGTCTGAGTTAAAATATTTTTGGTTTTAAAACGAGTTGTTTTTGAAAATCTTAGTTTTAAAATCGCTTGGACAAAACCGGCCCGGCTTGCCCCTTAGTTTTTTTGCGGCAAAGGCTCAGCTTGATCCTCGGGCAGCAAGGGTTTGGAGGCGTCGATGCGTGTAAACAGCAAAGCACTGATTACCAACATGCCGGCGATCACAAACAAGGGGGAATTGTAATTACCCGTGCCGGAGACCAGATAGCCAAAAATGGTGGCACAAACAAAACCGCCGATGTTGCCGGCTGTGTTCATGGCGCCCGATATGGCTCCGGCGTATTGCTTACCGATGTCCAGACAAATAGCCCAGGCACTGGGCAACATCAGGTCGATCACCCCGAAACAGAGCGAAAGGAAAATAAAAACCTGCATCTTGCCCGGAATAAAGGCAGCCAAAAACATAAACACCGCCGAAGCCGCCAAACCGCCTACTCCCAGCAGGCGACGGCCTTTTTTGAGCCCGTACTTTTTCGAAAAACGATCGCTCAGGTAGCCGCCGGTAATATTCCCGGCCACACTCATCAAAAAGGGCACGGCTACGGCGTAGGTGAGAGCAGCCTTTGAAAAGCCCCGGCCTTCTTCCATAAAAGTGGGGAACCACGAAAAGAAAAACCAGCTGCCCCAGGCGTAAAAGAAATACATGGCGAGGATCAGCCAGAATTGTTTACTGTGCAGTATAGCCCCCCAAGGCACTTTTTGTTTAGCTACTTCCACTTTGGGTTTATCGTCGAGCTCGGCCAGTTCGGCAGGAGTGATGCCCTTTTTATCGGCGGGATTATCGCGAAACCACCAGTACCAGGCAATCACCCAGACCACGCCCAAAGCACCCAAAATATAGAAGGCCTCGCGCCAGCCCAGGTGCACAATGACAGGAATCACAATAAAGGGAGTCAAGGCCCCTCCCACCCGGCTGGCCGCCCAGATATAGCCCTGAGCTCTGGCGTTTTCGGATTTAGGAAACCAACGCCCTATGGCTCCGGTCATACAAGGATAGGCTCCGGCCTCCCCGATACCAAAGGCAAAACGGATAAACAACAGCGAAATAAAGCCGCCGGCCATCCCCGTCAAACCGGTAAACACCGACCACCAAAGCACAATAACGGCCAACACCTTGCGCTGACCTTTGCGGTCGCCCAACAGACCCAGAGGGAGTTGCAAAAGTCCGTAGGATATGATAAAGGCACTCAGCACCCAACCCCATTGCTTGTGAGTCAGCCCCAGGTCGGCCATAATACTGGTGCCCGCCACCGAAATATTGATGCGGTCGAGGAAAGTAATCACTCCTATAAAGACCAGAAAAATCAGCAGAATATTCCTTTTTTTCATGGCTTCTTATCCGATAAGTTTTTTAAGACCCAACACTCCAAGGAGAGGACTGGATAAAACGGTTTTGCCGGTTTCGGCTGCCAATTTTTCTTCCATGCGGGCCATAGATCCCTGGGCCAACACGATTACATCTACCTTGGGGGCCACCGTTTTCGAAGCTTCCAAAATAAGCTCGTCGTGCTTTTGGGGATTGCCGCCCATGGCAGCCTGAAAAGCTCCTTTGGCCAAGCCGTCTACCAACTCAATCTTTTTGCCCTGTTGGGCCGCCAAACGTTCGAGCAAGTCGGCTGTGGGCTGCAAAGTGGTGGGCAGAGTTGCCAGTACGCCGATGCGGGCAGAGAGGCTTATGGCTTTGAGGGCCATTTGTTCGTCGATACGGATCAGGGGCACGGGCATAAAAAACCGAGCCGTATCGGCCACATCACCCACCGAAGAGCAGGTATTGAAAATATAGTCGGCACCGGCATCCACGGCTGCGTAATAGCAGGCCAGCATACGGCGCTTAACGGCAGGCGTCACCCTACCTTCGGCAATGACTTCCTGAATCAGGCTGTCGTCGGCAATGTGGTTCAACTTCACCTGAGGCAGGTGTTCTTTAAACAAAGCCGTAATAGGCTCAATTAATGCAGTGGCCGTATGAACGGCAAAAACTCTGGTCATATGTGTTTTATTTTTTAGTGAATTGATGTATCGAATTATTCTTTATCCAAATATTCCGGCCTTCCCGGCGTAAAGATCTCGATGATTTCCGATTCTTCCAGTGCCACTGAACCGTGGGGTTCGTTGGAACCGAACAAATAGCCATGCCCGGGCAACAGAATATGTTCATTGCCCTCGGCATCAAAAAACAGCAACTTACCCCGCAGCACATAGCCGCTCTGAATGGCGTGGTGCGTATGCAGGTCTACACGAGCGCCTTCTTTTTCGAAAAAGTGACAAAGCATGTTTTCGGCGTTGTAAACCAAGGTAGAACGAAAAATGCCCGGACGTATCTCTACGGGCTTGTGTTCACCCAGTTTACAATAGGAGCGTTGCACGTTAACCCTGAGAGCCCGGCGTTCGCGAATGGTCGCCAGCAATGCGTCCCAGCCCTTCAGGAACTGATTGCGAAAACGAACCACCGGCGCGAAATGGTGAAATTCTTCGGGCTTTAATCCCTTTTCGTCGTAAGCACGGGCAAAGGTCGGCAACTTAGTTTTGAGTTCATCAATAAGTTTCTGTGGTACCGGCGCATCGATGCGCGATTCCAAAGCCGGAGGGTTCTGCTCCAACTCCAGAGCTGTTCCGGACCAGTTGAGCGTTATATGCAAATCTCCGCCTACAAATTCGGTAAAGTGCCGGGTGCCACGGGCACCTCCGCCGAGTAAAATACCCGGTAAGTTTCGCTCCTTCATCAGGCGGTATTGTTTTTTGGCTACGGCACAGCCGGCAATGTACATCGCTTCGCTACTGACTTCCACGCCCAGAGCTTCGGCCTCGGCCTTGAGTTCCTCGTCAAGGATGCCCGAAATATGGGTCACAAAAAAGGCGGGAGAAAAACCCGATTCTTCGGAAGCCCGTTTATATACCTCGCAGGCAGCCAGTGCCTGAGCTATGCCCATAATTTCGGTGGCGATCACCGGTTTGTTCAGCCTGACCAGGCAATCGATGGCCACCAGACCCGAAGGAATCACGGGAATTTTGGCTATAGCGTTGGGAATAAGAGCAAAATCGGCAAGGGCTTCGGCCACAATAGCCGCAGCATCTTCTTCGAAACGGGGATCCATTTGTATGGACACCAAACCTTCTTTGCTTTTGGTGGCTTCGAAATGCGGCATAAAGCCTTTGGCCATCTCCGCAACCAGCCGGCGTTGGATAATCGCAGCGGCTTTATCGTCGTCGGGACAAGCGGCCAACACGGTGTCTATCACCCCCAGAGCAAAGTCCCGGCTTTCGGCTTCGCGCAGCATACGGGCAGCATACGTAGGATTGGTGGTACAATGGATGGCTCCTGCTTCCAGCCCGTGGCGCACATCCCCTATGGTCGGATTATTGATCCACAGCCGAGTAGCTGTTTGTTCTTTTATTTTCTTAAAATAACCTGTTTGCATATTATTCTTCGTTTGGTAAAGGATTGGGTTTTCTGTTGATGGTGCTGACGGCAGCCTCCACTATGTCGTTCACACTCATGCCGTAAAAATCGAGCAGGGCCTCGGGATGACCCGAACCCGGAAAGACGTCGCGCAAACCGATGCGGGCCACAGGCACTGGGCAATGCTCGGCAGCACACTCCATGATGGCCGAACCCAGACCGCCTATTATGTTGTGATCTTCGGCCGTCACCGCTGCCCGGCAATCTTTCAAAAGTTCAACTATAGCCTCCGTATCCAGGGGTTTAAGGGTATGCACTTCGACCACGGTACAGGCTATGCCTTTGGCTTCCAATAAAGCCGAAGCTACCAGCACCCGGGGAATCATCAGGCCGTTGCAAAAAAAGACCAAATCGTTGCCTCTTTGTTCCAGGATGTGGATCTTGCCCGGCACAAAGGGCTGTTTATCGTCAAAAATCACCGGATCGCGACCGCTGCCCAGACGGATGTACACCGGCCCGGGAATTTCGGCTGCCGCCTTTGCCGCCTGACGGGCCTGACCGGCATCGGCCGGCACCAGAACGGTTATATTGGGAATGCTGCGCATAATGGCCAAATCTTCAAAAAACTGATGGCTCACCCCTTCGCGTTCGCCGGCCGCCAGACCGCCGTTGATCCCCACCATCTTCACATCCAGGTTGGGATAGGCAATAAAAGTACGGATCTGCTCACAGGCCCGCATGGTGATAAAGCCCGCATAAGTGGCAAAATAGGGAATCAACCCGCCCAAGGCCAGACCGGCCGATACACCGGCCGCATTTTGCTCCGCTATGCCCAGCTCCACCACCCTGTCGGGAAATTTCTCCAGAAAAGGGTCTGCACGCATAGCCTTGAGGCTGTCGGCACAAACCAGCATTATTCTGTCGTCTTCTTCTGCCAGAGCCTCCAGGCCCTGCATAAAACCCACACGGGTACTCGATGTATTATTCAAGATCTTGTCCTCCCAAAATTGATAAAGCCAATTGATGTTCTTCGTCGGTAGGCACACGCTTATGCCAGGAATTATCGCCTTCCATATAGGGAACACCCTTTCCCTTTAGAGTATGTGCAATCAGCACCACGGGCTGATCGGGATGCGGCACACCCGCCGAAGCCCGTCCCCGCCTGAGATGATCGGGCAGCAGGCTCATTCCCTGACGTTCTTCACGCGTTGCTCTGCCCCGCTGAAAGGCTCTTTCGAGCACGGGCAAAAGCCGGCCGATATCGTGTCCGTCTTCTTCAACCACATACCAGCCAAAGGCTTCCCATTTTTCGCGCAGGGGATACAGGCCACTCACCTTTTCCACCTTGCCTCCGCTTTGCATGCCGTTGTTGTCGACTATGGCAATGACGTTGGTCAGCTTTAGATGGGCAATGGCCATAGCCGCTTCCCATACTATGCCTTCGTTGAGTTCTCCGTCGCCGGTAATCACCACATTCAGGCTATCCGAACCCCGTTTACGGGCTGCAATCGCCAGGCCGCAAGCTTGCGACAGGCCGTGTCCCAGCGAACCGGAATTGGCGTCTACCCCCGGAGTCTTTTTCAAATCCGGATGGCCTTGCAACCTGGAACCCAGCACCCTGAGGGTTTTGAGCTCCACGGGAGGGAAATAGCCCCTGCGAGCCAAAGCGGCATACCACAAAGGACAGGCATGCCCCTTGGACAAGATAAAACGGTCGCGATCTATCCAGGAAGGATCTTCGGGATTAAGCCGCAATAATTCAAAATACAAGACGGCCATCAAATCGGCAGCCGACATACAGGGCCCGGGATGGCCGTCCTTGGCGTAATATACCGCATTGACCACGTCACGACGCAATTGCGACGCCATAAGGGTCAGTTTTTCTATGCGTTCATCCATAAGTATGTTAAATCTTTTTACTCAAAAGAGCATTCAGAATCCAAATATAGGGCATTCTCCGTTCTCGACAAAAACTTTCGGGCCTTCTATTTCGGTAAAAAATCACAACAAAAAGGCCGAACCCTTAAAAATTACGGCCGATTAGGCTCCGGCCACTTTTTTCATAAAACGGGCCGGAATTCCGATATGGATCTCGCCATCTGGAATATCTTTGGTTACCAGGCTGGAAGCTCCGGCTACCGCAAAATTGCCTATGTTTTTCTTTTCGAGCACCACCGTACCGTAGGCTATGGAGGAGCACTTACCTATGGTGTTGTAAGAGCCGGTAATGGAACCGGCCGAAAAATGACATAGAGGCCCCACCCGGGTATCGTGAGCCACCAGGGAGTTGGCCATCAACATACAGCAGAGGCCGATATGAGCGGACGGGCCGACGTAGCAATTGGACATAACAAACACCCCCGGCTCCAAATGGGCAGTAGGAGCCACAAAAGCCGAAGGATGCACTATGGTCGCCAGGCGTTCCGCGGGGATATTCGCCTTGTTAAACACCTTCTCGATCAAGTAATTACGTCCTATGGTGTGAATAGCCCACATCAGATAATAATCGGGGTGTCTTCGCAGAATATCCTGCACGTCGCCGGTGCCTCCCAACACCGGATAGCCGCTGACGCTTTGTTCGTAGTCGTTGATAAAACCGGCCACCTCCCATTCGAGGATGCGATGGCGCAGACGCATATCTTCTATACAGGCAGCAACCACACCGCCGTTGCCTTCGCCGCCGATAATCAGTATTTTTTTACTCATATCCTAATCGTTCTTATGGTTTCTCATTCTTTCTTCTTGCAAAAGTATTGTTTCCACCGGTTCTACAAAAAAACTTTCCGCCGAGTCCTTTGGAATAATCACCTGAATCAAAATGTCCTCTGTAGATCAAAATGTTCTCTGCATGTTATAATCCATTCGACTAAAACAATCGTTTTTTCAATTCCCGCAGCGAATAGATGCTCAGTAAAACAATCAGCGGAATACCCAGCCAATAATGCAAGCCTCCGGAAATCATCAGGGGTTCCATCAGCAGATAAGCTGCCAGCACCGTGGTGGTAAATGCCAGCATTCTCCAAAATACCCCGGAATACATCAAACGATATTTCCGGTATGCCACTATGCCCACCCAAAGGAAATAAATGCCGTAACAAAGCACATAGGCATAGCCTACGCCCAGGAGTCCGAACAATCTATACCCCAGCATGTAAGTGGGCAAAGTGAAGAATTTGATGCCCAATTCATTGAATAAATAGGTTTTGCCGTGTCCTTTGGCCAGAAAGACAAAGGAAATAGCCCAGGAACCGGCCTTGAGCAAAGAGCCCAGCAAGAGCCAGCGGGTCATAGGTACTATGCCGTCGAAATCGCCCGAATAGAGCAGACGCACAACAAAAGGCAGAAACACCAGCATCGCTATTATCATGGGCGCCAAAATCAGAATAGCAATCTCGGCCTGCTCATTGATGCTTTTACGAACTTTCCGCCGGTCGCCGGCCACCTGCGACAGCCGGGGAAAATAATCCTTGGCCATGGCCGTAAACACCAGGCCCAAATATTGCTCGTTCAAGCCCCAACCAGCCTGATAAAGGCCCACATCGCCCAGGCCGCCCCGGTGCGAAATATAGGTCTTAACTACAAATTGCACCATAAATACAGCTATACTGCTGATGGCCATCACGATACCTAGTTTAACGGTATCGCTGCCCAACACCATCGAGGTATGCCAATCTTGTTTGGGTAAAACCAGGCCCAGCTTACGAACGTAGAACAAACTCACCACCGCAGAGGCCAGGGCCGAAATCACCACCGTCCAGGCCAAACCCTGTTCGCGGAAAAAATAAAAAACCGGCACCGAGCAGACAAAGCCCGCCAGGGCGCCGAAAATATTAGCCCGCGCCATCAGCCTGAGCTTCCTCAGACCCTGCAATACCGCGTAATTCTGATTGAACAGGCCCATCAGCAACACGGCTGCCGAGAGCAAAACAAAAGCCCCCACGTATTGGTCGGACTCAAACAACCAACGACTGAGCCGGGGCGAAAGGGCAACGGTAAGAAAGGCACCCAGCAGGCCGCTGGCCAATACCCAGCGATTGACGGCTTTGATGATGGCGAGGGTTTTTCCCTTGTCGGCCGAAGCAGCCGCGATATCGCGCACTGCAGAACTCTGCAAGCCCAGATTACTGATCGAAAAGATCAGGTTGACCGCCGCGTTATACAAGCTAAGTATGCCAAAACCCGTAGTGCCCATCCAGACAGCCACCAGCTTGGACTTAAGCAGACCTGTCAAAACAGTCACTACCTGCACCCCTCCAAACAGGCTCGTAGCCTTGAAGGCCGTACGGTAACCCTCCTTGGCCGGTTTATTCCTGCCCCGCAGACGATCGGCAAGCTTGTGAATCATGGGTGCAAATGTAGGAATTTTCTATCTGTTTGTCTTCAGCAGTTCCTTCAGCTCCGCTATCTTTTGTTCGGGATCCCAGGCGCCGCCGAAGGTCCAGAGGGCCGTGACGTCTTCGGGGCGGGGCGAGCCTTTGGCCTGATCCAGGTTGTCGGCCATCCAGGCAAAATTACCGCCTTCGCGTCTGACGTTGTGCATATACAGCCTTTGTCCCCAGGGGCAGGGATCGAGCACCTGGTCGGTATAAGCGTAGCCGATGGGATGATCGATGATTTTGTCGCTCATGGTGCAATTGAGCAGAAAAAACTGAGCGTCGTGATGGTAACGCCCCAGCGTGACGGGGCTTTTAGAGTCGAAATGCGAATCGGTGATCACCAATTTTTTGTCGTAATCGCCCCGGCCGTCGTGCCAGATCAAGGCCCTTCCATCGCCGTAGAAACTGCAACGCGTGGCGTAACACCAGCCCCTCGGACAGAGAAAATCCACTCCCGGGCAACGCAAATCCAAATCGGCATGGTAATACATTCCATTCCCCTCGGGAGCCCAAAGCGCCAGGGCATCGTTGCCGTCGGCCCAGACGCAACAGTCGATCACTATGGTGCGGGTAGCCCGTCCGAAGATGGCCATTTGGTGAGCCGTGGTAGGCTCCACCGTGCTGCCGTAGTTGTTGTAAACCGTCATAGTGCCGATAATGCAGTCGTCGGCCCCCTCCTGCAGTACTATCACTCCGTTGCCCACCGGCTTGCCCTTGTACTCGCGAATGGTTCGTTTGCTCGACAACTCGGCAAAAATCAAACGGGTGCTGTCGCGGTGCTCGCCCAGCAACACTATGTTGGGGCGATCAACGATCACTTTTTCGTTGTAAGTGCCCTTCTTAATCAAAATCACGTAAGGTGCCGAGGGCTGTTCAGGCGCGGCTTCGATAGCGGCCTGAATGCTCTGTCCGGGTTCAACCACGGCCTGGACAGCTCGGACAGACAGAGAAGCCGGAGCGATGCGGGAAGCAGGAACAATGCGGGAAGTCGGAGCCATGCGGGAGGCAGGAACATTACCGGAGGCAGGAACTGTTTCTGCCTTCTGAGCCTGCGCAAAAACGCTGAGCGGCCAAAGCAGGGCTGCAAAAAGACAACAGCAAATCCATTTTGTTTTCACGATAATAAAATTTAAAAAGGCTTATAGCATTTCAAACGGCTCAAACTGCCGTCGGAATAGAGGTTTTCGCGGATGTAGAAGCCACGCTCAGGTTCGGCGATGGGCCGGCCCAAGAGGTCGTAATAAACGGTACTCAGCACCTGTTTGGCGCCCTGCGAGGCATCGCCTTCGGAATAACGATCGTACGGTGCCTCCGAACCCGGCAATGCGGTGAGGTACTCAACGTAATCGGGCAGGTAAAAACTCAGGTGCGGGGGCTGGTTGTAGGCGGCGGTCTGTGTAACCGTGGCCATGCGGTAGTGATGGTCGTGCATCAGGGTGGGTATCCGGTATTTGCTAACGTAGGGCGTGGCAAAAATCCAGAGATGACTCATCGTGGCGTTGTCGTAGTAAATCTGCTCTTCGCGCCAGTCGCCAAAAATATCGGCTTGCAGGCAGGGCGTGTACTTAATCACATTGGTACCGGCCCCGTATTTATTGGGCATGTCCACCAAGGTGGCAGCGTTTTGCGTACGGCCCTGCCATTTGGTAATCACTCCGCGCTCGGTGGTTTCGCATTGCAAATCGCCGTCCCAGTAGGTGCGGAAATTCACCGTAGGACGTTTGGTCGAAAGCACCGTGCCCGCGCCGTCGTACACATCGTAACTGGCCGTGCTCCAATATTCGTGACCTCTCGACGTGGGATCCACATCGGCGCAAAGGCCGCGCCCCACATCGCTGCCGGCAAACCGGCCCGAAATAATTTCGCCGGTAAGGGCATCGTGCATTTCCACCCCGTATGGAGCCGACACTTCTTCGTGCACCATCATCACCTCGAGGCCGGGGCGATCGGGTATAAAATCGCCTACATGCAGGGCGTCGCCATGCCCCAAGCCCGTACGGTAAATAATGCTTCCGTCGTCGTCGAGCGCACAGGCGCCAAAAATAATTTCGTCCCGCCCGTCACCGTCCACGTCGGCGGTGGCCATGCTGTGAGCTCCTTCGCCGTAAGCCCCTATTCCGCCGGGAATAGAGCTATGCAGCCAACGAGTGCTGAGTTTTTCGCCGTCAAAATCGACTGCCCACAAAAAGGCCGCCGTGTAATAACCTCTTACCATCACCAGACTGGGACGCTCTCCATCCAGATAGGCCACACAAGCTAGGTAACGCTCGCTGCGATTGCCGTAATTGTCGCCCCAGTTGCTAATGGTATCTCTCGGAGGCCGGTAAGCCGTTGTAGCCAAGGCTTCGCCCGTGAGCCCGCTAAACACCGTCAGGTATTCGGGGCCACTGATGATCATTCCGCTTTTGCTCCCCACCGTAGTACGGTAATCGGCTTGGGGATCGTCGTCGCCCATCAGCATATAATTGCCCAAGCCGTCTATGGTACCCGGAGCCGTTTTGCAGGCCAGCTCCGCCAGGCCGTCGCCGTCCAGATCGTACACCATCAACTGGGTATAATGCGCGCCCGCCCTGATGTTTTTGCCCAGGTCGATACGCCAGAGTTGAGTGCCGTCCATGCGATAAGCATCGATCAGCACATTGCCGGTGTAACCCGACTGCGAATTGTCCTTGCCGTTGGAAGGATCCCATTTCATAATCACTTCGTAGGCCTTGTCGCCGTCCACATCGGCCACCATGCAATCGCCGGGGATGTAATAAAAATCGCCGCTCTCGGTGGTACCTCCCGCGGGGCGGTTGAGCGGAATATCGAGATAGCCTTTGGGCAACACCCGCACAGGAGCCGTTTCGACCACCTCGCCCGCCACCACAGCCTCTACCGTATATTCACTAGTTGCAGTGCCGGCGTTATCCATATAATTTGTCCGGTCGCTAATAGGTGAATCGTTCAGCTTAACCCCGTCGCGATACACATTGAAACTCATCTGCATGGGGTCGTCGATGAGCCAACGCCAGTTGATCAGATAGCGGCTGCCGCTGCCCATATAAGTAGCCACCGCTGCCCTGTCGAGGGCTTCGGGATCGAGCACCCGGGGACGCCCGGCAAAAGGAAAGGTCACAGCCACCACCAGATTGGTATCGACCACCTGGGAATTGCGCATCCCTTCTTTTTGAGCAATCGCCCTGAACCGGCAGGGACGAGTCAATTCAAAAGGCCCCGTATAAAGACGGGCATAATCGAGCACATCGGCATGATCGACCAGCGAATACCAAAGCACGGCATCCGGCGTTTCACAGCTCAGGCTGACCTGCTTTCCATCCACTTCGATCAGGGGGGTAGCCACCTGTTCGCGTATATCTTCGCTCACCTCCATCACCGCCACGCTCTGCACCACCACGCCCCCGCTGTTGGTCCAGCTCGCCTCTCCGTCGGCCACCACATCGAAGGCGTAGGTTTTGAAATAGGTGGTGGGATAGGTGCCCGGCCCGCAACTACCGCTGAGGTTGCTCACCTCAGCTATGCCCTGAGGCGCACTCGACGAAGAACGTATGGTCACCGTCACCCGCTGGCCGGCCCGCAGGCCCGAAATACTCACCGGAGCTATCCGTTGCATCTGCATCCCGTTGTGGCTGCTTCCCATATTGTGTCTCAACAGCAAACTGCCCGCCTCGATGCCTCTGCCCACCAGCAGGCCCTCGACTTCGGCAATCACCCGCCCATTGGCCTGCAGCGGCAAGCCGTCCGTAGGCAACTTATTGGAATAGCGCTGCAGCACCCCGTCTTTATACATCGGATTCCAGCGCTCCGTATCGGCCGCCAGATCGGCCAGAGTCTGCGCACTATATACAGCCAGATTCCAACTTCGAATGGTATCGTAAGTAGTCTGAGCAAAACAGGCCGCCCCCAGGCAAGCCGACAAAAACAAGGCGCAGCACCTGCGCAAGGAGATTTTGGAGTAAGGATAGGGAATCATTGATTGATTAATTATGCCGGGACAAATGTAGTAAAAATAGCTAAAGGACTCTTTCCCCAAGAATATGCTGATTTAACGTTCTTACAAGCTGGTAAACTGCTGTAACGGGGTTTTGTT